>MPMD02313333.1_pt1 | contig 15199 bp, 13 predicted proteins | sample 1617291 | NCBI WGS metagenome assembly MPMD02 (sample SAMN05944810, study PRJNA350692) | marine metagenome | biome: marine; feature: ODZ; material: water; isolation source: 120 m water sample filtered on 30 um supor filter | place: Pacific Ocean | collected 2012-04-09 | depth 120m m | reverse complement strand
TAACTTAGTACAAATCTTTTCTACCGCTACATCTAATAGCGATAAATCAACTTCTCCTGATTTAAATAATGCTTTTCCTTCAGCTAAAGCTTCACCTCTTTTTGGCATACCGTAAATGATTTGCCCTGTTTTTTTACTAATCCATCTATCCGTTCTAACCATTGGGTTACTGATGAATTCACCATCAACCTTCAATGCAGGAACAACTTCAGTTAATAATCCTAATCTTAATGCTTCATGAGCAGACCATGGGTCACATACAGTACAAGACTCCATAGCTTTCTCAATACCTACAAATAAATGTAAGAAATCAGTAGAACCACCATCAGGAGCACTTCCGTGCTTAGGTCCAGCTTGTCCAAATTTCGCTAAATCCTGCGCTATTGTAAAGTCACACGCCATTCCAATCTCTTGTCCACCACCAATACGCATTCCGTTAGCACGGCAAACAACTGGCTTGTCATTCATAAGAATAGCAGAAACCATGTCATTAAATAAACGCATGTATTGTTTGTATTCTTGTGGGTTTCCAGCATAGTACTCTGCGTACTCTTTAGTGTTTCCACCTGTACAAAATGCTTTGTCTCCAACAGCTGTAAATACAACAGCAACAACACTTCTGTCATTGGAAGCTTCTATCATAGCAAGAATAATCTCCTTAACTGCTTTAGTTGTATATGAGTTATATTGAGAAGGGTTATTAAGCATAATCCATGCATTGAATAATCCGTCTATTTCGTTACCATCAAAATCTTTTGCTGGTCTTTTCTCAAAAAGAATGTCTGTGTAGTTATGTTCTACTAAATCGTGACTGTGTAATTCCATATCTTATTTTTTTAATTAAAATCAGGTACTAATACTGATCGTTTATCGTATTTGTGATCTAATGTGTTTTTGAATACTTCGTTTATTTGTGACATCGGGAAAGTTTCTACAAAGTCCTTTATGTCAAGCTTTCCTGAAGCAATTAAGTCAACTACTTCTGGGTATAACTCTGGTTTGCAACCCCATGTTCCAATAAGTTTAGCGTCGAATGCCATAAGGTTACTTAATCGTACCTCTAATTTATCCATTGTAAAACCAACAATGCTTAAAGTAGAAGTAAATGTCAATAAACTAAATGCTAATTCTTGACCTGGAGTTGTTCCTGAAATTTCGAAAATCTTCCACCCGAATTTTGATGCGCCTAATTCTTTGGCAATCTCTCTAACTTTTCCTTTGATATCCCTGTGAGATAATCCTTTTGAGTTCAGAGTAGCGTCAACACCGTGTTTTTTAGCATTTGCTAGTTTCTCATCGTTAATATCAATAGCCAAAACTTTAGCTCCCATAATTTTAGCAAGTAAAGCACCATAAACTCCTACCCCTCCAACTCCAATTACAATTGCCAAGTCTCCTTCTTCCAATTCAGCTTTTTTCATCACCTGGTATGGTGTAGAAATAGCATCAGCAATTACAGAAAGTTCTTCTAAAGAGTACTTTTCTAACATTGAGTCAGGTACAGGACATAGGTATTTATGAGGAACTACAATATGTGAAGCAAACCCACCATGGAAATCATTTCCTGGCATTAATTGGTTCTGACACATGTTGCTTCTTCCCCTGTTACATAATTCACAATTTCCACAAGGAAGTACTGCTGGAATGATAACATTTTTTCCTACCCAGCTAGCTGGTCCCTCAGTAACATTTCCACTAATTTCGTGACCTAGTGTTAATGGCATTGCCATTTTAGTTCTAACGCCATCGTGCCAAAAGCTTAAATCGGTATGACAAACTCCACAACCGGCAATTTTTACAATTGCTTCATCTTCATTTATTGTTGGCATATCAGATTCTACTAAGGAAAAATCTTCCTTGAGCTTTGTCATTTGCCATTGTTTAATTTTTTCCATTTCTTTTTATTTAAACGTTTGGATTTTCAAATAAAATAGCTGTTCCTTGTCCGCCACCTATACATGCAGATGCTACCCCATATTTAACACCTCTTATCTGCATCTCCCTAGAAATAGTTAATGAGAGCCTAGTTCCAGTAGCAGCTAATGGATGACCAAGTGCAATTGAACCACCATTTACATTACAAATTTCTCTATTAAGCCCCAGCTCTCTCTCACATCCTATGTATTGAGCAGCAAATGCTTCATTTATCTCAACAAGCCCAACATCATCTAACGATAATCCTGCCATTTCCAAAACCAGCTTGATTGAAGGTACAGGTCCTAGCCCCATTACCCTGGGGTCTAAAGCACTTGTTGCTGAAGCTATAATTTTAGATAAGGGATTAATACCTTTAGTGTCTAAAAACTCTTTATTGGCAACAACCACTGATGCAGCACCATCTACTATCCCACTGGAATTAGCAGCTGTCTGCACTCCATCTTTAGCAAATACAGTTGGCAGTTTAGCCATTGATTCCAGGTTTGCAGGCCTTACATTTTCATCAGTAGTAAAATCTATTACTTTTCTGGGCAATCTTACCTTTCGTGGGTTTAATCCTTCAGATTCAAATACTGTAGAATTCATTGTAATTACCTCATCATCAAAAAAACCTCTTTCTTTAGCTGCCAAATATTTATCTATTGAAGATTTTGCAAAATCATTTGCTTCAGCTTTAGTAATTCCATGTTTTTTAGCCACATTTTCAGCAGTAAAGCCCATAGGTACAGCAGCTGTATCATTTAATGCTTCCCATAGCATGTCCTTAAAGTCAATCCTTCCTAATGGATAACCCATCCTATTACCAAAACTTACCGTAGGAGATAATGTCATATTCTCAGTTCCTCCACATAGAGCTGTATTTGCTTTTCCTAACAAAATTTGCTCTACTCCTGCTATAATTGTCTCAAATCCAGAACCGCATATTCTCTGAAGCATAACAGCTGGAACGCCCTCAGGGATTCCTGAATATAATCCAATATGCCTAGGTAAAAAATAAGAATCAGAAGAGCTTTGCCCTATATTAGCATACATCAGCTGATCAATATCTTCACCTTTAACACCTGCCCTTTCTATTGCAGCTCGAGTAGCATAAATCCCAAGATCAGTGGGTGAAACACTAGCAAGACTTCCACATAATTTACCAAATGGCGTTCTTGCGCCATTGATTAAATAAATGTCATCATAGGTTATTCCAAAACCTTTTTTCTTATCATGATATCCTTTCATTTCTTAACTTTCTTTATAAAACACATATAACTAAATTAGACCAACACATACAATGACATATATCAGGTTTTTATTAATAATTCATTACTTTTATTTCTCTTAAATATTTAATTACAACATCATTCATTTCTGGAGTGCCAATTGTTATTCTAAAAGCTCTCTTTTCACCAAACAGGTCAGTTTTTCTTACTAGCACTTTTTTTTCTTCAAGTAAATCAAAGAAAAAGTCCCTGTCTTTTTCATTATCAAAGTGAACAAAAAGAAAATTACCTTCTGAAGGAACAGCCTTCCACCCCATTGAGGTTATTTCATTAAATAATTTCTCTCTACCAGTACTATTAGCTACTGAACACATTTTTACAAAACCATCATCATCTATAGCATTGTATGCAGCAATAGCTGCCATTTTATTAACTGTAAATGGAGCTTGATAGTAATCAAATTGCTTAATTAATTCTTCAGTAGCTATGGTATATCCAACTCTTAAACCAGCCAATCCATATATCTTAGAAAAAGTACGCATTACAATCAGGTTTGGATATTTTTTCTGAAGTTTTAAAGTGTCAGGAAAATCAGGATGGTTTGCATATTCTAGATACGCTTCATCAATCACTACTAAAGTTGATAACTGAACATAATCTAAGATTTTTATAAGCTCATTTTCTGAGATAACTGTTCCAGTAGGGTTATTTGGATTCGCAACAATAATAGCTTTAGTTTTATCATCATATCGACTCAATATATCCTCAACATCAACACCAAAATCTTTCATTTTAGAAAGCCTGACCTCTTTTTTAAAAATGTCAGCTAAAATTTTATAAGCTACAAAAGTCAATTCAGGGATGATCAGATTTTCATCTTTTGCAATAAAATTTCTAATTAAAATATCTATTGATTCAATAAGACCCGAACTAACAAATATCTTTTCATTACTAAGGTTCAGTTTTTCTGCTAATCTCGTAATAAGTGATGTTGAATGTGGCTCGGGATAAACACTCACTTTATTGCAGTTATTTAACACAGCTTCTATTGCCTTTGGTGAAGGTCCAAAAGGATTCTCGTTTTGAGAAAGCTTAATGTTGTATTGTATCTGATTTAAATCCATATTATTTAAATATTGATTTTGAAATATTAGATAACACTTCTTTTCTGTACCACTCACTAGCCCTGATATCTGAAATTGGACTAGAATACGACAAAACTAGATCAGCAAACTTCTGTTTATCTTTAAAATGTTCAAGACTTTTACCTTTAACAAAATCACAAGCATCTTTAGCAAAAGGAATCCCTGGAGCAACTGCTCCAATTGAAATACCAGCTTCATTAATTACATTATCATCAGAAATTTGGAAATGGAATGAAAAAGAAACAATAGAAATTTCCATAGATCTTCTTGTTCCTACTTTTTCAAATCCAGAATATATTGACTCGGAAATATTGTTAGGAATTTTAATTGCTCTTAATATCTCATTTTTATTTAATGAAATTTTTTTAACTCCCAGTATAAAAGATTCAAGCTCCTCTTCTCTTTCATTGCCGTCAGAATCAAGAACACAACAAATAGCTTTTAAAGCCACCAGAGCGGATGCCATATCAGCAGATGGTGATGCATTACAAATATTCCCTCCGACTGTTGCTGAATTCCTGATCTGATTTGAAGCTAGACTTTCACTTGCTTGAAATAAAACAGGATATTGCTCTTCAATAATTTCAGAATCAATTATCTCAGAAGCTGTAGTTAAAGCACCTATCTCAGTATAATCTTTTTGCAACTTAACTCCTTTAAAACTCTCATCTTCAAGTTGAGCAATATTTATCACTAACAACCCTTTAGTGTTTTGACTTTTGAACTGATTTATAAGGTCTGTATATCCAGCACCAAAGCAATAGTTATTATTCTTGTTCTTAGATATTGCATCTAATAACTCGCCTTTTGTTTTTGGACTTATAATGTTAAAATTCATAACTACTTATTTTATCATTTAACATCTATTTATTTTTCTTTATTTTTTTCACTCAATGCCCGCAGTACTTTTTCTGCGGTTACAGGCAATGAGTAAATCCTAACTCCTATTGCATCTGATACTGCATTACCAATTGCAGCTGCCGTAGGTATCAATGGAGCTTCTCCTGCTCCTTTAGATCCGTAAGGACCAGCCTCATCATAAGTCTCAATTGGATAAAAATGAACAGGCGGCATGTCTGTGGAAGTCAGAAGCTTATATCCATGGAAATTGGGGTTTTTTAGCACACCTTCCTCATAGATCATTTCCTCAGTAAGAGCATACCCAATTCCTGTAGCCAAACCACCTTCCATTTGCCCCTGCAAACCCATCGGATTCAAAACCCTACCTACATCCTGCGACACATGAGTGTTTAGTACATTAACTTTCCCTGTCGCTGTATCCACTTCAACCTCAATGGCCTGAGAAGCAAATGCATAATTCCCAGAAACATCACCCTTAAACTCCTTATTCTGGAATCTACTTGGTGGCTCATAAAATAATTTACAGTACAAAGCTGATGTGGTGTGCCAAAATGAATTTCACGAACTACTTTATCTATTTTGATCTCATGCTTATTAAACCTCATCATCCCATTCTCATATACCCAATCATCCACATCAACATTCAGAAGCTCAGCCGCTTTACTTATAAGCATTTCTTTTAACAGACCAATGGCTCCAAGTAGAGAATTACCGGCTACAAAGCTGGTTCTTGAAGCATGAACTCCTACATCCCATGGCTTTACATCTGTATCAGTATTAATCACCTTGATCTTATCCCTTGAAATACCAAGCTCTTCCATAGCAATCATCGCAAGAACAGTCTCTGAACCCTGACCAATTTCATTTGAACCTGTAACAATTGTCAAATAACCATAATCATCAAGCTTTAATGTTGTTCCACAGCCATCTGATCTATATATTTTAGCTCCACCTCCAACATGAAGCATTGAAGCCAGACCTACACCTCTTTTATATCTTCCTTTATTAGCTTCATTAATTATTTTGTGATATTTACTTTTCTCTATTACCGTTTCCAAAGCAGCTTTAGCGCCACAAGTTTTATAATGTAATCCCTGTCCAGTGACCTCATCCTTATAATTTACATTAAGTAATCTGATTTCTGCTTTATCCATCTCCAAAGCTTCTGCCATCAAGTCAATATTGTTTTCCAAAGAAAATGTTGCCTGTGGATTTCCATAACCCCTGAATGATCCTGCAAAAGGATTATTAGTATAAACAGCTAGGGAATCAAATTTACAGGCAGGTATCTGATATAATGATGAGTATGTCTGCATCATAACAAAAGGTGTAGTTGCACCCCAGGATGTATAGGCCCCATTATCTTTTATTATATCAACCTCTCTGAATGTAAATTTACCATTCTCATCTGCACCGGTAGTTAGCTCAATTATCATTGGCTGACGTGTTGGTGATAATATAAATTCTTCTTCTCTTGAATACAATATCTGCACCGGTTTCCCTGATTTCATTGCCAATAGTGCACATATTGGTTCAAATGGATGCATATCAAGTTTACTTCCAAAGCCTCCACCAATAATAGGTTGAATTATCCTGATATTTGAAGGTTCCATCTTTAGAGCGTGAGCAATATCTCTTTGATATAAAAATGGCACTTGCGTGGATGACCATAATGTCAAGCGACCATCCAGCTCGTTAAATTCAGCAGTAATATTACTGGTTGCCATACAAGCATGAGTTACTCTTGGTAATTCATATCTTTTCTTTATTATAATCTTGCTTTTTGCTTTTTGTTGTTCAATATCACCATGCTCATAATGAAAAGAATCAGCTATGTTTTTATTACCAAACTGCTCATCTCCCTTTCCAAATTCATTTATTCTTGAAGCATCCTCTTTTAACGCTTCAACAGGATCATAAATCCCATCCAGCACCTTGTATTCAACCTCAATAAGCTCAATAGCTTTATCAGCAATTTCTTTTGTCCGTGCCGCAACAGCTGCAATCTCATCTCGTTCACAATTAGCTTTATTTTTAAGTATAGGATGATCTCGTTTATAGCTTATGTTATTTACATCAACATCCTCTGCAGTAATAATGCACTCCACTCCACCTAACGCAAGTGCTTTAGAGGTATCTATAGAAATGATCTCGGCATGTGGATGTTTAGTCCTCAAAATAGAGCCATGTAGCATTTTAGGAAGCTGTATGTCATGTCCATAAACAGCTTTACCAGTAGCTCTCTGCTTTCCGTCAAGCTTTCTGGCTGATTTTCCAATTACTTTTAATTCTTTTTTCATAAGATCCTTTTTTGGGTTTTATGAATTATGATTTTTATAAACAGCTTCTGCTGCGTCAATAATTTTAATATAACCTGTACACCTACATAAGTTCCCCTCAAGGCTTTTCTTTACCTGCTCTCTATCTGGCACAGTTCCTTCTGACTTACATTTATCACTAAATGCTTTAGTTGTCATTACCATTCCTGAAGTACAAAATCCACATTGAACTGCACCATGCTCCAACATTTTCTCTTGCACATCATCCAATGTTTTATCTTTATCACTAAGCCCTTCTATTGTTATCACTTCTTTCCCATGAGTATTAACTGCCAAATACATACATGAATTAATCGCTTTACCTTCTACAATTACTGTACATGCACCGCATTCTCCTTCTAGACATCCTGGCTTTGTTCCTTTTAATTTCAAATGATCCCGTATTAGATCAAGCAGCAATAAACCAGGACGAACATCCTGTATTATTGTTTCTCCATTTATTTTAAAAGTTATCTCCATAACACACACTAATTACTCAACAGTTATTTTATTTATCAAACATCCCTTCCTGAACATTTCAACCCCCAGATCTTCAAGACCTGAACGAATTATCTTTATTATTGCTTTCTCAATCCAACAAATATCTATAGGGAAATTTCCAGATGCACAAAGTTTCCCCAATACAAATAAATTTCTATGTATCACCTTAATCTCACCGAAATCTTCACTCACATAAATAACATCTTTGATGTTCCTTTTAAGATAATCTATGAATTTTGATGTCTCCGGATAATCTCTTTTTCCTGAGTTTACAGAAAATGGAAGAATTCTATTATCATCAATTACAGATACACTGTCTTTATACAAAAACCCTCCACAACGCTGTGCTTCTAAAGGCTCTAATCCTATTAGTATATCTACACTGGATTTTTCAATAAATCCAAAGACATTATCTCCTAAAGTAATTCCAGCAGTTACTGTTCCTCCTCTTTGAGAAAGACCATGTATCTCAGAAGTTGAAACTGTAATATTGGCCAACACTGCAGCCTCAACAATAAGATCTGTTAAAAAAACCACACCCTGACCTCCTACTCCAGCAATTAATATTTTAATAGGTTTTTTCATTTTAAAAATTCATTTGCTTTTCTTTTTCCCATTGAATAGAATCATTTGGACAAACATCAATACATAATCCACATTTAGTACATTTAGAATACTCCACTATTATTTTCCCATTCATCTTTTTCATAGCAGGACAACCTAAATTTTCAATACAATGATTACACTTACCACAAGACTGGAATAAGTTTATTTTTTCAATCCAATTTTTAATAGCTAAGTCTGAATTAAGATTTATTTCAGCAAACTCTTTTGTTGGTGTTTTACTTAGATTAAGTAATGCGTCAATTCCTTCATATGAATATTTATAATTTTCTAATCTTTGTTTTATACCTATTGCAGCTCTTTTTCCGCTAGCAATAGCACCAATTAAACTCATATGATCATTATGACAAATATCTCCAGCAACATATACATTATTATAATTAGTATATCCTGTTTTATTGTCAGCAACAATTCTGTTATTCTCTACAATTTTTTCATTGCCCAAAACAGAAAAGACTTCTTTTTCACCAAGCTGCCCAATAGCTACAATTATTTTATCACAGCTTACTTCTTTAAGAAATGATTTATCATTAAATGAATGTAGATGAATAGATATTTCATCCTTTTCAAAGCAGCTGTCAATGTATGAGTTTGGGATTAATTCTATTCCTTCATTTACAGCATGCTGTATCTCTTCATCAAAAGCAGGCATATCGTTTTCTCTTTCAACACAAGCAAGCATCACTCGATTATCAGAATGAAATCGTTTAGCAGAACGAGCAGCATCTATAGCACTATTACCACCGCCTATTATTAAAATCCTGTCTCCTTTTTTTAAATTTGTTTTACTTTTATTGAATGCCTTTAAAAAAGAAATCGCATCATAGCTCTTATCGTTAGATATATTACTAATTACTTGAAGCTTCTTAGGTATTGATAGGCCAATAGCTATTAGAACACCATCGTATTTTTTTGAAAAGGAATCAAGTTTAATGTCTACTCCTAAAGTAGTGCCAAATTCAAACTTTACTCCCATCTTCTTAAGCTGAGCTACTTCGTAATCAAATCCATCTTTATCCATTCTGAAATCAGGAATAACATGTTTTATCAATCCTCCAGGTGAAGACTCTTTTTCAAATACAGTTATATCATATCCATCCCTTATAAGGTCATATGCTGCACTTATGCCTGCTGGACCTGCACCAATTATTGCAACATGTTTATCTTTTTTTGAAACTTTTGAAACACGTTCTATTATTGAAGAAAAATCTTTAAAAAACTCATCAGTTCCAGAAACATATTTCTTCAATTGTTTTATAGGAACTGTTTTTTCTTCTGAGCTATTAGAGAACAATTCACAAGGTCGATGACATATATCTCCGCATGTTCTAGAGAAAATAAGTTTATCCCTAACCATATTCAAAGCAGCATTGTAATCTTGATCCAAAATAGAATTAAAAAAACCATGATTACATATATTTGCTGGACATGATAGGTCTGAAGCAGGTATGGCTATATCTGCTTTTACCTTAGCCTTAGCTCTTACTAAATTATAGCTTGGAGTTCCTTCCATCGAGCAATGAATTCCAAAATCAGAGTGATTATTACATGTATTACATGAATTGGAGTCAATAACAATTTTAGAATCCTGTTTTGTGTAATTTTTATAATCAGGTAGAAAGACACAAGGAGCCTTAGAAACTAAAACAGAAACACCTTCTATAACTAAAGCCTTTTCTATTTTTTGAAAAGTATCTTTTATGTCAAAAGGCATAAACGTTTTAACATGCGAAATACCCATTCCCTTTAGCAAAGGTTCTATCTGTATCTCATTATATTTTGATAGGTGAGTTGCACCAGGATGATCTTGATGACCTGTCATCCCAATAGTTCTATTATCAAATATTATAACCAGTATATTACTTTTAGTATAAACAGCATTTAAAATGGAAGCAATGCCAGAATGAAAGAAAGTACCATCACCTAACATCGCTACGACTTTACCTTTTTTATCTTTTAGAGCTTCAGATAATCCCTGAGCCATTGAAATGCTCATACCCATATGATTGATCGTATCTATCATATTAAGGGGAGGTAGTGCACCTAATCCTATACAACCAATATCTCCACAAAGAACTGTATCCTGATCTTCTCTTGGTATAAGTAGTTTTAATGCATAATATGTTGCCCTATGTGGACATCCAGAACATAAAGTAGGTGGTCTTATTGGAAGATCTTCAGAAAAATCATTTATTGAATTAAGCTCTTGATTTTTTATTGTCTCTACATCAAAAAATTCTGAAATAACTCTATCAATACTGCCAAGAGTGAATTCCCCTGAAGGAGATAACCCAGCAAAGTTCTTACCCAGTATCTCACAATCTAGTTTATTCTTCTGCACTATAGTTCTTACAGCTGTTTCAATAATTGGATCCAACTCTTCAACAACAAGAACTTTATTAAATCCTCTTTTTAAAAAAGCCAGGACATTCTTTTCAGGGAAAGGATGAATCAAACCAAGGTCAAATAATTCCAATCTGTCTGAAAGACAATTTCGTTCAATTATTTCAAACAAGTAGCTAGTAGATACTCCACTGCTTATTATGGCCAAGTTTTTCTTATCCCCTTCAAAATATAATTTATTAAAGGTTTCAAAATAAGAATCAACTTTTTCACTGAATAATTTGTCAAGTAATGTTTTATGTGCAGCTGCAGTTTTTGCTGGAATGTTTATATGTTCAGGCATTCTTTTAAATGAAGGCTCTGAATCATTCACATTTATATCTTTATAATAAACTACACCTCTTGAATGAGAAACCCTTGTTGTTGTCCTTACAATTACTGGCAATTTTAGCTCGGATGATAACTTAAATGCCTCATTCGTCATATTATAGGCATCTTTAGGAGTTTTCGGATTAAAAACAGGCACAGATGCCATCATTCCCCAATGTCTGGAGTCTTGTTCATTAGAGCTGGAATGACACCCTGGATCATCACAAATAACAATAACTACAGGTGCAATAATTGTCTGATAAGTTATAGACATTAAAGCATCAGAAGCTACATTCATCCCTACATTCTTCATTACACACATAGCACTTTTTCCACCTATAGAAAAAGCAATAGCTTTTTCTAATGCGATCTTTTCATTTATACTATACTCAAAGTATACCTTGTTTTTTACCAGATCGGAATAAGTATCCTGGTTAGATGAATCATTTTGAAAATTATTAACCAGATTAAAGATCTCAGATATTTCAGTTGAAGGAGTTCCTGGGTATGAAAAACTCCATTAACACCTGCTTCTAATGCTCCACGAGCAACTGCTTCATTACCAATAGCAACAACTTTTTTAGGTGTTTTATATGAAGTTAATATATCTATTACTTTATCCATACTCTACTTATGCTCTTTTTTAATGCCAGCTTCATTAAAAATTTTTTCATTATGCTCTCCTAATCTGGGAGGTAACCCCATAATATTTTGATTATCCTTCAGGTATTTTGTATCCATAGGTGCAGGAAATAGCTCAACTTCTTTTCCGTTTGGAAGAATTGTTTTGACCATTAATTTTTTAATAAAATCTATCTCACCAACCTTTTTTGGATCATTAACTGGAGCTACTGCCAATCCATGCATTAAACAAACCTCAATAAATTCAGAAGTAGTATATAGCTCCAATCCTTTTCTGATGTCTGCATACACATTCTCTTTATCTTCCTTGCGGCCATTATTAGTTTCCCTTTCAGGTTTATTACAATGTTCAAATCCTTCAATTTGTGTAAGCTTTTCCCATTGAATATCACTCCCAATAGCAAGGTATACATAGCCATCTTTAGAAGGATAACAATTTGAAGGCACAAAACTTCTGTGCTCATTTCCACTTCTGGTAAAAAGTTTGCTCTCATCCTCAGCAAACTTTGTTTGCGGCAGAGCAGTTATTAACCATGATGCTGCACATTGCGCCATTGAGACATCGATCCTTTTTCCTTTTCCTGTCTCCTTTTGCTCAAGCATGGCCAGCAAAACCTGAGCAAACGCCTCATCTCCAGCTTTAAGATCAATTAATGGCAGCCCACACAGCATTGGATCACGACTAGGCTCTCCCGTTAAATGCATAAACCCAAGCATAGCCTGCAAAGCAGGATCGTAACCTGCACGATCTGGGTAATCAGGTCCCAATGCCGATATACCACACCATATCAACTCAGGATTAACTTCTGATAAAGTATCATAATCAATTCCAAACTGCTTGTATCTTTTTGGAAGTGTATTACACATAAATACATCTACCTTAAGCGCTTTAAGTATCTGCTTTAATATCTTTTGATCTTTTTCTTCCTTCAGATTAAGTGTAATTGCTTCTTTACCCAGGTTAGGTGCCATAAAGTATGCATGCAGATCCTCAATACCTGTATCTTCTCCAATATATCTGTTAGGGTCACCTGGTCGTTTCTGTCCAGGCTTACCTGAAGTCTCAATACGAATCACTCTCCAACCAAGTTGTGCAAATCGCTCAGTTGCATATGGTAATGTCAATGCCTGTTCTAAGGCTAATATGGTTTTTTTTTCAATCATTAAAAGAAAATAGGTTCATCAAATTCTCCGTACACATCTTTCATAACCTGCACAATCTCTCCAACTGTAGCATACTCCTTAACTGCTGCAATAATTGAAGGCATCAAATTATTATCAGCCTCTGCATCTTTTTTAATTTCTGCTAATAGCTCTTTTATTTTATCGTTATTTCTGCTAGCTTTTATTTCCTTAAGCTTCTTCACCTGGTTATTTGCAGCTTCCTGATTATAGGGATGGAATTCTACCTCTTTATTTTCTTCCTCTCTGGTGAAAATATTAACCCCTACTTTATCTACCTCTCCAGTTTGCATTCCCATTTCTCTTTCGTAAGCCTGCTTAGAAACTGATTCCTGAATTTTACCAGTAGCTACTGCATTTACAATTCCTCCCCACTTATCTACCGTTTTCATTTCTTCTCTAATTTCTTTCTCGAAACGATCGGTTAATGATTCTACATAATAAGAACCTCCCAAGGGGTCTACAGTATCACAAATACCCATTTCATGGATCATGATCTGCATGGTCCTTAAAGAAATTTCAGCTGAATGCTCAGTTGGTATAGTATAAGCTTCATCATAGCTACACAATGCCATGGTTTGCGTTCCTGATAATGCGCTGATCAATGCATAATATGCACTTCTTACAATATTGTTCTCAGGTTGCTCTTTGGTTAATCCACCGCCACCGCCACCAGCAATCATTCTTAGCCAGCACGATTTATCATTTTTAGCACCATATTCTTCTCTTATTATTTTTGCCCAAAGACGTCTTCCTCCTCTGAACTTTGCAATTTGTTCAAAAAGATTACCATAAATATCAAAGTTATAAGATAGTCTGGATGCAAAATCGTCTATATCAATACCCCTGCTCAACGCTCCATCAGTATATGCTTTTGCAATACAAAATGCATATGCCATTTCCTGTATAGGATTAGCACCACTCTCTCGAATGTGATATCCACAAACACTGACAGGGCTATATTTTGGCACATTCTTAGCACAATACTCAATAGTATCTACTACTAACTTTACTGACTTATCAACAGGAAAGATCCATGTACCACGACCAATAAATTCTTTAAGTATGTCGTTTTGAGCAGTCCCTCTCAATCTGCTAATGTCATATCCTGCCTTTTCTGCCATAGCTATATACATTGCAATAGCAATTATTGCAGTACCATTTATCGTAAGGGATACTGTTATTTTATCAAGATCAATATTCTTAAAAGCGATCTCAAAATCATCTAAAGTATCTACTGTCATCCCAACACGACCCACTTCGCCTAAAGCCCTTGGATCATCTGAATCTAAGCCACATTGTGTGGGTAGGTCAAATGCCACATTAAGTCCTGATTGTCCATTATTAATTAGAAAATGAAATCTCTCATTTGTTTCCTCAGGTGATGCAAATCCAGCATACTGACGAATGGTAAATGGCCTTTTACGATACATGGTTGAATGAATACCTCTGGTAAAAGGGTATTCTCCAGGCATCTCATGTTTAATAGTAGAATCTTCAATATCATCCTTAGTATAAATAGGATCCACCTCAATACCAGATTCTAAATAAACTTTTTTTACACCAAGATCTTCACTGGTTTTTTTTGTGCTTACCTCACTCATACCTTTGCTTTTATTTCATTAAAATATTTAACAATATCCAGCACCTTACTCCCTGTAGGAAAGGCCTTATTAGCTCCAATTGTTTCAAGCTTTTGAACATCAAGTGACGGAATGTTCCCTCCTACAAACCAAGGAATCTCAAGTTTTCGCTCATTCATAAGCTCATTCATCCGCTGAGCTAACACAAGGTGTGTTCCTGATAAAATAGAAAGACCAATAGCATCCACCTTATTCTCTACAGCCATATCTATAATGGTTTCAATAGATTTCCGAAGGCCTGTATATACAACTTCGAAACCTGCTTCTTTTAATCCATGTGCCAATACCTTTACACCAACATCATGACCATCAAGTCCGGGTTTGCTAAGTAAAACTTTCATCTTTCATTTTTTAATGTTCTTTATTCAATACTATAACTGAAGCAATTGCTCCTGGTCCGCCAATATTATGTGAAATACCCTTTT
>MPMD02404751.1_pt1 | contig 15223 bp, 12 predicted proteins | sample 1617291 | NCBI WGS metagenome assembly MPMD02 (sample SAMN05944810, study PRJNA350692) | marine metagenome | biome: marine; feature: ODZ; material: water; isolation source: 120 m water sample filtered on 30 um supor filter | place: Pacific Ocean | collected 2012-04-09 | depth 120m m | reverse complement strand
GGACCCGTCCAAGATCATCAGTGAGATCAAGCACTCATCCGATTATATTCAAGCACAACAAGCCCTGCGCTTGCCAGGGTTTGACGTGCAAAAGGCGAGAGATGACATGTGTGTATCCATCACGAGCAAGATTCACTGCTTGGACGCATTAGCACCACACGACGAACCGGCGGATTCACTTCACCTGCGTGCCGCTGATCGCGCTGAGCCTGGTCGGGCTGCTTTGGGGCATCAAGATCCCGACGCCGCTCGGCGATGAGCTTTCATTCACGCTCAACGCCGGGGCCGTCTTCATCGGCCTGGCCTCGGTTTATTACCTGTTTCTGTCTCTTGGCAGCCTGCTGGGGATGCTGTACTTCGGTCTGGCTGCGAGCGTTCTCTGCATCAGTGTCGAGGCGAGTCCGCTCCCGCTGTTCACGACATCGCTAACGGTGTTTGTGCTGGCCTGGGCCGCGCAGTTTACAGGGCACGGCATCGAGGGAAAAAAACCGGCGTTCACGGAGGACGTCCAGTTTTTGCTAGTCAGCCCGGCGTGGCTGCTGGATGCGCTTTACAAAAAACCGGCACTTACTGTGTTGACGGCACTGCTCGTCGGCGGCGGGACGTTCGGCTTGGCCGACCGGTTGTTTACGATGAAACCAGCGGTCGATTTTTCCGACGCGCTTGGCCAAGCGGCGAAGTACGACGTGCAGATCGTCCGCGACGAGTGGGGCATCCCACACATCCTCGGCAAGACGGACGCCGACACCGCCTACGGTCTGGCCTATGCGAATGCCGAGGATGACTTTGCGACGATACAGGACGTGTTCCTTGCTGTGCGCGGAAAGCTGGCCTCGGTCGAAGGGCTGGCGATGGCGCCGAACGACTACTACGTATATTTGATACGGATTTGGGATGACTTGGACCAAAAATATGACAAGCTAGATCCCAATTTCCGTGCCATCTGCAAGGCCTACATCGATGGCTTGAATCTCTACGCCAGCCGACACCCGGAAAAACTGAAACGAAACATATGGCCAGCCAAGCCACAGGATCTTGTAGCCGGTTTCATCCATAAACTCCCAATGATGTTCGGGATGCACAGAGACCTGGCACGACTGATGGCCGACACCGGCAATCCAGCGTCCACGGCAAGTGTGTTGAATCCCGACCAGCTTCCGATTGGTTCAAACTTCATCGCCGTCGGGCCAAGCCGCTCGGCCAACCAGGCGACGCGCGTCTGCATCAACTCCCACCAGCCATGGACCGGCCCGGTCACCTGGTACGAGGCACACCTCATCAGCGAGGAGGGGCAAAACCTCTACGGCGGCCTGTTCCCCGGCTCACCGGTCATCTTCCTCGGGCACAACGAGAACATCGCCTGGGGACACACGGTCAACCAGCCGGATCTTGTTGACGTCTTCAAACTTGAACTTAATCCGGCCAACCCAAACCAATACAAGGTCGATGTCGAATGGCTCGAATTGGAACGGAGCCTGGCCCCGCTTGAAATTCGGCTATGGCGCAACTTCCGCTGGACAGTCAACCGCGAGGTTCTTTACTCGATCTACGGGCCCGCGATGCGTGTTAACGATCAGGTGTTCGCGATTCGCTACGCCGGCATCGGCGAATTCCGGCAGATCGAACAATGGTACCGCATGGGCCGAGCGCGGAACCTCAATGAATTCAAGGACGCCATGCGCATCCACGCGCTGGCCATGTTCAACACCGGCTACGGCGATCGCGACGGAAACTTATTTTATATCTACAACGCACTGCTGCCGGATCGCGCCGATGGCCACGACTGGAGCGGCACTGTCCCCGGAAACACCCGCGACACCCTGTGGACAGAGTATCGGCCGTTCGACGAACTCCCGATCGTCGAGAACCCAAAGTCCGGCTTCATTCAAAACTGCAACAGCGATCCATTCCAGACGACCACCGGCGAGGACAACCCGGACGAGACGGCGTTTTCGAAAAACTACGGCATCGAAAAATGGATGACCAACCGCGCCCGCCGGGCGGTTGAGCTGTACGGCGGCGATGACTCGATCAACCACGAAGAATTCTTTCGCTATAAATACGACAAGACATACTCGGAAAAGTCGGAATTACGCATGCAAGTCGTCAATTTCCTTGATGCACAGCCGGAAAGCAACGGACTGAAAAAAGAACTCGAACTGTTGCGCCAATGGAACGGTGAAATGGCAAAAGACAACCGCTCCGCTGCCCTTGTCCTGCTGACCTTTCGGCCAAGGTCAAATACGAGCAAACGAAAAACCGAACATGAACGAACGCTCGACCAGCTTCAGAAGGCTTCAGAAGATCTCCGCAAACACTTTGGCCGGATCGACGTCGAGTGGGGCAAGGTCAACCGCTTGGTTCGCGGTGATAAAAACCTCCCGCTGGGCGGCGGCCCCGACACGCTTCGCGCCATCTATGGCCGACTGCAGGAAGATGGCGCACTCGCCGGAGTGGCCGGCGACTGCTTCTTCCAGTTCGTTGAGTGGGACAGGGACGGCAAACTGCAAGCTTGGGCAATCAACCAGTTTGGTAGCAGCCCGGGTAATCCCGAGTCGCCGCACCACACCGACCAGGCGCCGTTGTTCGCAGATGAAAAAGTCCGCAGGGAGCGGTTCACGCGGGAGGAGGTGCTGGCCGGGGCCAAGCGCACCTACCGGCCCTGAAGCTTGGCCAAGCGCTGTGGTTAATCGGCGAACAGGTCGTGGCTTGGCCAGGCGGTGACGGCGTCGGCGGCCTTGTGGACGAGCGGATCAATTTTTGAGGAGGGCTTTTTGCCGTCAGAGGTGAGGTTGGTGTTGAACAGCACCGCCCAGCAGAGGCCGTCGTGCCGCAGCACAAGGATGGTCGATGTGCCGGACAATCCACCGGTATGCCAGCGGTTGGTTTTGCCGTTTTTCACCGGGCGCACCGACCAGCCACAGCCATAGTGTGTGGCGTCCGGCTTGCCCTTTTCATCGTTGCCGAAGTGGCCCTTGGCCGGCCGCTCGATCATGGTTGCGATCGTTTTCTCCTGCAGAACACCGGACTGCTGATAGCGATCCACCGCCGAGCCAAACCGAACGAGATCGGGCGCCGAGGCGATCCAGCCGCCAAGCGAGTCAAAGCTCTCGATCGACCACGCGCCGTATGGCCAAAGTACCTTTGCGCCTATGGCTTCGCCGGTGACGGCGATGCCGAGCCGGTCGCCCTTGGGGTAGTATTTCACCTCGTTTTCTGCACGGTGGCGAAGGAGCGTTTTGCCGAGGCGCATCGACTCAATGCCAAGCGGCCTGAGAAACTCGTTCACCATGTAGTCGTCGTAGCGGCGACCGGTCACCTGCTCGATCACTCGGCCAAGCAGACAGTAGCCAAGATTTGAATACACGTAGCGTTCGCCTGGGTCGAAGTCCAGCTTCCAGCCCATCATGAACCGGATGACGTCGTCCTGCGTGGCGGGCGGCGGCTTGCCGAGGACGCTGGCGATGTCGATGGAGTGGAACAGCGGATCGATTGTCTCCTTGCGATCCCAGCCGCCCTGGTGCCGCAGCAGGTGGGCGATGGTCACCTGGCCAAGACGGGGATCAGCCTTGGCGCCCTTGACCAAGTGCGGCTTGTGCGGCAGCAGGCCGAACACCGGCGTGTCGAGCGCGAGCCTCCCCTGCTCCACCAATTGCAGGATGGCCACCGCAGTGAACGGCTTGGAGATGCTGGCGATGCGAAACAGTGACTCCGGCTTCACCGGCTGCTTTTTCTCGACATCCACGTAACCAAAGCCACGCGCGTAAACCAGGCGACCCTCCTTTGCCACGGCGAGAGCCGCGCCGGGCAGTTCGTTGTCGCGGACGAAACCCTCCATCAGTTCGTCGAATGGCTTGAGTTCGGCAAACTGCCTGCCGGTGGAGACGACTGCTTCGTGTTCCTTAGGTTTGTCGTCTGCCACCGGTGCGCTTGGCCAAGCGGCGCAAAACGCTGTTCCTACAATCAATAATGTCCGGCCAAATGCAATCATCGTCTTGGACGGGCAATTTGAGCGACCACCTCGCACGAAGCAACCTAGGAGTGGGCCAAGGATGTTGACTACGATGCCGAATTGTATTAATCGCTGGTAGGGTTTCTGGGCTGAAGTCACGATGAAAAAAAACATCTCGTCAAAAAAAAAATGCCACTCGACCGGCTTCACTTTGATCGAGTTGCTGGTGGTGATCGCGATTATCGCCATCCTTGCCAGCCTGCTGCTGCCGGCGCTGGCCAAGGCTAAGGATAAAGCCACCGGCATCAAATGCATGAGCAATGTAAAGCAGCTGGGACTGGCGCTGGTGCTCTACGAGCAGGACACGGAAGAGGTGCCACGCTGCTGGCCACCGTTTCAACTCAAAGATAAAAACGGAAGACCAGTGGATCGCCTATGGTACCGGGTCATTCAGCCATACCTCGGCAAGGAGGCGAAGGTGATGGGTACCGGGGTCTTCATCTGTCCCTCCAGCGTCAAGGGCAAGGCCTACGGCGACTGGCGTGATGTTTACACCTACGCCATGAACAAGAATTTCCAGGGTAACCGGACCTTCAAGATGGTGGAGATTCAGTCCCCGTCAGAAACCATTTTCGCCGCGGACATCGACGGCTACAACGCCTGCCTGTATCCTGACGAAACTGACAGCGGCGGCCCGATCGGCGGAGGCAACGTCTTATACCGCCACAGGGGTGGAACCGAGAACAGTTCGTTCTACAAGTCCGGCGGCACTTCCAGAAAAGACTTCGGGTCAGCCAACGCGAACTACTTCGACGGACACGCCGATATCCTAAAGCAACGTGCCCCTGACCGACTGTTCCGGCTGAAAAAGTGACAGCGCTAATCAGCCGACGCCCGCTGGGCATCCCGGGACTTGAGATGCTCGATGAGCTTGGGTTTGCGATGGGCAATCGCCCAATCGAGCGGCGTTTGCCCCTCGTTATTTTGGACCGATAAATCCGCACCGCTGCCCAACAGCAGATCGATCATCTCGAACCGGTTCTTCACCATCGCGTCAAACAGGGGCGTGCGGCCAAAACGATCTCTCACATCAACCTTTGCACCATTGGCCAACAGCAATTTGGCGCACGTAAGCCTGTTCCATCGCGCTGCACCATGAAGCGGAGTCATGCCCGAGCCCGCCTCGGCGGCATTCACATCCGCTTTGGCATTAAGAAGTTGACGAATAATATGGTCATGCCCACCAAGCGCCGCCCAGTGCAGTGCTGTGGCGCCGGTTATGTCCGGTTGATCCACCTTCGCACCCGCCGACAGGCACTCAGACACCCGCTGACCATCCCCCAGCTTGGCCGCCTCAAAAATATCCGGCGCCTCCGCGCAACCACAGAGCAACCCAAGAACTAAAGTGAGGCAGAATTGGCAGTTCATCGGCGCGGCAGCCTGTGCCACCCCCGACACTTGGCCAAGCGTGGGTTACGGTTTGTGCTCCCGGAACAGGTCGGCGTCGATGAGCTTGGCATCGCGGTAACCGGCGTGTCCGTCGAGAAAAAGGATGTTCGAACCGTTGCTATGCCGCTGGGCCGCAACGCGGCGGTCGACACTCAGGCGTCTTCCGGACGCGTCGTATGGAAGGTGGCTCGGATGCCAGACATCGTTCAGGGCCGTCTGGACATCCTGAAAGCCTGTGACGATGGGCCGCCATGTATCACTCTCATTATCCAACAAGTAGGCGGAGTTGGACGGCTGTGCGAAATCGGTGATCTTGCTTAAGCCAAGCTGTTCGTATCCAGTCTGATCCCTGACCGACCGAAACCGCCAGCCGTTGACCACATAGGTGATCACCTGTCTTTTGTTCCGGGTGTTCTTGGGAATGGGATAGCTTGGACACATGAAGATTTTGATGTTCCGGTAGTCCCGCTCGGTGCCGCCCTCCGGCACGTAGGGCATGAACTCCAACCACCAGCGCACGGCGTTACCAGCACTGCCGCGCGGGATCATGTCGTCATTCTCATCGGCGAACATCAGCATACCGATGCCAACCTGCTTGAGGTTGTTCAGGCAGAAGGTGGCTCGTCCCTTCTCCTTGGCCTTGGCTAGGGCCGGCAACAGCAGCGCGGCGAGGATCGCAATAATCGCGATCACCACCAGCAGTTCGATCAGGGTAAATCCCTTGTTTGATTGCTTCATGTTTTTCACCGGAGGTTAAGTGGCTTCAAGTCAATCCAATACGGGGCATCCGGTCAAGGATAAGTCACGGTTTGTGCTCCCGGAACAGGTCTATAACAATCCGTTTACCATCCAGGTAACCGGCGTGGCCATCCAGATAGACCAGGTTTGCACCAGAACTGTGGCGCTTGGCCGCGATGCGGCGATCGTTGCTGAGGTGTTTCCCGTTGTAACTATACGGCAAATGGCTTGGCCGCCACACGTCATTGAGCCAGGTATTGTTATTCGGATCATTCAATCCGGTAATGATCGGCCTCCATGAACCCGCCGAACTGTCGCCAACATAGACTGAATTGGCGGGTTGCTTGAAGTTGGTGATCTTGCTCGGGCCAATCTGCTGATAGCCGTTCATGTCTCGCGGACTGTTGAAGCGCCAAGCGTTCACGGTATAGGTAATCACCTGCGGCTTCTGCCGCCTCTTGGGCTTCGGATAACTTGGACACCGAAAAATCCTGATATTGCGATAGTCCCGCTGGGTGCCGCCCTCCGGCAGATATTTCATCAGGACCAGATACCAGCGCACAGCATCGCCGCGGGGGATCATGTCGTCGTTGTCATCGGCATGCAAAACCGTGGCAAGCCCAATCTGCTTGAGGTTGTTCATACAGAACGTCGCGCGCCCCTTCTCCTTGGCCTTGGCCAGGGCCGGCAACAGCATGGCGGCCAGAATGGCAATGATTGCGATCACCACCAGCAGTTCAATCAGGGTGAAGCCGCGATTTATTTTCGGCTGTAAATCCCCCATCAAGATTCCCCGCTTACAGTTTCTTTTCGCGGAACAAATCAATGTCGATCAGCTTGGAATCACGAAAACCAGCGTGGCCGTCAAGGAAGAGCATGTTTGAACCCTTGTTGCTGTGTCGCTTGGCGGCGATACGCCGATCGCTGCTAAGGCTTCTCCCATTGGCACCGTAAGGCAAATGACTTGGCTGCCACACATCGTTTAGATCTGTCACCGAATCCTGAAACCCGGTCACGATCGGGCGGTTCACGCCGGGATTATCAATCCCATCCTCATTGTCCAGCAGATAGACGGAGTTTGACGGCTGAGTGAAGTCGGTGATCTTGCTGAAACCGATATGCTCGTAGCCGACATTGTCCCGCGCCGAGCGAAACTTCCACGCATTGACCACGTAGGTGATCACCTGTTTCCGATTCGGGGTGCGCTTGGGCAGCGGATAGCTCGGGCACATAAAAATCTTGATGTTGCGAAAATCCCTCTCCGTACCGCCCTCAGGGATGTACGGCATGAACACGAACCACCAACGCTTGTCATTGCCGCGCGGGATCATGTCATCGTTCTCATCCGCGTGCATCAGCATGCCCAAGCCGACCTGCTTGAGGTTGTTCATGCAGGTTGTTGCGTGCGCCTTTTGCTTGGCCTTGGCCAGGGCGGGCAACAATAGCGCAGCCAGAATGGCAATGATCGCGATCACCACCAGTAACTCGATCAGAGTGAAGCCGCCTCTTGGTTTGGAGTTCAATTTCATTTATCTAAAATCATCGCTTGGCCAAGCAGCCGTGCTGAGGTCTTTGCGGGGAAACCGGTTCTACCCTTCCCTCCCCTAAAAGCAAGCCCCTTGATAAAATAAGAATGGGGCGAAAAAAACCCGCCCCATTCCCTAGTTGGTGTTGTTTTTAGGGGGACGGCTGTTTGGCCATCTCCTACGGGTTACGCTAATAATTTTGCTTTCAAGAGAAGCTCGCGCCCATTCCACTTTATGTCAACTATTATAAAGAAAGAATTGGACAAAACTTTCTTGTTCAAGACTACGGCGCCTGGCCAAGCGGGGCTACTGTTTCTCGATACGGTAGAGTGCCCTCCCGGTGCGGAGAAATAAAGCATCGTCGCTCACCGCCGCGCTGCCGTGGTGCGCCCCATCGAGTTTGTTGCGAGCCAAGATTTCAAATTTTCGGCCCGGCTTGAGCGCCGTCGTCTCTCCCTCCTTGCTGTGGAAAAGCAGCCTGCCACCGGCGTACAGCGGCGACGCCGAGTGATTGCCGCCGATGCGTTCGCGCCACTGCTCGTTGCCGGTCCGGGCGTCGAGACAACTGACCATCCCGCCGGAGTCGCTGACGAAGTAAAGCTCGTTGCCGACCAAAACCGGCGACGAGATGGCCGGCACGCTGCGCTTACACGCCCAGGCGATCTCCGGCTTGGCCCGGGTGATGTCCAGCGCAACCAACTGCGGTCGCATGAAGCTGGTGCCGATGTACACCATGCCATCGCCAACCACCGGCTTGGGCACGATCGAGAATCCGAGAAAACCGTACTCGACCCTCCACAATTCCTCGCCGCTCGCCGGATCGTAGCCGTACACCCAGTTGGCCGCCGGCGAAATGACGACATCGCGCCCGCGCACCCTGGTAACAACCGGCGTGCCATACGCTTTTTTCAACTGCGGGTTGTCGTTCATTTTACCCGTGCGGCGCGTCTGCCAAGCGAGCCTGCCGGTACGCTTGTCGAGCGCAACGATGAACTGCCGGTCGCTGCCGTCCATGTGAAAGATCAGCAGGTCGTTCCAGAGAATCGGCGAGCCACCGGGACCGTTCTCGTGCATCACCCACAGGTCCTGGTTGGTCCAAAGCACCTTGCCGCTTTGGGTGTCGAGACAGGCCGTTCCGTACGAGCCGTTTTGGCAGTACAGCCTGCCGGCCTCGAGGATCGGCGTCGGCGAGGCGTAGCTGTTCGTCTGGTGCACCCACTGAGGGTCTTCCTTTTTCAGCACTTCGATGTCTTTGACGATCTTGCCGCTGGATTTATCAATGCACAGCGCGTGGATGCGCACCTCGGAGAGAACCGTCAGCGGCTGGCTACCGGTGTTTGCCTTCAAGCGCTCCTTTTTCTCCTCGTCGGACGCGACAGTTTCGTGTGCTGCCGTCACCCAGACCTGGTTGCCAAGAATGACCGGCGACGACCAGCCGCGCCCGGGCAGCTCGATTCGCCACGAGACGTTTTTCACCTCGCTCCACTCGGTCGGCGGCTTGGAGGCGTCGGCGTGGCCCTGGCCACCCGGGCCGCGCCATTGAGGCCAATCGGCGTGGGTCTGGGTCAATGCCGCCAGGAATCCGGCGACCACGGCAGATACAATTAATGATTTCATGAAAACTTGGCCAAGTGATGGTTTTATGTGCGGCGCAGTGTACGCAGCCTGCGCCGCCGGGCAACCTTTCTTCACACGCCTGGCCAGGCACTTGACCGCTGGTTTTGCTTGCCAGCGCGGCCGGTTGCCTTTAGCCCAAGGCGCGTCTGATGGAGCGAGAGTCGCTGAAAGAAACCAGCCGCCTGGTGGTCAAGTTTGGCACCGGCATCCTGACCAGCCGCAGCAAGCAGATCGATCCCGGCCAAATCGAGCAACTGGTCGCCCAGGTGGCGACGCAGCGCCAAGCCAGCCGGGAGGTCATCGTCGTGTCGTCCGGCGCTGTCGGCGCCGGCATGGGCGTGCTCGAGATGGACAGGCGCCCCACCGACCTGTCCGACCTGCAGGCCTGCGCCGCCGTGGGCCAGTCACGGCTCATGTCCACCTACACGGAACTGTTTGCCAAGCACAACATGCAGGTTGCCCAGGTGCTCCTCACGCACGACGACCTGGAGGACAAAGATCGCCACCTAAACGCCCGTAACACCCTCGTCTCGCTACTGGACAAGGGCGTCGTGCCGATCGTCAACGAGAACGATGCCGTCAGCTACACCGAGCTGAAATTCGGCGATAACGACTGGCTCGCGGCGCTGGTTGCCTGCCTGCTGCCGGCCGACCTGCTCGTCATCCTCACCACCGTCGATGGCCTGGTGAAAAACTTTGGCAGGAAAAAGCCAAGCACGATCCCGGTCGTCGAGAAGATCGACGCCGACATCCAGAAACTGGCCGGCGGCACAGCCAGCGCCACCGCCGTCGGCGGCATGCAGGCCAAACTGCGAGCCGCCAAGATGACCGTGCGCACCGGCATCCCGATGGTAATCGCCTCCGGCCAAAAAAAACGCACCCTCGTCAACATTCTCGGCGGCCAGGACGAGGGGACTTTTTTTGTCCCGCGTCCCGGCCGTCTCAAGGGCCGAAAGCGGCGCATCGCCTTTTTCCATCATCCCAAGGGCTCTCTATGGGTGGACAACGGCGCGCGCGACGCCCTGCGCGACAAGGGCAAAAGCCTCCTACCTCCCGGCGTTGCCAGATGCAACGGCGACTTTGCCAAGGGCGATGTCGTATGCATTTGCGACCTCAACGGCACCGAGTTTTCGCGCGGCATCAGCCGGTTCGATGCCGACGAAATCCGCGCCCGAAAACTCAAGGGCATCGAGATCATCCACCGCAACGACCTCGTCATCCTGTGACATGCCAGCCAAGCGCAAACCCAAAAAACGCAAACCGGCGATCGACGAGCTCATCGAGGTCATGGCCCGGCTGCGCGGCCCGGGCGGCTGCCCATGGGATCGGGAGCAGGATCACAAATCGATCCGCTTCCACGCCGTCGAGGAGGTGTACGAGTTGATCGACGCCATCGAGGCCGGCGACGACCACGAGATGCTCGAGGAATGCGGCGACCTGCTGCTGCAAGTCGTCTTCCATTGTCAGTTGGCCAAGGAACGCAGGGCGTTCGACTTCGAACAGGCCGCCCGCACCATCACCGACAAACTCATCCGCCGCCACCCGCACGTCTTCGGCGACTCCAACGCGAAAGACGTCGACGCCGTCTGGACGCAGTGGGAAAAAATCAAGCGTGAGGAAAAGAAGGGCACCCAGCACGAGCGCCCCTCCGTGCTCGACGGCATCCCGCGCCACCTGCCGTCACTGCAGCGCGCCGAGAAACTCATCAAGAAGGCGCGCAAAAACAAACTCTCCGACAAGCCCCTGTCCAAGCCGGCCAAGCAGCGCTACACCAAGACCACCCTGGCCAGGGAGTTGTTCGCCCTCGCCGAGTACGCCCAGCGCAAAGGCTGGCAACCCGAAGCCCTCCTCCGCGCCGAAACCAACCGCCAGGAAAAAGCCCTCCGCAAAAAAGAAACCTGTACGGCCAAATAGTTACCGCAATTTTGAAGACGGTTTCCTTTGAAGTGCGGTCAAACTCTCACGATCAAAAAACGCCGGCGGCGCTGTTCTCTGCTACTTGTACAGGAGATATTTTGCCCGGCGGGAGGCGAACTTGACCTGTTCGGTTTTCCAGAGAGCCTCAATCTGGACGAGAGTTTTGGCTTGGCCAAGCGCCTCGAGGGTCGACGGGTGACAGAGAAGCCGGCCGACCTTGACCAGAGGGAAGCTCTTTGGGTACAGCTCGTGCAGCACGCGGGCAATGTCAATGCCCAGTGGCACGACGCGCAGTTTGTGGCGGTCGGTGATGATGATGTTCACGCCGCCGCACGACTCGTCCTTGTGCACACTATAGTCGGGCGTGAAGCGGATCGGCACGAACCGGACGCCCGGCTGGCCAAGTGCGTTGAGTTGACTGGCCAATTTCACGTCATCGATGTACGGCGCGCCGATTACCTCGAATGGCGTGTCGGTACCACGGCCGACGGACATCGCGGTCTCGAGCAGGCCGATGCCAGGGTAAAGCAGCGCCTGGGTGAGGCTGCGCATGTTGGGCGACGGGTTCGTCCATGGCTGGCCGGTGGTATCGAACAGTTGGTCGCGTTTCCAGCCCTCGATTTTCACGACTTGCAACTTGGCACCCAGCGTGCGCTCAGCGTTGATCATCCGCGCCAGCTCGCCGACGGTCATGCCGTGCTGCACCGGGATGTCGTGGTAGGCGATGAACTGGCTCGGCCCAAGCCGTACCGGCCCGGCGACGGTGACGCCACCGATCGGGTTCACTCGATCAAGCACGATGAATTTCACACCGGCGTCCGCCGCTGCCTCCATCGCCAGGCCCATTGTTGAAATGTAGGTGTAAAACCGGCAGCCGATGTCCTGTATGTCGAAGATCAGCGCGTCGAGCCCGGCGAGTTGCTCCGGTGTCGGTTTGCGGTTCTTGCCGTAGAGACTGTAAATCTTGAGGCCGGTCTTGGTGTCGATGGCGTCGCCGACTTTCTGGTCGAGTTTGCCGTACAGCCCGTGCTCGGGACTGAACAGCGCCTTGAGTTCGACCTCTTTCGATCCGCTCAAAAAATCGAGTGTCGAGCGGCGTTGGCCATCGTGGCCGGTGTGGTTGGTGATAAGGCCAATATTCGTGCCCTTCGGCAAAATGTTTTTTCGCCGCCGCAACACGTCGGCGCCGTTCAGCACGCCCGATTCATCGCTGCCGAACGAAAAACCCCGCAACGACTCAGCAACCAAGGTGGCGATTTCGCGTCGCAGCGCGATGACGTTGCCCTTGCCGTCGGGATGCGTGCGGCTGGTCATGAGGATGACGATGGTTCGGGTGACGGGATCAACCCACAGCGAGCCGCCAGTCCAGCCTGTGTGCCCGTAGCCGCCGACTTTGAAATGATTGCCACGCGGGCTCGAGTACGGCGAGTTAATGTCCCAGCCAAGACCGCGCTCGGCCTTCATGCCTTTGGGCGTGTGCACCGAGGTCATCAATTGAACCGTCTCCTTTTTGAAAATGCGCCGGCCGTTGAGTTGGCCGCCATTGAGCATCATGTGGGCAAAGCGCGACAGGTCAGCGGCAGTGGTGAACAACCCGGCATGACCAGCGACGCCGCCCATGCGCCGGGATGTCGGGTCGTGGACGATGCCGTGCAGGATAGTGCCATCGACCCGCTCGGTGGGGGCGACACGGCCGCGCTTGGCCAAGGGCTGCAGGAATCCGGTGTCGTGCATGCCAAGCGGGCGGTAAATCTCGGCTGCAGCGAACACGTCGAGCCGCTGCCCGGAGGCCAGCCGGACAATCTCGCCGAGCAGGATGAAGTTGATGTCGCTGTAGCGAAACTTGGTGTCGGGCTGGGCGGTCAACCGCTCGGCCTTGGCCAAGTCGATGGCCTTGGGCACACCGCTCCACGCCGGCTTGGCCGAGATGCCGGGCCGCAGCCCGGAGGTGTGCGTGAGCAGGTGCCGGACCGTCACAGCCCCCTTGCCGTGGGCCTCGAAGCCGGGAATCCAGCGGCTCACCTTGTCGTCGAGCCGGAGTTTACCGCGCTCGACAAGCAGCATGATGGCCGGCGTGGTGGCGATGACCTTGGTCAGCGATGCGCCGTCGAAAATGGTGTCATCGCTCATCGGCAGCGACACCGGCTCGACCGCCTTGGCTCCGTACGATTTTTGATAGACCGCCCCGCTGTTTTCGATGCGCACCACCGCGCCCGGTGCCTTGCCGGCGGCGATGGCGCGCTCGATCGCCGCATCAATCGCCTCAAGCTTGGCAGGCCGGAAGACAGCCTGGGGTGCGGTCGGCTGGATCGACGGAGTCTTGCAGCCGCCAAGCACCAGCCCGGCGGCGAGAAACAGGAAACTGGCCTTGTGAATTGCCCGGTTCATTTCGCGCAGCACTGTAACGTGGCAAAAAAAAATGGACAGTTAGTAATCGTACTTGACCGGGCATACAGTTCATCGACGAATGATTTGGTGGTTTTGGCGGAACTTTCTTGATTCCGGGTGGGCACCGTTTTAAACAATTGCACGTCCCTTTCAGCGGATGGGATCCTTAATGGCAAACACAATCCATATCCTACGCCTCTTAGAAGGCGCATTTTATTCGCCGGCAGGAATAGGGACAGTCAACTATGAGTAACGAAATCACTCATCCCGAGGGGGAATTGGTGGCCGCCAGGGAACGGGCGCGTCGGCAGTGGAAGCTGGACGCCATCAGCACCGGCACGGGCGTATTCCTCGCGCTGTTCATGTGGGGTCACATGTTTTTCGTGAGCACCATTCTCACTGGTGAACGTGGATTTAACTTTATCGCAGAAATGTTCGAGCACTATTGGTTGGCTCAGCCGACAGTGGTACTCGTGACCGTTGTTTTCTTTGTTCATTTCGTCACCGCCAGCCGGAAAATCCCGGCCAAGCTTGTGGAGCGAAAACGCCTCAAAAAACTGGGTGACGATATCTCCGGCAGCGAGTGGAACATCTCGAAGGAGGATCGGGCGGAACTCGAGAAGGTGCGGCCGCACGAGGAGACCAGTCTTTGGATCTGGCAGGTGCGCTCGGGGATGATCATCCTCGCGCTGGGCTCCATTCACCTGTTTGTCGTCGGGGCGGATGTGATTCAAAACACCTTGGGTCTGGAGAAAGCGGGCATCAATGCCGCCGAGACGATGGCACGCGTGAAGGACGGCATGTGGCTGCTGTACGCGGTGCTGCTGTACATGGTGGAACTGCATGCAGGCATCGGGCTGTACCGTGTGACTGTGAAATGGGGGCTGGGCTCGCGTATCCCCGTCATTGGCAAACGCATCACGCGGCGGATGGCGCACATCGCGGAAAAAGTGGTGCTCTGGTTTTTTCTCATCATCGGCTTCATCACGCTGCTGGTGATGGCCGGTGTGCTTGACCCGCCACTCGCATTTCTTTTGCCAACGGGAGGAGAACAGGGATGAGCGGCTTGATCACCACAGATGTACTGGTTATCGGAGCGGGCCTTGCGGGCGAACGCGCGGCCATCTCCGCCGCTGCCGAGGGCAACGAGGTCGTTATCCTCTCGCTGGTGCCGCCGCGCCGAAGCCATTCCTGTGCGGCCCAGGGTGGCATGCAGGCGGCCTTGGGCAACTGCGCCAAGGGAGAGGGCGACAGCGAGGAGTTGCACTGGCTGGATACTGTCAAGGGCAGCGACTGGGGCTGCGACCAGGAGGTGGCCCGGATTTTTGCGGACACCGCCCCCGTTGCAATGCGCGAGATGGCCCATCACGGCGTACCATGGACACGAGTCAAGGGCGGCCCGGCCGATTACTTCATCAAGGGCAAGAAGGTGACGCTGGAGGAGCCACACGACAAGGAGGGGCTCATCATGCACCGCGACTTTGGTGGCGTGTCCCGCTGGCGCACCTGCTACACCGTCGATGGCACCGGCCACACGGTCCTCTACACAATGGACAACATGGTCGTGCAACTGGGCATCACGGTGCACGACCGCATGGAGGCCATCTCCCTGATCCACGACGGCACGCGATGCCTC
>MPMD02027095.1_pt1 | contig 15298 bp, 28 predicted proteins | sample 1617291 | NCBI WGS metagenome assembly MPMD02 (sample SAMN05944810, study PRJNA350692) | marine metagenome | biome: marine; feature: ODZ; material: water; isolation source: 120 m water sample filtered on 30 um supor filter | place: Pacific Ocean | collected 2012-04-09 | depth 120m m | reverse complement strand
AGGACGATTTCGGCTCGTCGATGTCGGTGACGACGACGCACTCCGAAGCGAGGTGTGCAAGAGAATGGTGCGTTCTCATGCCAGATCGCTGGCCGGCAAGGGCATGGTTTGGAGGCCATGCCGTGCTCACCCTGAGCCGAACGTATTTCTACACATGAATGTGGAGATCGATGGTGCTGACGACGGCGGATTCATGCTCTACGACATGATCGCGCTCTCTGACGTGGATGGCGTCCTGAGCGTATCGTGCGTTCCTGCTTCAGCGATCGACAGCGAGCCTGGCTCGGACGAGTGGATCGACGACATGGCAGAGATACTGGGTGTGTTTCTTTCTGGGGAACTCGACTGCGAAGGCGGCGAGAAGCTGAGTGTTGTTGAATTTCGATTCCCGTCCGTTTCCGAGGGTGCGTTGCCTGAGCATGAGTGGGTGTTAGGCGCGGAGCGTCCGGGTGTGACGAACAAGAGAGAGGGGGATCCCGATCGTGTCGCGCTGTTCTTGTCGAAGATGGGAGACCGCGGGATCACGATATCGCTATCCGAAACGGATATCCCGATACGCGCGTTTTTGACACTGTGAGGGAATACGATGTCTGAAGGATCGTGGTATCCCATGACGAACCCCATCGGGACGATCGGAACGCCGGGGGATGTCTCTGTCTACGGCTCCTCTGACGTGGCACATCATACTCTTACGACAATCGAGTGGGGTGAAGAGGACAAGGATGACGTGGTGGGTAAGGCTTATCTCGCCTTCGCGACCTCGATCCCTCAGGGAGCGACGATCGAACACGCGAGGCTGACCTGGACAGCCGACTCCACCAACTCCGACACGCTGTGGACCTTGCTCGCACCACTCAGCGTGGGAGACTGGTCCGAGGGGGTGACGGATCCAACGCAGACGCGGGACGACATCGGTGTCGTCGTCTGGTCTGACATGAGAAGCGATTCGACGGTTCTCGCGGAAGGCGGGGACGACTTCGGTGGAGGAGAATCCTCGCTAGGCGCCGCCAGTTATGGTGTTACAACCATCGGCCAGTCGATGAAGGCGACCAGTTCGGCTTCTCTTACGAACGCCAGGATGCGTATGACCGCACGCGGCCCGTCGCCAGGTGGGCTTGTCTGGCTTGAGGTCTGGTCCGTCACTGGGGATTCTGGGAACTACCGTCCGTTGGTGCTCCTTGCGGAGAGTGAACAAATCCCTCACGAGGTGATTTTCGACACGCAGGGCGCGCTGAACGGTGTGATCGAATTCCCGTTTTCTGGGTCGAACCAGATCACGCTCTCTGTCGATACGGTGTACTTTTTGAAGCTGCGGACGAACGCGGTGCTTGAGAGCATCTTTCCGATCGACAGTGACCCCCTTTCTGTCTGGTGGGATCTGTATGATGGAAATCCGGCAGAGAATGGGATCGTCTTCGGCGAGTTCCGCGGATTCTCGCACTACATCTACAGGCTCGTCGATCAGTTGACAGCGATCCCGTCAGCGTCGTCGTGGCTTGGCGCGTTCTACGCCCCGTCGGTTGTGGCTGGAACGTCGTACATCTGGGGAGATGCTGCATCCGGGCTCGATGCACCGGATTACGATACGACGCTCTTCAGTACAGCGGTGCAGGAGGCCGTAGACCAGGCCGGGTTTACCGGCGGCTTCGGGGTTGCGTTCGCGGCGTATCCGCCATACACCACGGATGGTGCGAAGCGCGTTTTCCGCTCTGCGGACTACACCGATCACCCTGGTCCGCTGCTGACCGTTGGCTGGACTGATCCACCGCACGATGCCTCCATCGATGGCTCACCATCGATCGGGCCAGCGGTCGGGTCTGCTGTCGATGTATCGCCTGGTGTGTCCGCGACAGTGTCGCTTTCCGTCTCTGTGGCAGGGACGCCTGGGGTGCAATAGGGAGACTCATGCCGAGAGCGAGGAAGAAGAAGCGAGTTGAAGACCCGATGATCCTCCGGGTTGCGGAGCTTCGGATGGATGGTCTGAAGCCGATACCACAGGAGGAACCGCCGGTTCCTGAGTTGCTTCAGGTGCCGCCGGCCGAGGTCGAGATGGCGCGCGAGACGGTGATCGCTTGGCTCTACGGCGTTGAGTCATGGTCCCGCGGCGCGATCGACCTCGATTCGATGCTCGACCTGTGCAAGGAGGAGTCCTCGCAGCTCTGGCTCGGCGTTGTCGACGGCAAGGCGGTGGGTGCCCTCGTGACGGAGATCCGTACCTACCCATTGGCCAGGGTGATATGCATCTGGTGTCTGGGCGGCGATGTCAGGGCGATGCTGAAGGCCCATGGCGCCCTGGATGAATTTGCTCGCCGTGAGGGGGCTACCAGGATCCAAGTCGAGTGCCCCAAGTGGGGTGAGAAGATCATCCACCAGGGGGAGCTCGGCCGGGACATGAAGCCAGTGCGCGCGATCCTTGAGCGGGATCTCTACACGGAGATCGGCTAAATGGGCTTCTACAGGATGCGTGTTGTTGACCCGGCCGAGGTCGACGGCCTCAGAAGCACGGTGGCGCCCTGGTTGTACGGACTCGCGACCTGTTCGCGTGGGACGAACGATCTCCATGCCTCTTTAGACCTCTGCAAGGCGGGCCTGTCGCAGCTATGGGTGGGGGAGGATCGAGAGACAGGTGAGCCCAAGGGGGCGTTCCTGACCGAAATCCGCGATCGCCCGTTCTCGCGCAAGAGCCTGTGCATTTGGGCCGTCGGTGGCGACGTGGAAGGGATGACCGACGACAACGACTCCAAGGGTAGACGGCCGAACGACATCGACCGTTTCGCGGTCGAGGTGGGTGCCCAGTGCATCCAGTTCGATTTTCCGATGTGGGCCAAGAAGATCCTTGGCAGGGTAGATCCAGGCAGGAGCAGTGCCGATATCCATGTCCGTTCTGTACTCTTTGAGCGCGACCTTTACCGGGAAGAATCACCATGAACAAGATCCGCCTCGGCTCCGACAACCTCATCGCCCTCAACGGCCCGGTGGACAACTCTACAGGTGCTGTAGTAGGCACGAGCCCCACATCCTGCAAGGCGAGGATCTACAACGAGAGGAAAGAGACCCAGGTACAGACGTTCGCCACCCGGTTGACCGCTGCGGCGCTCTCGGGCGACAGTGCGGTCAAGGTGCCGCTCCTCTCGCCGGATCCTATCGTGAGCGGAGACACGGTCAGGGTCACGCTGGACGATGGCTCTGTGAAGGAGGCGGCGCTCAGTAGCAACGCGAACTCCACGGGGTACCAGACGCTGACCTTTGCGACGACCCTGGGCGTTGCCGCGGCGACTGGCAATCTGGTTGAGGTGGTGACGAAGGTGGCCTCGGCGACGGTCTTCCCGATCCGGGCCGACACGCTGCTCGAGGTCGGGGATCAGGTTGAAATCCGCCAAGACGACGGCCAATCGCTCACAACGACGATTATCCAGCTGCAGAAGGTCGTTGCGACAGAGGACGCTAGCGACCTGGCTCCGACAGCAGCGAAGAATCAGCCGACGTTCTTCGCTATCACGGTCGCAGCGGGCCGCGCACAGGCGACCACGGCCGGGGCACGGCTCCGGGTGAAGCTCGGGGATGACGTGAGCTCGCTCGCATCCTTCGGCTCCTTCCCTACCTCCAACCCCGTGGCCGGCGACACGGCCTGGGGGTTCCGCGGCGCGATCCCCGATGACCAGGCCGGTCTCAAGGCCGGTCAGGACGTTCGTGTAGAAATCGAGTACAACGGCGGCGCCGGTCTCCAGCTGGTGACATCGATCATGGCTAAAATCGTGGACGAGACGACGTGATGAACGGCACCGGCTTCTGGACGATCATCACCGTAGTTTCAGCAGCGGTGGGTGCAGTCTTCATGTTGGTGGTCTCTCACGCTTCAGAGCCGAAGCACCCGGCGGCTGCACACGAAGAAGATGTGAACAACCTGGCAGTTAAGCTGGAGCGGGTTTCGACAGACCTCGACAATAACAAGCGCGTGCTGGGCGAGGTCAAAGTGGACATCAGCGAACTTCGGGTTGAACAACGTGTCTCAACAGAGTCAATTCTTCGCGCTATTCGTAGCGGAGATGGGGGATGAGAAATGGTGGAATGGTTGACAGCAAACTGGCAGGAGATCGCGGACATCGTGGCAAAGGTGATTGCTGCTGCGGCAGCAATCTCGGCGATTACGCCCTCGAGATCGGACAACGAAATGGTATCGAAGATCCTGGGATTCCTGAATCTCCTGGGTTTGAACGTGCTGAAAGCTCGGAACGCAGACGACAGCTAGGCGGTGATCGACCTCTACGTCATCCTCGGGTCCGTCGCTGTTGTGGCCGGCATGATCGCACTGATCGTGTGGCTGGCTAGGAGCATCGGCGAAAGCGATGGCGAGCGAGATCACTTCCGAGAAGAGATCAAGCGGCGCACTCGCATGGAGGCGCTTCTTGCTCGTCGTCGTCGTCTTCGGGGTGAGCTTGTGGACTGGTTGCGCCGGAAGGGGCGCAAGTAGTTTCCCGCCGTGTCCGAGCCCGTCTCCAGAAGCGGCAGACGAGCTTGAGGCTGTCTATGCATCCAGTCTCTACGTCGGGAACCTACACGATTGGCTCAGTGCTATCTCGATCTACTGCGATGCGGTAGAGGTGGGGCGACAGTAGTAAATGGGTGGTCTCTCTGACAACGATCGGCTCGCGAAGGCAGAGATCAAGAAAGATGAGGGCTTCGTCCCGTCGGCCGACGGGCTCGGTGTCACCGGCTATTACGATAACAATGGCTGGTTGACACGCGGCTACGGCCATCGGGTGAAGGGGGCGAAGTGCGACCCCAGCCGTGCCGGTGAGCACGCGCCCGAACTCTTCGACTCGTGGTCTAGCGCCGATGCTCTTTTCGACGAGGACTACCTCGCGCACAAGCGAGCCGCGACCCAGGTGCCCGGTTGGTCGAAGGCTTCTCCGGTGCAGCAGCGTGGCTTGGTGAACCTCACCTTCAACATGGGCCCCGACTGGTGGAAGGCGCATACGAACGAGTGGGGTGAGGAGAAGCATGGCTGGCCGGGTTTCACCGCTGCGGCTGAGGCCGGTGACTGGAACAAGGCCGCTGATGAACTGGAAGACAGCAAGTGGTTTCGCGAGGACGTTGGCCCACGCGGGCCAGCGGTTGTTTCCCTAGTGCGACCAGCCTCTGGGCTGACAGAGGAAAAGAGCGTTGTGAGTGCTGTTGCACATGGCTACCCGACGAATCCTGGCGTTATGGGGCAGGTTGGTGGGAAGCTCGATAGATGAAGCAGCGAAACTACCGCAAGGAATACGGATGGTTGCCAGGATTTTGCTAGGTTGCTTGGGTGTCGTGATCGTTGTGTTGGTAGGTGTATTCGCCGATCGGTGGGTGAACGCCTGCGCGATGGACGACACTCTGTCCGAATCTCGCCTGGAGGACAACTAAAAGGGTGAGGGAGGCCCCTGGGTCACGGTGTGCTAACACCGCGGACCCAGAGGCATTGGGGTGCTCACACCCAGAAGGTTAGCCTACTTGGCCTTCTCTGGGGTGATCGGGATATCTGCCGCGTCCACCTCTCCGTCGCAAACCGCCTGTAGCAGCGGGTCCGGGCCAGTCGCCCGCTGGGGTTCCGCTGCGACGACCGGGTTCCCCTCCTCGTCCGTGCCCAGGGTGACTGAGCCCAGCGCGGCGGCGAAGGCGATCATCTGCTCCTCGCGGGGTGCTCCTGTGATCTTGCTCTGGACCGCTGCGGCCTTGCGGATCGCGCCGGCCAGGGCCTTGAGGTCGGGGTGCTTCTTCCCGAAGGCGTCCTTGGCCTTGGCCATGGAGATGGAGCGGAGCTCCTCCAGTTGGCCCTCGCTGGCGATGCCCTCGTTGTCGAGATCGGCTTCATCGGAGAAGGCGATCCCAAGTAGCCCGCAGGCCAAGTAGCGGCGGTAGTAGGTCATGGACTTGCCCACTCCCTGCTCCGGCTGGGCCGTGTTGAGGGGCACCTCGCTCAGCAGCTGCTCGCCACTCGGGGCGTGGGTCAGGATCGTCTGCTGGTACGCCTGGCCCGGCTGGGCCACCCCGGTTTCGGGGTCCACACTCTCCGGCACCCAGCGGACGGGCTGAGTCAGGATCAGTCCGTGGGTCGCGAGGGGTTCCCGCACCGCCTTGAGGGTGGCCGGGAGGGTGCCGTATTTGCCGAAGTTGCCCTGGCCGTCCTTCGACATCTCGGGGAACTTCTGGACCGCCTTGATGAGGGCCCCGTAGAGGCCCTCCTTTGCGTTCTGAGCGGTTTTCTTCTCTGCCATGCCTCAATCCTCCTCGATCTTGTCGATCTCATTGAGAGCCCAACTAGGGATCCCGTAGGGAATAACACCCGCAGGGTATCCGGTGAACTTCTTTGCTTCCAAGCATTTCAGCCATCTGCGCAGGTAGATCCGGTTGAGTTTCGCGCCAGCCTTGATCGCGTCCTCGTTGAGCTCTTGCACGGTTACGCCATAGGGGGCCTTCTTCTCGCAGCAGACGAACAGGAATCGACGATCCAGGGGGGCGAGTTCGTTGGCGCCGGCCAAATACCAGGCCGCTTGGCAGTGGTACAGGAAGCGCGCGGATCTCCTTCCCCAGCCTTCGGGGGAGGCGTCGATCGTGCTCTTGAGGTCGGCGATGACGCTCTCCCCTCGCAGCGTGGTCAGCCGGTCAGCGCGGCCCTTGCACAGCGTTCCGGTGGCGGGGTCTTCCCACACCATCGTCAACTCGTTCTGGCCCTCGCCGTCCATGATCTCGGCGGCGGTGGGGTGGGCGAGGACCGCCTCACGCATGGCGTGGACAGCGTCCCATTCTTCGTGCTTCAGCGCCGTCTGAAGGGGGTGCTCGGCCAGCCACTCTGCCCAGGCTTCCTTGTCGGCCTTCGTGCGCTTGCCACAGTCGAGGCCCAGGGCGTACTCCGCGTCGAACCGCTCCGGTTCCAGCACGAGGCCGTGGAAGGCGTCGCCGATCACGAAGGCTTGGCTGGGCTCGCTGGGGGTGGTGAGTTCGTGCTGCGCGTGGAGCGGCGACTGGGCCACCTTCTTGAGTGTCGAGCAGTTCATGGCGTCGACTCCGAGGTACTCGGAGAACGACATCAGGGAGAAGATCCCCACATTTTTCGGCATAAAATCTCCTTTGGAAGCAGGCTACAATTGGATTGTGTCAGGTGCGGTCACAGCCTAGCGAGAATCTACCTGTAGTGGTATACGTTCTGCCATGAGATCACCCTCCGAAAACGCCTTTACCAGCGCGCGGGCCGCGAAGGGCCTCACCTTCACCCAGGCAGCGAACAGAATGGTCGGGGTGAGTGAGCAGCAACTCAGAAATCTCGAGGGCATCGGGGCCACGCGCGACACCGATCCGGGGCATATCAGAATCCAGACTGCGCTGGAAATCATCCGTGTCTACTGGCCGGATATCGACCACAGAGACTTCGTGCCCGGCACGCTTCTGTCGGCCAAGCCGATCGATTCGTCGGCGCGGCGCCGGCTCAAGGGGTACGCCGAAGTCTGATCGACTAGACTTAGCCTGGGGGGGCTCACAGATGAGAGAGGTTGACTTCACAGTTGTCGCACAGCCACGCCTGTCGCCGGCCATGCTCGACAAGATTGCGGACACGTTCCAACGGAAGCAGGGCCGGTCCGCAACGGCCGAGGATGCTCAGGCTTGGTGGGACTGGATCTGGCCAGAATTTGAGACGTACTGGTCGGCTAAGCGATACAGGAACATCGCACGCGCGATTCTCAGCTGGGCGGCGAGGTGCCGCGAGCACGAGTTGGAGCAGGCACTCGTCGTATGCGAGGTCGCGAAGAACATCGCGCTGGAGCGCAAGCAGGAGAGCCTCAACGCAGAGGACAACGTCACGCAGATCGACTACTTCGCGAAGGTGGCGAAGTGAGCGCGAGGGTCGCGCTTGACGCGATGCGACAGGCCCTGGTTCCCGGCAAGAACGAACGCATCGATCCCAACAACGTCACCCCCTCACCGCTGGTCACATGGCCCAGCACGCTGAACGAAGTGGACGAACGGTGCGGCGGGTTCTACGGGCTCGTGACGATCGGGGCGCAGCGAGGCACGGGTAAGACATTGCTGGCCGTGGGGAGCAGCATCGAGGCGACGAAGAATTTCCAGGTGATGCACTTCGCCGCCGAGGATGACGCGGACGGCCTGGCCACGCGATTCAACAACTACGTCAACAGCCACGAGGACGTAGTCCCGCACCTTGACGACTGGAACCTGTTCCAGACCACTCGCGGGCAGACACCGGAGACGCTGCTGGCCGAGATCGAGCGGGCCGTCGATCCCGACAGTCCGAAGCCGATTTTAACGGTGATCGACTCGGTGAACTCGCTGGTCGAGATGAGCGACTACGCCTATTTCGACGGACTGACCGCCTTCGGCCTTTGGGCGATGCTGTCACGCCGGATCAGCCGGGGGAAGGCGGCGTTCCTCTACATCTCGGAGACGAACAAGAGCAACTCCATCAAAGCGGAGAAGCTCCCGTACTGGAGCGATCAAATCCTCGTGATGACTCGGAGCGACGGTGCGGACATCGTGGAGATCGAGCTCCAAAAGTCCAGACGGACAGCTGGTGTGGGCGAACTCGGGAAGTTCGTCCTCGTCTGGAACCAGGGCGAATTCATCTCGGAAGCAGAGATCGAGGGACTGCGGCGCGAGGCGTTCCGGGTGGTGGAAGGTGGACAGCCAGAGCGCCTCACCCCGGTGGATGCTGTGGTCAACGAAGAACTTTTCTGATGACGAAGGGCTGCTGTGGCAAAAGCGAGGAAAAAGCTGGACCGGCTCCGACAGCTGCACGCCTGGATGCAGTCGAGGTACGCCACGCCCCATCCGACCACCCTGCGGTTTGTCAGGCAATGTGCCGATGCACACGGCTACGTCGAGATGTACCGCCGGAAACTGCGGATCACGCTGGTGCAGACAGCGCCGTTCTATCATCTAGTGATGATCTTGATCCACGAGTACGCGCACTGCATGGCGTGGGGACACCACAAGGTACCCAAGCCGGATCACGGCGCGGAATGGTCGCTGGCCATGGGCGAGATATACCGTGAGCTCTACGAGGGCGACGGCTGGAGGCAGTCCTGTGAAGTCAAGTGGTGATGAGGCGCGGAAGCAGCTTGCCATGCAGCTGGCCACGGGCTTCGCAGCCGCCTGTATGGACTACCTGCCCGTCATCGAGGAGGGCGTCCGACGCACCAGCCAGCGGATCGGCTTCGGCGCGCGGGTGGAGATCTGGAGAGGCTCGGACGGGATGATCCTGGGCCGACTCTCGACCTCGGCACCCAGGATTCCTGCGGAGACCCGGCCTCGGGTTGACTTCGTGCTTCAGATGGACACCGGAGGCCAGCTGGAGCTCGTCTTTGAAGGTACCCCCAAGCAGCTGAAGGCGCAGATCGAAGAGGGGTAGATGGGAACCGACTCGGGGTGGAAGCAGTTTGAACGCAGGGTCGCCGGGCTCCTGGCAGGGGGCGACCCTGCTATCCGTCGCCGCGGGCCTGACGTTTCGGCCCCGGATGGCGGAAAAACAGACATCATCCACCCGGCCTTCGGGGTGGAATGCAAGTTGCTCGCGCGAAGCTCGCACTCGGATATCTTGGAGGCTGTACGCCAAGCGGAGCGGAACAGTGCTGAAAACCAGACGCCGATTGCCATTGTGAAACGGAAGAAGCGCGATCTGGACAAGGATGCGCTGGTCTGCATGACGCTGGGAACCTGGCTCGAGTGGTACGGGCCCAGTGGTCCCACCGAGGATGTCATCCACCCGGCGGTGACCGTCAAGATGCCGGCGAGCTACTGTCCGAACTGCGGATCGTCGCTCACCCCAAGAAGCTGCAAAATGCATTGCGAGACTGACGGCTGCGGATACTTTCTGAGCTGCTCGGATCTGGAGCACGCGGGGTGATCCATGCCCAGCGAGCGAGAATGGGGAACTGTAACCGCACGCCTCGATCAGAGCATCCACAATCACCGAAATATGCGGATGATTTTGGACTCTGTGGTCGAGGACTGCCATGAGATCCGCGCCGAGGTCGCCCGCCTCCGTATCATGCTGAGGACCGCCCTGTCAGTCCTTGCTGTGACGATCGCTGCCCTCGCCTGGCTGGTCGAGCTCGTGATGCGCTGACTCCAGGTGTCGAACGAACTCATCGAACGTCCGCACGAGATGAATCGGGCAACCTAGCCAGCGCACCCCGATCCCCCGCTCGTGATCGCGGCCCTCCATGACCACCCACCGATCACGGGTCTTGCCGGGCACCGCCATGATGGCGCCCGTCTGCTGGCTGACGATCAAGAATGCGAACGGCGGGCCCTTCGCGAGGATCTTCTCCTCGGTATCGACGAAACACGGGTTGTAGGGGAATTCCCCAGGGTCGGTGAAGGCGAAGCGCGTGCTCTTGATCTCGATCTCGTGGCCCTCGACTATCATGTCGCGAGTGTCACGGTAGGCGTGCCGCTCGGCAAAGCTGGGCCGCACCCGCAGCCTGGGCACCGAGACCTCGAGCCCCTCGGCGATGAGCCGGTAGGCGACGTAGGCTTCGCGCTCGCGGCCGGTGCCGATCCGTCGCTGAAAGTGCTTCTCGTCCTGCTCCCACAAGAGAAGAGCCCCCCCTCGCCGTGTTGGCTTGGGGGGGGGCTCGGTGGGCATGGCAGCGCCACCAGGAGAGTCGGCGATAGCTCTCGGTCGAAAGTTAGCCCATGTCGAGCCCAGAAAAAACTTCGACCCGTGTGCCCCTATCGAGCGCTAAACGGATCTCTGTCGAGAACAGGTCGCCCGCTTCTTCCTGGGTGATGGGGGGGTGGGCCAGATTGGTGTGCCGAAGCACGAGGTGGAGTTGACAGCGTTTGCCACCCTTTGCGCCTCTGCGAACGATCTTCGCGGCAATCAGCGTGTAGCCGTCCGGTTGGTTGCGCTTGCAGTTCAGCAGTGCATTTGTAGCTGACTCCCAGTTGCGCGCGTCGAGGCTCACCGTGATCTCGTCGTCGCGTCGGGTGCCCTCATACAGTCGCAGGCGGGTCATTGTGATTCTTCCTTGTGAGAGAGCAGGACTACCGCCTGGTCGAACGGCTTCCGCGCGGTCCTCGCGAGGATGTTGCAGCCGCAATCCCTACATCGTGGCTCCTTCGGTTTCTCGTCCAGGTACTTATTCTCCCCAGCAAACAGCACCAGGGGATCCTCGAGGCCCTTCGCCGCTTCGCCCAGCTGTTGCCGGGCAAAGCGGACCAGGATGTCGCTGACCTCCTCACGGCTGAATTCTACCCGTGTTCCGATCTTCATCATTCCCCCCTGGCGACCGAGACGGGGACGCAGGCTCCGTAGGGCTGGCCGGTGGTTACAGCGCAGGCGCACGTCCCGCACTCGAGGTTCGTCTGGCAAGCGTACCCAGGGCACTCAGCGCACTGGGCCTTGATCGCCCAGAAGAGCAGCATCCCCACGAGAACGAAGCTTCCGGTGACGGCGAGCGAGCTTGCCATGCCCGCCCAGAACCCAGGGCCGACGCCGGGCTTCTCGCCGTAGATCGCACGCCGCGCTGCGCGGATCGTCCGTCTCTCCACGCGCGGGTTTCTTGAGCTCAATCTGGTTTTTCGTTTCATTGCCTCAACCTTTCAACAAGCTTTGCAACCGCATACGCGCTTGCGATAGGAATGACTGCGTTGCCCAGTGCCCGCAGCCTGTCTTTGGCGTACTCCAGTTCTTCGGGAACCCCATCAATGCCTCTACGAATACCGGGGAGAGACGGCGCGGGCCCGCCTGCGGCGATGTAGTCTCGCCAGCCGTCGCGGTCTTCGGGCCCTGGCGGCCATGCGAATCGCCCGTCTGCACCATATCCGTCAGGGTCGTGCCTGAGTGTCGTCCGCTCTCGGTCGAGTACCCAGCCGATCGAGTCGCCTTCGCGTCCCCCGCCGTCGGAGTCGGCCACTGCTCGTTCCGCGACCAGGAAGAACCTTTCCCGGCGGTGCGGACTCCGTACCGTTGCGTCCGCACGAAACAGACCCCACTCCGCGCTCCACCCTGCTTCAATTTCTTCCAGTCCTCCGAGGATGGCGTCGAGTCCCCCAGTAAGGAATCCTGGGACATTCTCCATGACGATGACTTCGGGTCGAACCTCATCAACGATTCGGAGGAACTCCTCTCCAAGCCATCGCTCGTCGGCTTTGCCTTTCCGTCGGCCTGCGACACTGAATGGTTGGCAAGGGATTCCCGCAGCGATGCAATGAATGATTCCACGCCACGGTCGGCCATCGAAGGATTGAAGATCGTCGGCCACAATAGCTGGATCCAGGGCCGAGTTTTCCATACGACTGACGAGTACGCTCGCCGGGAAACTTTCGCGCTCAACGTGACATACGGTGCGTAACTCGGGCCAGAGGATTCGGAGTCCCAACTCCAGTCCTCCGATCCCGGCACATAGAGATAGACAGTTCCTTTGCTCACTCACCATTCCCTTCCTGCCAGGATTTCGACTACCTCATCGCAGCCGATGTCGCGGAGATATTTCTCAGTCGTGCCCAGGGATGCGTGTCCCATCGCCACCTGGAGATGCCGCATCCCCACTCCCTCACGGTACAGGCCCGCGGCGAAGGTGTGTCGGAGCGCGTGCGGGTGGACCCGTCGGCCCAGCTGGGCACGCTCGCCAGCCAGGGCGACGGTGCGCCGGATCTGACTTGTTGCCAGGGGCTTGCCCTTGTGGGTGCGGAAGAACGGGCCCGGCTCCTCTCCACGCTTGGCAAGCCAGGTCCGCAGCAGATCGACGGTGCGCTTGTCGATGGCGACTACTCGCTTCGGAGCTCCGCGCTTCACGCCCTTGGGCCGATTGATCTTGATCTTGGCAGTGCCATCAGGCTGAAAGCGGACGCTCTCCATCCGCAGCTGGCAGAGTTCGTTGGCCCGCAGGCCCGCGCGCCAGAGCAGCGCGATCACGGCCTTCGCCTGCACGCCCCTGCCCGCCGCTACCAGGCGGCACGCCTCATCGGCCTCGAGGGGGTGCGCTTCAAACGTCTGTCCCTTGTTGCTCATGCCGTAGGGACCACTGAGTCATCCAGAAGCAGACAGGAAGCGCATTCCTCTGGTGAGGCGTCCCCGGGCTTCCATCCGAGAGGTAGCTCCACCTTTCGGTCGCAGCCGAATCCAAACCTGTCAACGCAGGTTTCGGCTACCTCCCTCTCACACTTAGAGCAGAGATCCCTTCCCGCGAGAGCGGGGCATTCACACAGTTCGCAACTCATCGTATCCTCCCTGGGCCCGTGACCCGGCTCGTTGACTCTACGAGTATACCCGCGCCCGCGTCTAGTGCAAGATCCCCATCCGCTGCTAGACTCTACCTATGGACACATCAGAAGATTACACAGCAACCGGACCCGTCCACCATGTGGGCGAACTCCGGGTCATCTCCGACAAGTTCAGCGTTCGTGAATTCGTGGTAGAGGTGGGGGCTGGTAGCCAGTACCCTCAGCTTGTGACGTTTCAGTGCGCGAACAAAAAACTGAGCCTCATGGAAGGGCTCGATGTTGGCGCTCCGGTTACCGTTCATTTCAACCTGCGGGGCCGCGAGTGGACGCCCTCCGATGGTGGGGACACTCGCTATTTCAACAGCCTCGACGCATGGCGCATCGAGAGACACGGATCTGCGCCCGCATCTCCCCCCTCGGCCGGTCAAGCCGGTGGTGGCGGCGACGAAATCCCTTTCTAGTCCGCGCTAGATCACATCGAGGCTAGGTTGGGACCGAGGCCGCGGTTTAGTACCGCGCCCGCATCTGCGAGCGCGGCACCCCTCACCTATACGATCCACCCGCGCATCGCGGCACAGTAGTGACCACCCGCGAGCTTGATATCCCGCCTCATTGCTGCGGTAAGGCGGATGATATCGGAACGCACGAATAGGACTGTCGGTCCTGGGGTCTGCAAGTCAGAGTAGAGTTGTCTCCGCTCTATCGGCATCTCGGTTGCCATCCACCTATGGACGAGGTCTGCGGTAGTCATCTGGTTCTCTCTCCCTGGGGCGCTGCCCCGGTTTGCGCCTCGGGCTTGGGACCGAGGCCGCGGTTTAATACCGCGCCCGCATCTGCGAGCACGGCACCCCTCACAAGCCCAATTTACCCGCACACTCCCGCCACGTCTCGCCCTCGGCATATACGATATCGCGTCGCTGATAGGGTCGGTCCGGGTCTGGCTCAGACCGTGCGACGTCGATCACCCTGCACGGGGGCTGGCCTTGCACGCCTCCCCGCATCACGCGGCCCATCACTTCGCGGCACCACGTCAGAACCGCCGCTCTCGCTTCATTCTCGTCCATCATGTTCTCTCTCCCTGGGGCGCTGCCCCGGTTGCGCCCGCGTCTCTTCGCGGGCTAGTCTCGCGAGGCCAATCGGCGCCCGCGTCTGCTCGTTTTTCCCCAAACCACGCCCGCAGCTGTCCGCGCGAACGATCTATCATGGCGTAGTCTAGGCTGCACGGTCTAGACTGCGCCCGATGCCACCTGGTCCATGATCGAAAATCACCCGACCGGCGATGGCGCCCGCTGCTACGCCATTGCACCGGATCGGGCAAGTCTCGCAGGTTACGCGGCGCCCTGCCTCTGCACTAGCGGGGCAGCGTGCCTCGGAGCGGTCGCGCGTTTCGCTTGGGTCGGTACTGACCCGGAACGTCTGCCACCCTTCGGCCCGGAGGTCGCACGCTTCGGCTCGGCTATCGGCCGATGCCATCAGCAGGCCGATTAGATCGGCCCCAGTGTCGGCCGCGCGGTGGGTATAGCCAGTGTGGTCACTAGCCGCGTTAACGAGCCTGCCCCACAGGGTGGCCGGTGCCATGCCGGGATCCCCGTAGGTGCCAAGCCGGAGTAGGAAACCGCGCACTAGCTCGACGGCATCGGTCAGCGTGATGGTAGGGTAGATCCCTCGCGCGATCCCATCGGCTACCGCGCGCGGACCCTGACCGACATTCACGTAGCACCGGCCTGGGTGGGGCCGACCGGAAGCTACCGCTTCGGCCACACGTTCCGGCCGGTGGGGGCAGTCACCGCAAATGCTGGCATCGGCCCCAGTCTTGAGGTCGGCCACGGGGCTGCCGCCTTGGCGTACGATATAGCTTTGAATCATGCGTCCGGTTTTAGTGTTGGCGCTGGCGCCACTAGCCGTGCAGCCGGACCACGAAAGAACCACGGCGACGGGCTCTCCGTCCCACGCGCTAGGGCCTTCCCATACGATGGCTCCCGTGGGCGTCTGGCCGTTGTCGGGCCGGGTGATGCCGCGAACCCTGCATCGGGCTGCAATCTGCGCTTTCACGCTTTTCATATCCACTCCCTGGACCCGT
>MPMD02116653.1_pt1 | contig 15417 bp, 25 predicted proteins | sample 1617291 | NCBI WGS metagenome assembly MPMD02 (sample SAMN05944810, study PRJNA350692) | marine metagenome | biome: marine; feature: ODZ; material: water; isolation source: 120 m water sample filtered on 30 um supor filter | place: Pacific Ocean | collected 2012-04-09 | depth 120m m | reverse complement strand
GCCGGCTTGTAATCTTACAAACCAGGCCCAGGCCGGCGAGCGTTTTGTAATTTTCCAGGCTGGCTGCGTGCCACGTTCGTGAATTGAATAATCCAATAGATAAATTACAAAGTGGACCCGTGTTTTGTAATTACGAAATCTGGGGAAGTGCCGTGTGCGCGCCGCTAGAGAGAGCACGAAGTTCAATTATGGCGCTCGTTTACGAGCGCCCAAAAAAATTACCACCCAGGGCGGTCGGGTGACCACCCTGAGCGGTCGGCCTATCTCGCCACGCGAACCGACCCCGGCCGGTGGGCCGGGGTCGGGTCGGTCGGGCGACCGGTCGGGGTCAGACCAGTCGGTAAGCCGTGAACACCACGCCGGGACCGTAGGCCGGGACCATGATCGGGTCGCCGTTGTCGTCCGTATGGACCTTGCCCTTCGGGGTGGTCGACACCTTCACCATGTCGTCGACCACGGTGACCGCGACCCCGGCGACCCATCCGCGCTCCGGGAGACGGGCGATGATCCGGCGGGCGGTCTGGGTGACCTTCGGCCGGAACGTGTCCGATCCGATGACCTTCGGGGTGTTGGCCGCGAATCCGGCGAACTGGTCGACGGTGACGAGATGGCACGCCGGGTGGTCGGTCGGGTCGATCTGCCCGAACGGGTTGCCCGCGTCGTCGATCTCGTCGCCGGGGTAGGCGTGGTCGATCATGCGCCGAATTCGGTTCGATGCCATCGCCGGGGTCGGGTAGTCGTCCCGGTCGATCCGTAGGCCGGTCCGGGTCAAGCCGGACAGCGCGCCTGCGTAGGCCCGGACGATAGGGGTCGATGCGCCGTACTTAGGTGCGCCGTCCCGGTCGAACCATTCCGGGATGGTGGCCCGGATGATCTCTGGTTGGGTGTAGTAGGTGGGGTCTGTCATGTTGTTTCCTCTCGTAAGGGGAGGTGGTTTCCTCCCTCACCAACAAAATTACAGGAAGAGGTGTAAATTCGGAAGCAAATCGACGTAAAGAAATTATGCGTGAAAGCTTACACCTAGTTTACATCCATTCCCTAGGGCGGACATTTTATAATTCAATAGGCGATTTTCTCGGCAAATTCTATTATGTAATATTCAGTTTCTCGGAGAATTCTATTCCCTTGTAAAGGGTACCTAACACAGGTCTAGGGAGGGTCCCTGGGTTAAGCACAGGTCGTGTCTAAAATTTACTCAATTTTGGGGGTGTTTTGGGTTTTGTGGGGTGTGGGGTGGGTTTTGGGGTTGGATGAGCGTAGGGAGGCTCCTGGGTGCCTTAGAGGGTGTTATACTGTTGTATCATGGTTGATGTTTTTGATTGCGGGGTTGATGTGGTTTCTTCAGAATTGGAGACTGTGGATTGGGGGGTGAGAGTTCCTGTGTTTGTGTTTGCTGCGTTGAATTCTGCTGCGTTGTTGTGGCGTGATAGTTTGGAGTGGGTGCGGGTTGTGGATGATGTGGATGGTTGTGAACTGTTGGGTCAACCTTACGAGTTTGGGTTGTTTGAGATTTCGGGTTTGTTGGAGGGGTTGGGTGAGGAGCGCGCGAATGTGTTGTTGTATTGCGCTGGTTGCGATGTGAAGTGGTCGTTGTGGTGTGATTGGGAGTGCTGGATGTGCGGTAAGGTCGGCTTTCTTTATACCCCACGAAATATACGATCTTTGCTGAGATACGGGCAACACTAGGCACCGTATTCCTGTTACTATTTTTTGAGCTTACTCACTCGGGCGGGGCGGGGCGCCGGTTATTCGTAGCGATTAAAAAAATAGTCGGCTACTGCTATGCCGCCGATGAGTCCAAAGAAGACTGATGCCACTTGAAAGAGGGTGAACATTAACAGTCGCAGCGTTCGCAGCCGCATTCACATCTGTCGGTGCAGTCGCAATGACATCCACAGAAAAACATTATCTAGCACCTCCGAAGTAAGGTTCAGCATAGCCATATTTGATCATGTCGTCGTTTAAGCAGTCGCATTCGTCATCTGAGCATAGGATTCTTCCCAGAATTCGTCCGAATTTGCCACGTTCGTCCAAACTGGTTTGAATAATGATTTTTCCATTGTGTCCTTCGACCCAATTTTCGACGTAAGTTTTAGCGTCGAGTCCCCGCATTTTTTCTTCAGCATCTCTAGTGCGTGATTCGGGGGCATTCATACCGTGGAATCTTACCCTGCCTTTGAGGATTATGTCAAATCCCAGATCAAGGAACACATCTATAGTATCTCCATCAACTACTCGGTCAACGGTAGCGCTATAGTGGTACAACTTGTCGGCGGATGATTCCATTAATAGTTTCCTCACAAGTTAGATGCCCCCAATAGTACAAGGCGATCATAATCTTACGAAATATGAAAGCTCCCGTCTACGGGGGGCAACTATCAGTATAGCACGTATTCGGTTATTTCTCAAACCTTAGTCAATTTAATTTGGAATCTGCCAAATTAATCAGGTCCAATAGGAGATCTTGGATCTCTGAGGACGTAAACAGCTCTCTTTGGGCTGTCAAAGCCAAAAAGGTCTCGATTTCTGAGATTAGTTCTGATTCTTCGTCTATCATCTTTGTCCTACCATAATATGAGCCTTTAAAGTTCCTTTCATTTCGGCTACATCTTCCCTTAAATCCATTATATCGTCTTGAAGGTCCCCTATTTGTTTAAATAGGTCACCTCGGCCATTCTTTACTCCGTAATTGTCAGCACTCCGTTTCTGTTGTTTAATGTAAGCAATCATAACTGTAGTTATGTTCATGATTGCCAGACCCAATAATCCAAATAAATTTGCAACTTCCATGATACTAGATTGTATCATTATTGATATATGGTATACAACTCTTCTTGTTCCCAACGCTTTACAGGAAACTTTACATTTTCAAATCTATGTGCAGCGTATGAACTCGAATAATATATCTTTGCATAGCATTGCTGTGCCTTCATGTCAAAGACTGGGCAGTCCTTGTTCGCATCAATATAAACAGCCTTATAGTGTTCAATGGAATCATTGTCATGAACAGCATTGGCTATCACGAGTTTATGTTCACAATAGGGGCATCGTCGCTCAGCGTAAGGAAAGTCTTGAATTACGCGACCAAGAATATAGTGATTTCCAAAAGCGTCAGTTGTCCCAACGGGGTTTACGACTGCTGGAATAGACGAGTCCACGCTATTCTTTGTCATTCTGTTGCATCGCAACGTAAAGCATTATACATAACAACCCGGCAATACCCAATCCGACATATGAGAGCATTTCAACTAGATCACTCATCCTCGTCTTCCTCTGGAGGAGGCTCCTCTGAGTAGTAGTGCCTATCCATGTCTTCAATCGTCTCAGACAGCTTTTGGAATTCCTTTATCTGTTCCATCTTCATTGTCATGAACATAGAACGAATCATTTCGTCTATCCTGTTCGCTGCGTAGTACAAGCCTTCTTGTAGGGCTGCCATCTCCATTACCGTTACGTTGCAATCATCGGGGCGTTCGTCATTGGACATCATCATAAAGTGAGGAATGTACTCTCCCTCCCAAGGGATTAGCTTTACCATTATGGCAAGAGTTTCCAACTCCTGGAGATTTAGTCCGTCAACCGGTGTTATCTTCATAAACTCCCACCCCATCACGATTACAAACAACTATCTTTTCATAGATAGAATCTTCTTCCTCTAATATAGTATACAGCATTTCATTAGTTTTTGCATCATTCCCATCACTGAAGAAGGCTAGCGTGTCGCAGTTGTCTACAAAACTGTCTGTATCATCAAAGCAAGGATGTTTAATAATTAGCGGAATACCAAGAAATCCAGCTACGTTTCTGAGTCGAATGAAAAAACTCGGATTCCAGGTCCAACAGTATATCGTACTATCAAAACAGTTTTCTAAAAATTTGTGGATGGTCTCCCAGTCGTTGTATCCAGTTTCTCCGACGCATAATATCGATTTATCTTTTAAATCAAGATCCATCAAATAATGTCTATTTCTCTATACTTCTTGGTCTTAGTATTTTGTGCCGATAAAACGAATGCAATCGATAAATGCAATGTTATCATCAGACCCATTACGGAAAGGAAAGCGAAAGAGACATGGCTATGGCGCAGCGCTAGCCATGCTGGCACTGAAAGCAGAGCAACCATGCACACGTATCCGGCTAGACCCATTAAACTTTTAATATCGTTTACCAGCCCTTTCGTGGTTTCGGTAGCCGTCAGTGTACCACATTGAGACCGTCGAACCGCGGACTTCGGTGGTCCGCGATGGTCCTCGAAAAGTGTGATACCCTGACTCCTAGCACGCCAGCATGCTTAGTACATCGTAGGCTGTTGAATTCTAATTTACTGATTTTGTGGTATCATGGAGTTATTATGGAAGTGATTGCTATTATAGAAACTGACGACGGGGAGAAGTCCGCTGTCGTGCATCCTAAACAGATCACTCTAACTAAACTTGACGAACAGTATCTAGCCGCCACTAGGTGCATGAATACACATAAGCCTATTGTTTGCGAAGTAGATAAGTCAACCGCATATCTTCTTATGCAGAAGGGCGTCGAGTGCTTTGACTGGAGAGACTGACTTTTTAGAATATCTAGCGGACGCAGGTCTTAGCTGGTTTACTCCCCCAGCCACAGATAGCAGCGGGTTGGAGTGGGCAACCGCTGGGTTTACAGACGTTGCTTTAAACTTGATTAAATGTCTTAACGGTTTATTTATCCCAGTTATCTACAACAGTGATAAACTTAAGTATCATATCAACTTTTGTGCTCCAGAATACTTTCAATACGGCAATGAACTTGTAATCGGGTATGCCCCTTGGGAGTTCACTAAACTTCCTCAGCGTAAGATCATCAACCTTAACAGGTGCGATGCTGTTTGGGCTACTTCAACATTTGTTCGAGATGTATACATTAAAAATGGAGTGCAGCATGATGTCCAGGTACTTCCTCATGGAGTGTCTAAAGATTGGGATATCAAGGATAGAGAGATTTTAGGAGATTTCTATTTCTTGTTGGATAACGGTGGAGATATCTTCACAGATGTTGTTTACGACACGATTGAAACATTTTTAGATTCGGACTTGCCGGATGGAGTTAAGTTGGTAGTTAAAACAACGCGGAGTTTAAGAAATGTTATCGAGCATCCCAATGTTGTTTATGTCTCAGACTTCTTGTCGTATGAGAAATATCGAGAACTCTACTATAAAAGCCATTGCATGCTTTATCCTTGCAATGGCGAAGGTTTTGGGCTAGTTCCATTCCACGCTGTCGCCACAGGGATGCCGACAATTACTACACATTTAACTGGATGTGCAGACTACAGTGATCATACAATTTGTTGGCCTCATACATGGGAAGAGGCCATTCCAAAAGTGGACGATGGATCTACATTGTATGAGGATGACCTGGGGCTATGGATAGTTCCAGACTATGCAGCTCTCCCAGAGATCTTGCATGATACAGTTGAGAACTACGCCGATTTGAAGCGGAATGCGATTCAGTCGGCAAGAATTCTTCGTTCGTCCGCGACTTGGGATCAGATCACTGATAGCATGATCTCCCTGCTCCAAAAAATCTGAAATTTTCAGGTTGACCTGCGAGTTTGCAATAGCGAAAGAAGACTGAATATGATAGAGTATACTACTCGTCCGAATCCCGATGGACCGGACGAGAATTTTTACCCCCCAGGAGGAACGATGCCCAATACCACTGTTGCCGATAGATTAGTCGAACACAAGGTAGTAGAGCTTAAAGAAGAGAGAACAGAACAAGTAGGTTTTAAGATTAAGTATCCGGCAATGTTTAGTAACAGTGGTTTACAAGGGTATAAAATATTTTTAGACAGATATACTTTGAAGGCTCCGAAGGGGGATCTCGATAACGGAGATCTTGTGTTGGCGATAACCAATAAAGATCCCAAGTGGCCTCAGAAAGAAATTGGGTATATCAGCGATGTCTTCCCCGATACGAAAGAGGCTTCGGTCTGGCTTGGTGATGGGGAGTACATGACTGTTCACTGGGATCTGATCTCCAAACCCCTAGAGTTGCATCCAGATGATGTTAAAAAACGTGTAGCGGATGCTCTTGCTGAGAATGAACCTGAGGAAATTCGGGAACAGGTAGCCGGGGCGTTTGAAGATGTTTTGTTTGATTACTTCATCCCAGGCGGTCGCATCTTGGCTGGCGCTGGGCAGAAGGGGCTAACACTACAAAACTGTTTCGTGCTGCCATCCCCAGATGACTCCCGTGGTGGAATCATGGATAGTGTTAAGGAGATGGCTGAAACTCATTCTAGGGGTGGTGGTGTTGGTGTCAACCTGTCCTCTCTCAGACCTCGCTATTCTAAGGTTGTTGGAGTCAACGGCTCTTCTTCAGGGGCGGTGTCTTGGGGTAAAATGTTCAATCTGTCTACTGGGCTTATCGAGCAGGGTGGATCGCGCAGAGGTGCTACGATGCTGATGATGGATGTGTGGCATCCTGATATTATGGAATTCATTACCGCCAAACAGCACGCTGGAGAATTTGAAAACTCCAACATGAGTGTTTGCATTACTGATGACTTTATGTCTTGTCTGGCTGAGGATGGGGATTGGAATTTAAAATTCCCAGATACAACTGATCCCGAATACGATGCTTTTTGGGAAGGAGATATCAAACAGTGGATTGATATCGGCAAAGATGTTGTTGTATATGAGACGGTAAAAGCTTCTACAATTTGGAATGCAATCATTTCATCGGCATGGGCTTCAGCGGAACCCGGTCTTCATTTTATTGACCGGTCTAACAAGATGAGCAATTCTTGGTACTTTGCTAGACTCCAGGCCACGAATCCATGTGGAGAGCAACCATTAGAGGCTTATGGGGTTTGTACTCTTGGAGCCGTTAATCTTGCTAAATTTGTAGATGAAGATAGAGATGTTCTATGGAATGATTTACGGAGCGTCGTCAGGACAGCGGTTAGAATGCTTGATAATGTGATTGACGCAAACGAGTATCATTTCCCAGAGATTGACATCAACCATCGTGGAAACCGACGAATTGGTTTGGGCGTGATGGGGCTAGCAGAAATGCTGGTAAGAATGGGGCTTAAGTATGGCGATGAAGATGCGGTTTTGTTTACAAATACTTTGTTTGAAACAATAGCCGAAGAATCGTATATGGCTTCTGTTGATCTCGCTAAAGAAAAGGGAGCATTCCCTCGATTTAATGCTGAGAAGTATCTGCAGTCAGGATTTATGCGAGGTATGAGTCCTGAAGTTCGTGCTGCCGTTCAGCAGCATGGAATAAGAAATGTTTGTTTGTTAACCGTTGCTCCAACTGGGACAACGGGTACAATGATGGGAACCAGCACCGGCATTGAGCCGTATTTTGATTGGACTTACTCTAGGCAAAGTCGTTTAGGTGTTCACACGGAAGCCGTTCCTGTCATTAAAGATTTGGGACTCGATTTAGAGGATCTTCCGTCGTATTGCGTTACGACTAGAGATCTTGCTCCAGAGGACCATATTAATATTCAGAGCGTAGCGCAACGATGGGTTGATGCTGCAATTAGCAAAACAACCAACTGTCCATCAGATTATACTATAGATGAGACAGATCGTTTATACCGGCTTGCATATGATAGAGGATGTAAGGGTATTACAATATACAGGGATGGGTCTAGACACGAACAGGTGTTAAACTCCAGTGATGACGTTGAGGCGGAATCATGTAGGATAGATGACCCGGATTGTCAGACATGCGCTCTATGATCTATGGACAAATATGTGGTACAAGAATATATATGCCATGAAACTGGGGAATACGACACAATAGAGTTTAAAGAAGGAACTGTGGCTCCTGAAAGTTACTCTGGGGTATCTGAAATCACCAGGGGTTTGGTTAAATTTGAGCAAATTGATGAAGAAAACGACGTATAGTCGTGCAAATACATCGAAATTGTGATAGTATCTAGGCATGGTTGGTAGAAATTATGTAGATCGCGGCGGGATTTTGATGCCCGACCGCATTTTTGGCATTTGTGCATGGCGATTGCCCAATGGGGAACTACTCATGGACGCAGATCGCAATATCATGTGCGCAGAAGGCTTTGTTGGTGATCCAGTTGTTGAAAGGCAGGTTGCTGAAGCTGCTGCCTACTGGTCTGATAGGGCCGGTGGAAAGGTTCATTGGGTTGAGGGAGCCAGAAAGGTTAGCGATGCCGAGGCCGAAGGCCAAACAGAGCGTCTGCTAGACGGCAAGATTCCTGATCCTATGGAAGACTTCTTTGATCCCACCAAACTGATGCCGGGAGATGGAGGAAGTCATGACTAAATTTGTTGAAGACGAAGAAGAGCAGGTGGTCGAAATCGATGATTTGTCTTACGTTGGTTTTGATGTGGTTAGTAAAAATAGTGATCATTTCAAAAAAATCAATGTCCAGAGTTTGCCCACGAAGGCTAAACGGAGGGCGACCAGGCTAATTAAAAAAGCGATTGAGACTGAGGGGGCCGGAAGTAAGTATGTCGATCCTGAGACAATCGATGGGTATGCTTTATTTGACGTTGTTACCCCTCCGTATGATCTAGAAACTTTAGCTGAATTGTATGAGCAAAGTTCAATACATTATGCTGCCGTAAATGCACGAACTATGAACACTGTAGGTCTTGGATTTCGATTCGATGATAGCGTAAAGGGAAAAAAGAGGTTAGAACGCTCGCAGAATTCAAAATCTAAATTAGAGAGAGTACGGCAGGACATCGACAGATCTAAGAGAAAGATGGAAGAGCTTTTTGATGCCTTTAATATAGACGAGACATTTATCGAGACTATGATTAAAGTTTGGAATGATTATCTTACTGTCGGCAATGGCTATATTGAGATTAGCAGGACTAACTCTGGAAAGATTGGTTACGTGGGACATGTCCCCGCCACTCTAGTTAGGGTGCGACGTAATCGCGATGGGTATATACAGCTTGCGAATACTTCAAAAGTAAATGCCGTGTTCTTTAGGAACTTCCAGGACTTAGAGACCGAAGATCCTCTCGGCAAGGACACTAATCCAAACGAGTTGATTCAGTTTAAATCGTACACTCCGAATAACACATATTATGGAGTACCGCCAGCGGTTCCGGCTGCGGCTGCCATTGTTGGGGACAAGTTCGCAAAAGAATATAATATTGATTATTTTGAAAACAAGGCGATCCCTCGATATGCCATTGTCCTCAAGGGCGCGAAACTGAGTCAGAAATCAAAAGAGCAACTTGTGAATTACTTCCGTCAGGAAGTGAAAGGCAAGCATCATGGAACGTTGATTGTCCCTCTTCCGCCTTCAATGGGCAACGATTCCGATGTAAGGTTTGAAAAGTTGGAGGCAGGAGTTCAGGACTCTTCATTTGATAAATATCGTAAATCAAATAGGGATGAGATTTTGGTCGGTAACCGCGTACCGGCACCAAAGGTTGGCGTCTATGACAATGCCAACCTAGCCGTGTCACGGGATGCCGACAAGACGTTTAAGACTCAAGTTGTGGGACCGGATCAAAAGATCATTGAAAAGCGAATCAATAGAATTGTTAAAGAATATACTGATAATGTAGAATTTAGATTTGAATCTATTGACCTGATCGATGACGATTTGCAATCAAGAATCAATGATAGGTATCTCAGGACTGAGGTAATAACACCCAACGAGGTTAGAGAGACGATGGGTCTAACTCAGAGGAATGAGGGCGATGAGGTCTTGCCATTCCCGTCCAATGTTAAGATGAAGCAACTTGAGATGGATGAAGAGCAGGCTAAAGAAGAGGCCAAAAAACCAGAGGGTGCGCCTGATGGTAATGATAACGCTGAGTCCGGTTCTCCGCCTAAAGCGGGACCGGACAGAGATGGTGGTCAGACCCCTGCGGCGGTCACTGGAGAACGGCGAGAACGTGGGGAAGCGCAAGATGAATAAAGGAGGATACTATGTCTTATAATGGAATGGAATCTGTCGTCTGGTGGGGAACACCGGACGGGTACCAGGACTCTGATGGAGTAATTCAGATTACGGCTGCTGGTGGCGATCATATTTCGATAAGTTGTTTATGGGTATGGAATTCGCATGCGACGACCATCGCTACAATACAATTTGATGGTGGATCAACTGATCAGCGCAGAATTGCGATACCACCTGGTGGCACTACTTATATTGCCATACCTGGGAACCACCACAGTTTTGAAGTCAAGACTACTGCCGTTAACTGTCGCGTATTCGCTACGGGGTCTTAACACAACTTGCGTTTTTACGCAATAAATAGTATATTGATAAATACAGGAGGCGATTATGCAAGATAATACGTTCCATGTGTCTTTTCCTATTGATATGATCAAAGCGGAAGAGCGCATTGTAACAGGTGTTGCTACCGCTGATAATATAGATAGTTCTGGCGACATAATCGAGTTTGATGCCTCTGAGAAGGCGTTTAAGGCTTGGCGTGGAAATATTAGAGAAATGCACGCTCCGGTTGCTGTAGGTAAGGCAATCGATTACGAGCCTGTTGATTTAGACATCGACGGTTCTTCTCATAAAGGCATGAGGCTGTCGGCGTTTGTATCCAAGGGTGCCCAGACTACATGGGAAAAAGTCCTGGATGGAACACTATCGGCGTTTTCAGTCGGTGGAAAGATTTTAGAAAAGAAAATAGATGATATATTAAGTAAGAAAATGGGCCGTCCCATTCATCGTATAAGCAAATATGAACTTGGCGAGGTTAGTTTGGTTGATAACCCAGCTAATCCTGCTGCCGTTGTGGAGCTTGTGAAGTCGAATGAGGCCGGAGAACTTTGTTATATGTTAGAAACCGATGAAGATATTATGGAAAATAGTGATGAATCGAACATTAGTTTGCAAAAAGATACAAATTATGATAACGTCTTAACTGTGGAAGATAAGCTCTTTAATGAAAGTGCTGAGGTTTCTGACGCTCTCTCCGTTCAGGAGAAGGTGTCTTTACTTCGACGTTTTGTAAATTGGCTCCACAGTGATATGGAAAATGAAATTTCTGTATCAGATGACATCGAGAAGTTTGAAATAGAAGCTTCTCCTGACTCAAATCAAGATTCCGAAGGAGATGTAGATATGGATATTGATATTCTGAAGGATGCGCTTGGTGCAGTCGTTGATGAGAAGCTTTCCCTCTTTAAAGAGGAACTGAAGTCTGATACTCAGACTTATGTTGATGAAAAGTTGGATTCAGTTGCAAAAAGCGTTGAAGTTGAGGAAGCTGAGGTCGTAGAGGCCGAGGTTGACTCATCTGCTCTTGATGCTGCTGTTGCGAAGTTCCGCGAGGAGCTTGATGGCGCAATGGCTACCATTCAGGAGCAGAAGGATGCTCTTTCTGATGCTTCGGCTAAGATCGAGCAGTTAGAAACTGCCGGCGCTGTGAAAAAGAGCGTCGAAAGCGACGAAGAAATGGTGGAGGATGAGATTATCGCTAAAGATGTCGGGGAACCGGCTTTTTGGGACAACCTCTACCTTCCTCAAGAGCTTATTAAAGCTTTTGGATACGAAAAGTAAAAGGATATAAGGAGGAAGATAATGTCAACTCAGGAAGAAATTCTTGCGAAAGCAAATGAAGTTACTACCAGCGTTGTCGGAAACGCCAGTGGCGGCATTTTAAAGCCGGCTCAGGCCAACCGCTTCATTGATTTTGTCGTTGATCAGTCTACCCTCTTGCAGTCCTCGCGAGTTGTGCGTATGCGGACCCCGCAGATGGAGATCGATAAGCTCTCCATCGGTACGCGCATCATGGCGAAGGCTACTGAGGCTTCTGACACCGGCGCAAACGCTGCTGTTACCTTCACCAAAGTGTCGCTTACTACTGTGAAACTTCGTTTGGATTGGGAGATCAGCACTGAGTCCCTTGAGGACAACATTGCGGGTGATTCTTTAGAGGATCATCTCGCATCAGTGATGGCTCGCCAGACAGCGAATGACCTTGATGACTTGTTCATCAATGGCGATACTACGAGCAGCAATGCTCTACTCAAGAGCCTTGATGGCTTTGTTAAACTTGCACTGGCAAGCGGTTATGTTCTGGATTGTGGGGGCGGCACGCCGATCTCTCGTTCAGTCTATGATCGTTCGCTCCGTAAGATTCCAAGCAAGTACCTACAGCGCCGCAATGACCTTCGGTTCATGTGCGGTCCTCAATTGGTACAGGACACCATTTATCACTTAGGAGATCCGTCTGTTAAGGTTGATGGGAGTGCCGCTGCTGGTGGCACCCCGGTCAACTCTGATATTGGTGGTCGGTACTTCGAGGGTGCTGGTGGTGCAAACGGTGGTCCTGGTGATACAGGCCTGCGTCCGTTTGGTACTCCGGTTCTTGAGGTACCCCTCATGCCGGAAACTGTTGCTGGCGATTACAGTGGGGCCGCGGGTGACCACGGCTACCTAATCATGACATTCCCGCAGAACCATATTATTGGTATTCAGCGTGAGATTGTTGTGTATCGCGAGTTCAAGCCAAAGAAAGACACGATTGAGTACACTCAGTTTACCCGTGTTGCGTCAAACGTCGAAAACTTCGATGCTTACGTAATCACCAAGAATGTTAAGCGCCGCGCCGCTTAAATATAATTGAATAACTGATGAGGGCGAAGGGGCAGTTGAGGAACTGCCCCTCGTCTTCGTTAAAACCAATGTTGGTATCATGAGAGGAGGTATGGTAAGATATAATCATGGCTGATGATAACGTAGTTACTTCCAAATCTATTGAAGATGCGGAAGTCGAAGAACCAAAAGAAGCCGCTCCGGCGGCAGAAAAGAAGGCTCCGGCCAAGAAGGCTCCGGCCAAGAAGGCTGCGTCTTCAAAAGATATTTTAATCAAGATGGAAGGGCCTAGAGGTTATGCCTCAGGTGGACATGATTTCACTCTGGAGCATCCTTTCAAGGCGCTCCCAGAAAAAGAAGCATTACTTTTAATTGCCACTGGCTCGTTTGTCAGGGCAAAAGAATCTGAAGTTAAGGCCTTCTATGAGGAGTAGCAATGGCTGATGATAATGTAGTAGAAGAGGTAGTAGCGGAGGAAGCGCCTAAGGCGCCGTTGTGGAGTCCCAAGGGATCCAATGATGGTGTCTGGGTTAAAATGATTGACGGGCCAACTTCATATAGCATGCAGGGGTATAAATTTACACTGGAAGATCCAGTGCAATGTGTGCCTGCTGATATTGTAAACATGTTGTTGGCAACTGGCAGTTTTGTTAAGACCGCAAGACCTAAATAAGGTTTAGTAATATAAAAAATAGGAGGTTGTAATGGCCGCAATTAGCAATTACTTGGAAAACGAGCTTCTGGATCACGTTCTGAAGAATGCAGCATATTCCAGTCCCACGACTGTATATCTTGCTCTCTACACTTCCAACCCAACAGACGCAGACTCCGGTACTGAATGTTCGGGCGGGTCATATGCCCGTCAGTCTATTACTTTCGGTTCGGTTGCCTCTGGCGGTACGATTTCCAACACTGCAGATATTACGTATACTAGCATGCCTGCCGCTACGGTGACGCATGTTGGTATTCATGATCATGTTAGTGCTGGAAACTTGCTGTTCCACGGTGCGCTTAGTTCGTCTAAGTCAGTGGATGCTGGGGACACATTTAAAATTTCAACAGGCGACTTGGATATTTCGCTCGACTGATCGGGGTGCATTATGACCCTAAAGAGACGAGAATTCGTAGGAGCCGCATCAGAAACAGAATTGTCTGCCGGGATCAACTCATCGGCCACATCCTTTACTGTTGCAAGCGGATCTGGATTTCCTGACGGAAGCGATTATCCGTTTGTAGTGGTATTGGATCGTGGCGCGAATGATGAAGAGAAGGTATTAATCTCTTCAAGGTCCGGTAACGATTTCACTGTTGCCCAGAATATTGGTGGAGTAACCACCGGTCGCGGATTTGACAGCACAACTGCTGCGTCACACGATTCAGCGTCTAAGGTCGGGCATGTTTTAGATGCAACGACTATGACTGACATTAGTCAAACCGTATATGACAATGAAGTGCTATACTGGATGGGGGTAGCTTAGATGGCTCAATTTACTGCTAAAAATATATATCGGGGGCAACCTGGTACTTCTATTGGCACCCTGTATACTGTAACAAATACTAATGATTATTATACTATTGTAAAGAATATTATTGTTTGTAATACTACGAATAGCGCTGCAAATTTTGATTTGCATGCTGTTGCATCTGGCGGAACTGCCGGTGTGACGAATCAGGTGTTCTCTGACTTCGTTGTTCAAGGGGATGAGACTGTATCTATTGATGTTTCTATGGTTCTGGCCAAAAACGAAACGCTACAGGCTCTTCAAGTAACATCTGGAGCTTTGACCCTTACTATCAGCGGAGTGGAGTACACCACGTAATGGCCATTAGACACTTCCCTTCTGCCAAGATTTCCGCATCCACGACCCACTCAGTTAAGACAGAAACAACTGGTGGAGCGCCCACTTCAACGATTGCTGATGGGGCTATTGCTGTTGATACATCAAATGATGCTTTCTATTTCCGGTCTAGTTCTTCTTGGCAGCAGGTTAGTGGTGGTGGTGCTAGTGTAACTGTTTCCGATACGGCTCCGTCTAGTCCTGATTCGGGGGATTTATGGTATGAGTCTGATACTGGTAATACGATTGTATACTATGATGATGGTGTGGGTGACGCTCAATGGGTGGAGCTTGGTCATGCTGCGGATTCTACTGTAGTTGAGTATGCCGCAAATATTGATGGCGGGGTGCCTAGTAGTAATTATACTGGGATTGCTACTCTGGATGGTGGCGCAGTTTAATGGCTATTAACTTTCCTGCATCTCCAACATTGAATGATGAAGTTACCCAAGGTAACATGGTGTGGTTTTGGAATGCCACCTATTGGGAGCTTAGATCTAGTACATCAAAGTTTTCGGCAGGCGATGATGCTCCCTCGAGTTATACTCCTGGAGATTTCTGGTATGAAACTGATACGGGTAAACTTTATGTTCGCTTTGATGATTATTGGGTTGAAGTAGGACATTCTTCTGATGGCCAGTCGTTTCAGGCTCAGGACGCTGCACCCAGTTCTCCTGCATCTAATGACATTTGGTATGAATCGGACACTGGTAAAACATTTATTTATTACGATAGTTATTGGGTTGAGATAGGCCACGCTAGTGATGGTCAGACATTTCAAACTAGTGACACGATTCCCGCTTCGGCTACTGCAGGCGACATCTGGTTTGAGTCTGATAGTGGTGGAGCTTTTATGTATTACAATGACGGCAGTTCGTCGCAGTGGGTTGAACTTGGTCATTCGGTGGGCGGGGTTAATGTGAGCTGGCTCGGGAACCTGTTCATTCGGATGGGTATTTTTGCATGCATCGCTTCATTGCCTTATATTGCCTTTATGCTGGACCCAGTTCATTCAGATTGAGG
>MPMD02171418.1_pt1 | contig 15433 bp, 12 predicted proteins | sample 1617291 | NCBI WGS metagenome assembly MPMD02 (sample SAMN05944810, study PRJNA350692) | marine metagenome | biome: marine; feature: ODZ; material: water; isolation source: 120 m water sample filtered on 30 um supor filter | place: Pacific Ocean | collected 2012-04-09 | depth 120m m | reverse complement strand
GATTCCCTGGTCGTGGAGCGACACCTCGATCGTAACTTCCTGCTCAATCCCGGCAAGCACATCGAATTGGAGATTTCCCTCGGACTCCAGTGATGTGTAATCAATTCCAGGCGCGGAGATCGCATCGGGATCTCCATCGATGATGGCATAGTCGAATCGTAGGTCCTGCCCCTCATAAGGCTGGCCACCATCGGTCACATTAATGAGCGGCACTGCCACATCCTGATCTACCGTGGAAACATAAATTTCATATTGTTCCGAAGCCGCATTCCAATATTCTGCTTCAAAATCAAAAGAATGCGGATCATTCACCGGCTTGACGTGTACCTCGAGCGACTGCCATTCAGAAAACTCGTTGTCCTCTCCTGTAGCCAAGTCGCGATCCAATCCTCCATCCATGACTTGGACACGGACATTCTGTACACCAAAATTTTCGGCCAACGGTTCAAAGGTAATCGTTCCCTCATTGGTGCCTTCTGGCACATCACGAGAAATGTTTGCAAGGGGAGACGGATCGACTATGTTATTGTCCGGAGCGTACAGTTCGGAGAAGGCGTCATGGATAAGATCGTCCGGGTGTTCCGTAGATACCTGGATCTGAAAGCCCTGGTTGCCACCCGGGTCATTCTGATCGATATTTTCGACATTCAGTGTTTTCGACTCATCTTCGTAGAGTACGATGATTCCCGGAGGGTTTTCACCATCCTGGATCGGATCAAACGTAGGCGGATTCCCGGAGAGCATATGACGCGACTCGAGCGTTTCGCTCGCAAGCGTGGTGCGGCTCAGCGGCAGAGAGCGAGACACATGGTGGCGGCGACGCAATGGGGAGCGACTAAAGAGCGAGCGGGAAACGCGCTCGGCGAGTTGTTGCAGCCAGCGATTATTTCGCATCATGAGCACTCCCCCGCACAGAAACTAAACCTGCGCGGAGTCAGTCGCGTCGTTATTCAATATCGTTATTCAATATCGTTATTCAATATCGTTATTCAATATCGTTCGTCCAACACGGACCGACCCGATCCTCCATAAACCCCATACGGGGCCGCGGGGCCGCAGGTTCCGCCCTCCCGGACGAACGCCACATTTCTCTATATCTCTCCGCCAAACACTTCCTCCGCCCCACAATGCAATAAGGCCTGCAACGTCTTTTTGCACTGCAGCCGGACAAGAAAAAGTGGTTTATCCCCCGAAAGAACTGGTGCTTCCAGTATAACCAGAGGGGCAAATAGCAGCAAATATTTATTCAGAAGAATTATTGCCCGCCCCGTCGCGACCCGGCTGCTACGGCAATCCAATTCCGCCAAATCTACAGTTTTTTCGGCTCAGGACGCCGAAACGGCCCCCTCAGGACGAACCGGCCCGTGAGGGGCTGTTTTGTGGGCCTCGAAACGACCGTGCTGCATCGATCCAGCACGCGGCGGCTAATCGTCGCAGCCCCGAAAGGTCTTGCGGCCATTGGCCTGTGCCCGCCTGATGCCCCGCTTGAGGCACAGGTCACCCGGTGGCCCAGCGCGTCCCACAGATCGGATGCGGCGTTCATCCCCGCCTCCCTGATGATCTCGTTGACCTTTGACTTTACTACGACATCACTCGGTGCAATTTTTTCCCTCGTCACGATCGGTCTCCGTTGACATCGTCTCCTGGTTACATCGTCTCCTACTTACCCGTTGGTCGGGACCGGCATCAACGGACCTGCCATCCCCACTCCCGGTCCCGCCGGCCGATTCGTCTCTCCCGCCCGGCGCATGCGAACGGTCCGGTCGATGCCAAGAGCCACGCGAGTGCGTCACCGCAGCTCCGGAAGGCAAATGCAGACAACCGATTACAAAACCGCTTTAAGAAAACAGGATCGCTTCGGGATTTCATCTTGGAAATCTGATTTGCAATCCGGTATGATGCCCTCGAGTTTGGTTGGCATGCAGAATTTGAAGATGTCGTGCTATACCGCATGAACCGAGCAGCATCGGGAGCGGAACCCCATGGAAGAATCGCACTTTTTGGTGAACGTGGTCGCGATTGCAACAGTCGTCCTGGGCATCATCACGCTTCTCCGCCTGCCGATGGAAGACCCGACCGGAAATATCACCAAAAGGTTCGGGATCGCCATCGTGTCGGTCATCCTGGTCGTTGTGATCTGCATGGCCTGGTTCTTTATCAGCCAGAATGTCCTCTAAACGGGACCCGCCCGGCGGTGTCGACCCAACGTCCAGGCAACATCCACGCAACGGGGAATGCCCAAAACTCTTAAATGTGGTGGTGGACGCTTTCGCTGAAGAACGGATCTTTGCTCGGCACCGGGGGTGCGGCAAAAAAGGAACGGTAAAACAGCCATCCGAAAACACCGACCATGCCACACACCGCCGCCACTTCCGGAATCCCGAAAACCGCGGTCGTGCCGACCGTTGCGGGAAAGACCGTAATATAAAGGTCGACCCAGCGGCCGATGAGCACCACGACCGCAACTTTCATCATCACGCTTCCACTCCGCTTGCAAGGCCGGGGCAAGAGGATAAAGAACGGCACGATCCAATTCAGGACAATGCTCAGAATCATGATCGGGCCCCAGGGACCCTGCATCCGCACAAAGTAAAACGCCGTCTCTTCCGGAATGTTGGTGTACCAGATCAACATGTACTGGCTGAACCAGATGTACATCCAGAAACAACTGAACCCAAAGAGAAGCTTGCCCATATCATGCAAGTGCTCATCGGTAAACGAACCGCAAAGCGGACCGCCCGGACGGCGAAGCGCGAGAGACAGGAGGATGATGGTCGCCAATGTCGACTGAAACATCCCCGCAAAGTTATAAACGCCCCAGATCGTACTGAACCACATCGGCTCGAGCAGCATGAGCCAGTCGCAACTGGCCAGGGTGAATGTCACGGCATAGACCGCAAGAAACAGCACCGATAAACGCCTGTTGATGAATGTCAGCCGGACATCCCCGGTGCGATCTTGACGACGCGAAACGCGGATGATCGCCGTGGAGAAACAGACCCATATGAGAATATAGGCGACTGCCCGGGAAAACCAGAATTGCGGGTTGGACCAAGACTCCTTGAACCAGAATGTCCCCGCCCCGCCATCGCCATGATGGTGCCACCCGTACTGCCCCAGCCGCACCGCAAGCAGAGCGAGTAGGGCAATACCGGTATAGGGCAAAGTCGCCGCCATCGCTTCGGGAACGCGGCGGAAGCTGACATTCCACGACGCACCGCAGACGTACGAGAGTGCAATAAACACCGTGCCGCCAAGCCCGAGTGTGACCAGAATAAACGCCGCGATCAGAGAGTTGCTCCAAAAACGTTCCGGAGCGATCGCCGCGATGATGACAAACAGTACAGCTGCGCCGAGCGCGAGCTTCTGCAGGAGGCGGATCGGGATCACATTCTCTTTGACGGTACGCATCATGGCTCGGAATCGGTCTCCGTCTGTTTTGTATCTTCACGTTGTACTGGGGCATCGCCCGATTGCACGCTATTGCCCGGTTCCTTCTCCTGCGCAGCGGCGGGCGCATCGAGCGGGCGATCGTTCGTAGCCGCTTTGCGCTGGAGCTTGCGGATGTAACCGATAACATCCCAGCGGCGGGCGGGCGAAAGCTGCGCGGCAAAATTCGGCATGCTTCCCTGGCCGTAGGTGAGGATGTGGAAGAGCTGCCCGTCTTTCATCTGGGCCGATTTTCCGGTCAACAAAGAGGGGGGCGGTGGAAAGCCACGTTTGACGACCGGGCCATCCCCGAGACCACCGTCACCGTGGCAGGCGGTGCAGAACACGGCGTATTCGGCCCCGCCCCGCCGAGCGGCCTGCTTGCCCTCATCGCTCGCCGGGCTGTAGGGGCTCGTCAATACCTCACCGGCCCGGAGAGCATCTTCGCCGCTCGGCGCGAAGTAGAGCGGCAACTCCCCCCCCCGGGGAATCGTCCCGGCGGGCGGCGCCTGCAACGTGCGGCCATCGGCAAAGTTTGTGTTCGGAGCGTAAGCACCGTAGGCAGGCGAGTACGCCATGTCGTAGCCGAAATGGATCTCAAAATTCGGTCGGGCGTTATCGACGTGGGCCAATGCGGCAATCGCAAGGACGACGATGAGAGACACAGCGAGCATGAGATTCAACGTGCTGGGTTTCACCGGTTGCCTCCCGCTGGAAGGACCCGCTCTTCAACCTCCAGGACGTTGAACTGGTTGAGCAATGTTTCGACTGTTGCTATGTCGAATGTGGCATCCGCCTCGTTGAGCACCAGGACAAACCGGTCATCGGTAACCTCCGGGCGGGGCAGGCGTGCCCGCTTGCCCGGGTAAAGGCGGCATACGACCAATAAGGCGAAGACAGTGCCGAATCCCGCCAGCAGCACCGCCAGTTCAAAGGCTGCCGGGAGATCGGACGGCAGCGCGTTGAAGGGCTTGCCGCCCACGTCGATCGGCCAGCTCACTGCCGCTGTCCAATGTTCGAACCAGAGCATGCCGATCGCTCCGATCGCACCGCAGATAAAACAGACCCAGGTCAGCCGCGAAGGCTTCATGCCCATCGCCCGATCGAGCCCATGCACCGCATACGGAGTGTAGGCGTCGACGACCTGGTAGCCTTGGCGGCGGACTTCCGTCGTCGCCTCTACGAGGTCTTCCGCTGAATCAAAACTGGCCAATAGCATCCGATCGCTCATGCCACCTCCTCTTGCGAAACGGCTACCGATGATTTGCGCCGCTTCACCTTCAACACACCCTTGACCTCCGCCATGGCAATCACAGGAATGAAGCGGCAGAACAGCAGGAAACAGGTGAAAAACAGGCCGAAACTGCCGATCAACGTCGCAATTTCGATCGACGTCGGGATGTAGTGCGCCCAACTGGACGGCAAAAAGTCCCGATGCAGGCTCGTCACGATGATCACAAATCGTTCGAACCACATGCCGATATTTATCAGGATACTGATGGCAAAGACCGTCACGATATTGCGCCGCACCCAACGGAACCAAAGCAACTGCGGCACCAGCACGTTGCAGGTGACCATCGTCAGGTACGCCCAACTGTATGGTCCAAACGCCCGGTTCATAAACGCAAACTGCTCGTACGGATTGCCGCTATATGCCGCAATGAAAAATTCGGTGCCGTACGCCAAGCCAACGATACAACCCATCGACAGCATGAGCTTGCACATCATCTCAATGTGAAAGATGGTGATGTAATGCTCCAACTGCATCACCTTGCGGGCGATGATCATCAGAGTCAACACCATCGCCAGCCCGCTGAAAATCGCACCGGCCACGAAGTAGGGCGGGAACACCGTCGTGTGCCAGCCGGGGATGACCGACGTGGCAAAATCCATGCTCACGATCGTGTGTACCGAAAAGACCAGCGGCGTCGCCAGACCGGCCAGCAACAGGTAGACCGTTTCGTGACGGTGCCACGTCCGTGCCGACCCGTCCCAACCGAGGCAAAAAATACGGGCCAGACGGGTCCGCAAACCGGCGCGTCCGCGATCGCGGATCGTTGCCAAATCGGGCAACAGACCGACATACCAGAAAACGGCCGAGATCAGGAAATAGGTCGAAATGGCAAACACGTCCCAGAGCAGGGGCGACTTGAAATTGACCCAGAGCGGCCCGCGGGTGTTGGGATAGGGAAAGGTCCAGAAGGCAAGCCACGGCCGACCCATGTGAATTAACGGAAAGATGCTCGCGCAGATGACCGCGAACAATGTCATCGCTTCGGCAGACCGGTTGACGCTGGTCCGCCATTTCTGACGGAACAGAAACAGCACGGCAGAAATGAGTGTTCCGGCATGGCCGATTCCGACCCAAAAGACAAAGTTGGTGATGTCAAAGGCCCAACCGACCGTCCGATTGAGGCCCCAGGTACCGATGCCGACGGTGATCTGGTAGGTGACCGCGGTCAGACCCAGGAGCAGCGCGGAGGATGCGACGAGAAACGCCGCCCACCATAACTTGGTCGCTTTGCGCTCCATAGGAGCGCAGATATCGCGCGTTACATCGCCGAGGGACCTGTTCCCGGTGACCAACGTCGGACGCAGCAACGCGGATGCGTCCTCCATCGGTACTTGGCAGTCGGTGGCGGTGGTGCTGCTCATGCTTCCTTATTCTTCTCGTTCTGCTCGTCTTGGTTTTTTACGACGCGCAAATAGGAAACGGAGGGGCGCACGTTCAATTCTTCCAGAACACGATACCGCCGCGGATTCTGCTGCGCGGCATGGATCTCGCTCTTTAAATCGTTCATGTCGCCGAACACGATGGCCCGGGCGGGGCACGACTGTTGGCAGGCCGTCTGCACATCGCCATCGGCCAGTGGCACACCAGCGCTGCGAGCGGCAATCCGCGCTTCTTCGATCCGCTGGACGCACATGGAACATTTTTCCATGACGCCCCGCGAGCGGACCGTAACGTCGGGATTCAACGCGAGGTTCTGCAACAGATCGTCGTGGGCATACTCAAACCAGTTGAAACGGCGGACTTTGTAGGGGCAGTTGTTCGCACAGTAACGTGTCCCCACGCAACGGTTGTAGATTTGTTCGTTCAAGCCCTCGGAACTGTGGACCGTCGCCAGCACCGGGCAGACCGTCTCACACGGCGCGTTGTCGCAATGCTGGCACAACATCGGCTGGTGCGCGACGCCCTCCCGGGCGTCCTCCCCTTCGTAATAGCGGTCGATTCGGAGCCAGTGCATCTCGCGATGCCGTCGGACTTCGTCGGCGCCCACGACCGGCACGTTGTTTTCGGATTGGCAGGCGATCATGCAGGCCGAACAGCCCGTGCAGGCATTCAAATCGATGACCATTCCCCAATGGTGGTCTTTTTTGGGATGGTCTTCCGGCCAGAGCTGTGCCTCCGGGTCGTAATGAACTTCGGCCGCGCCGGCTTCCGGGTTTTTAGTAAATGCCGCGAGCGTCGTCTCTTGAATGATCTCGCGCCGCGCCGCGCCGTGCGGGGCAACGTCCGGCGGAACCTCGATCGCGTGATGTTCCTGTGTCGCCGCCAACTGGCGCCGCTTTGCCGTTTTGCGTAGCGTTACATTGTCGCGCGAATATCGTAGAGAACCGTTTTGGAAATGCAAAAATCGGGCGGCATTTTTGCCGACCCGCTCGCCCGGTTGTACCGTCGGTCTCGCTTCGAGCCATTCGGGGCCAATTCCGGCGAAGCGTTCGGTTCCCTTGCAGCCGTATGCCAGGGCAATCGCCAACACCCTGTCGTGCTGGCCCGGCTGGATCACGAGAGGCAACTCGATCCGCGCTTCGGCATCCTCGGCGTTGACCTCGAGGACATCCCCCTCTTTCAATCCGAGCTCCGCCGCTACATGCGGCGACAGAGAGACATAATTTCCCCACGTCACTTTCGTCACCGGGTCCGGCAACTCCTGCAGCCAGGGATTGTGGGCGTGGCGGCTCTCGGGCATCGCGACGTTCGTGTAGAGGACCAGCGAAAAACCGTCGGGGGCTTCTGCGGGCCGGGGCGGCTTTAGCACCGACTTGTCGAACGCTCGCACGCGCGTCGCGCGTGGCGTCAGGTGGACGAACCCCTTCTGCAGCGTCTCATCCCAGAACTGCTGAAAATCTCCCGCCTCCGGGCACCGGGGCAGAATCGCCCCCCGCCAGTGCGCGCGCACGATGTCGTACGCCGAGTCGCGGCGAGAGGACCAAAGTGCGAGACTTTCCAGGATCGAGCGCGTCTTGCCCTGCGGGTTCAATGTGGGCTGCGCCAAACTGACCAGTCCGTCGATCGGTTCGGCATCGGACCACGATTCCAGCGGCCGATGGTCGGGACAGACAAAGCGGGCGAGGCTTGCAAAATCGTCCTCGCGCTCGGCAAAACTGACGATTAGCGGCACATGGCCGATCGCATCGAGAAGCGATGCGCGGTCGGGAAGGTTGTGGGTCAGGTCGGTCCTGGCAACCAGAAGTGCGCCGACGTTGCCCGTCTTCAAATCCTCGAGGAGTTGCGCAACCTCCCGGTCGTTTCCCTGCCGCTGGCGGCTCGGACGCTCCAGGTCGATCGTCGCTCCATAGCTGCCGAGCAGGTGGTTGATGTAGTTCACCAGGATTTGCTCATCGACATCCTGGCTGTCGGAAAGAACAAGGCTTCGATTCTTTGCTTTCCATAATCGCTCCGCCACTTCGTCCAGTAGCGTACCGAGATTGCCGTTGAGTAACGGCGGATCGGGCTGTAGCGGCCAGTCCAACCTGTCGCCCGCCAGAATTGCAATGTTTGATGCCAGGTGTTCGAGCAGCAAACGCTGCTCTTCGGGACGGATCTGGATGCGGCGATCGGCGTTGCTTCCGGTAAGCGACATCCGGCCTTCAAACTGGACGTGGTAGGACATCGCCGGATGTTCCACCGTCGGAATGCGCCGATCCCGCCAGGCCGCGGTATATTCAACCGGCGAGATCCAGGTCCCCAGAAAGTCGGCACCGAACGAGACGAGGACCTCGGCGCGTTCTAACCGGTAGTGTGGCAGCAGGCGACTCCCGTGCGTCTGCTCGTGCGCATCGAGGATGGCCGAACTACTGACCGCATCGAGCGTGATATGCTTGGCATCGGCAAACTGGCCGAGGAAGCTGTCGATCGTCGCCTGCAGGGTCGGACTGGTAATGGTCGATGAGACGAAGCGCACCGATTTTTTCTGCTCCCGGACGCTCCGGAGTGCGGCGATGATCTCCTGGTCGATGTCGAACCAACTGGCCGTCTTGCCGTCGCGGAGTGGCGCCATAAGTCTTTGGGAATCGTAGAGTTCCATCGGCACCGCCTGGCCCACGGCACAGAGCCCGCCGCCGGAGAGAGGGTGTTCCGGCATCCCTTCCATTTTCAGCGGTCGGCCATCACGCGTTCCGACCAGCAATCCACACGATGCACTACATCCCTCACAGGTCGAAGCGTAGTAGCGCATCTGCCCGGGAATGACGCCGGGCGGCTGGATCGGAAATGGCAGAGCGATCTGGCGCGGTGCACGGCGGCAGCCACCGATCGCCGCCAGGGAGATAGAGAACCCGGCCGCCTCGAGGAACCGGCGCCGGTTGAGCCCGCCTTGATCGACCGCACCGGGGTGCGTTGCATCTTTCGGTCGATCAGGATCACTTTTTGCGTTGTCGCGTTTCATAGACAGAACTTCAATGGTGGCACACGGTACAATTGATCGAAGCAGAAACAGGAGGGCCATCAATCCCCCGCTCGCTCGCCTCGCGGTGGCAGTTCACGCACCATCCCATCGAGAGGCTCGCGAACTGCCGCACTCGATCCATCGTTTCTACCGGACCGTGGCATCGCTGGCAGGTTACTCCTGCGGTGACATGGGCCTGATGGTTGAAACAAACGTAGTCCGGCAAATTGTGGACGCGAACCCACGGGATCGACTTGGGCGTTTTGCCCTCGATCGGCTGCAGTTGGTCATCGAGGCCGAGCGAATCGTAAAGGATCTTGAGTTGGTCCGATGGAATCTGCAATGCGTCGGACTGCTCGTGCAAATCCTCGAGGGCCTGCTTCGTCAAAGCAGGAATCTCCGACTCCGGCTTGCCCTCCACCTTCGCAAGAAGGTTCTTTGTCTCATCGGCGAGCCGGAGTTCCTCCCGCATCACGTTAAACGAGGCGGTGACGAACGCATGACATTTCATGCAGACATCACTCGAGGGAATGGCGGCGTATTGGCTCATGGTGGCGGCAGAATGACAAAAACCACACTTGATCTGCAATTCGCCGGCATGCAAACGATGCGAGTAGGCGATCGGCTGTACCGGCGCGTACCCCTGCTGGTCGTCGGGCAGACGCCATCCGCTCATGCCCGAGACGAGCAACGACAGGCTGAAGAACAACCCGATCAGCAGGACAATCGTTATGACGCGCTGCTGCATGGCTGGCGTATCGTTGGTCGTTGGCAGTCGCGATCTCATCGGAAACGGATGTCTTTCAGCACTTTATCTCGGCATTCTTTCGGGCATAAAACCACCAGTTCATGATCAGGCAGGTTGCGTAGTAGAAGGCGAACCCGTAGAGCGCGTACTGGGGTGTGTCTGCTTTGATCTGTTCAGCGAAGAACATCGGAATGAGGTAGGCGCCGTAGGCGGCGATGGCCGAGGTGAAACCCAACACCGGTCCGCGCACGTCCTTGGTGAAGATCACCCCGATCATGCGAAAAGTAGAACCGTTTCCGATGCCCGTGGTCGCGAAGAGCAGGATGAAGAGTAAGAGAAAGGGAACAAAAAACTGTTGCGGCTCCTCCGATTTCATCGCGAGCGAGACATAATAGCCCGCCCCGACCGTAGCGGCGATCATGACAATGGTATCCCATTGCGTGACACGGGCGCCACCGAACTTGTCCGCCAACCAACCGCCAACCGGACGAATCAATGCGCCGACCCCGGCACCGATCCAGATGAATGCAGCCGAACTCATACCGGTCGGCTCACCAACGTGTTCCCCCACGCGGTAGACGCCGAAGACGTCGTCGATGAGCTTCGGGAAGGCGCTGGCGTACCCGATGAACGAGCCGAAGGTCATGGTGTACAGGTAGGTCATGACCCAGTTGTGCTTCATCTTGAAGATGCCGAACTGGCCCTTCAGGTTGTCCTTTGTCTCCTTCGGGGTCAAAAAACGCATGAGGGCCAACGTGACCGGCACAGCGACCAGCACGATGAGCACCGTCTTGAGAAGTTTCGGAAAGTCGCCCCACGGAATGAGCAGAAGGACAACGCCGGCGGCCGCGCCGACGAGGGCGAGCACGCTCAACCAGAGGTACTTTCCGACCGCGACCGGCGTCGGCCCGCACTTGTGGAACGGCAGGTTGTTCATGAACAGAAAGGCAAGCAGAGACGTGGCGGCCAGGATCGGCACCCAGACGAGGCCGGCGTTCTGGATCCACATTTGGCCGATGCTACCGTCCGACTGCATGTACTCGTAGGGTTCTCCTCCCAGGCCACCAAACGCGCCGAAGGTGATGATCCAGGGGATCAGGAACTGCATCGCGCTGACGCCGAGGTTTCCGATACCGGCGTTCAAGCCCAGTGCCAGCCCCTGCATCCGCTTTGGGAAAAAGAAACTGATGTTAGACATCGACGAGGCAAATGCGCCGCCCCCGATGCCGGACAGTGTTGCCAGGATGACGAACATCCAGAACGGCGTGTCCGAACTCTGAAGGGCGATTCCCGCACCCAGGGCAGGTATGATCAGCAGCAGGGTCGTCATGAACTTGACGTTGCGCCCGCCGGAAATCGACACCATGAACGAGTGGGCGACGCGCATCGTCGCACCCGAAAGGCCCGCTACGGCGGGCAGCATGAACATCAGCGCCCGGTAGGCGCTCTCGTCGTACGGCTTTCCGTCGTTCATGAAGGTAAAGTTAAAGAGATCGGGATCGTGGAAGTGAAGCTGTTGGATGTACTTGGCGACCATCCCCCAGTAGATCCAGATCGCGAAACCGAGAAACAGGTTCGGAATGGAGATCCAGAGATTGCGGTTGGCGATTTTCTTCCCGGTCGATTCCCAGAAAGCCTTGTCTTCGACATCCCAATGTTTCAGACTACTTGCCATTGTTTGTTACTCCATTTGTCGGACTAGTTCAGGAACTTTGGATTTCATCATTTTCTGGACAACCCAGTGCATCCACACGAGACAGACAGCGATCAGCACCAAGAAGAACATCCAGCAGGATGTCCATAGTCCCGTTGCCCGCAAGAGATACCCAAAGATGACCGGACAGATGAATCCACCCAGGCCACCCAACACACCGACAATACCTCCTACCACACCAATATCTTCCGGAAAATAATCGGGAATGTGTTTGTAGACTGCCGCTTTGCCGATCCCCATCACCGCTCCGATAATCAGGCTCAGCGCCGTAAAGATCCAGATGTTGGCCTGAAAGAAAATCTCGGTGATTCCGCGGGCCAGCAACTCCTTTTTCTTAACTTCCTGTCCCTCTTTCACGACAGGTTCTTGCCAGGCCATCGACCGCGGCAAGACCAACAGCCTCTTGGCACGCTCTTCCGGCGTCACCAACTTACCCTGTTTCGTCTTTAATGCGTATGTGTTCTGTCGCTCTGCCCCACTCTCGACGACGATTTCTGAATCGGAGACACTTACGACTCGACCGGATGCTCTTGCCATGATACCGCTACCGGGCGAGCGAATATCCATCTGCGGGACGATCAGCAGTACACAACAAACCAGGGATAATCCCAGCACCCAGTACATGACCAGTCGGGCCCCCCACGCATCGGACATCCACCCGCCCACTGCGCGAATGACACCCGACGGCAGGCTGTTGCACGCCGCCAGCGCGCCGGCCAGCGCCACCGAAGTGGCATAGGCGTTGACGTAATACGGCACCAGCCACTGCGCTAGCGCGACGAAACCGCCGAAGACGAAGAAATAGTACAGACCAAAGCGCCACACGCGCAGAACCTTCAGAGGAGCCAGTCGCTCGCCGAGCGTCTTGTGCGCGGTGCCCGGCGGAAGCCGGTTGGTGGTCACCAATAAAAAAATGATCCCCGTAACGACCAGCAGCGCTGCATAGAGCCGCGGCAGGTTTCGCCAGCCCTCCAGATTTTCGCCGCCACTGGTCAACCAATTCAGGACCCACGGCGCGCCGAGACTGGTCAGTGCCGCACCGGCATTGCCCGCACCAAAAATTCCGAGCGCGGTGCCCTGCTGGTGTTTGGGAAACCAGAGTGAGGTGTAGGCGATGCCGATCGCAAAACCGGTCCCGGTGAATCCGAATCCCAGGCCGGCAATGAAGAATTGCCAATAGGTATTGCAGTAGCTGACCAAAAACATCGGCACGGCTGTAACGAGCAGCAAGAGACCGTAGACATACTTGCCACCCCATTTATCGGTCGCCAAACCCAACGGCAAACGGAACAGGGCCCCGGTCAAAACCGGTATACCGATCAACCAGCCCATCTCCGAGGGTCCCCAATCGTGAATTCCGTTGTCGACGAGGAAGGTGATCAGCACGCCGTTCATCATCCACGCAGCAAAGCAGATGGTGAACGTCAGCGTGTTTACCGTCAGCATCCACCACGCGCGATGCCGCTCCTGTGGCGTCAAATTCTCGTTCATCGCTTCCGTGGACATTACCACTGCTCCATTTTAAGAAAGTGTCTCTTTGCGATCGCGCCGCGCACGGTACCAGCGGACCACTTGGGGTTTGCGCCACAGATATGGATTCGGGATTACCAGAACGTGTACCAAACGGGTAAAGGGAAAGAATCCAATGGTAAGAAACGCAAGGATGATATGGAATTTGACCAAATGAGGCATCGCGACAACATAGCTGATATCCGGACTCAACGTGAAGATGGACCAAAGGTATGGCGAAAGGTTCGACGCGAACCAGGAGGAGCCCCAGGGGTAGAACATCGCCATCGCAATTCCGCTCACCGTTTGCACCAGCAGCATGCCGATCAGGATCCAATCGGTCCGCGTGGTGACTTTGCGAATTTTCAACATCGTCGCCCGCCGCAGCACAATACCCACCAGACCGATTAACGTCATCAGCCCGAACACGAGCGCCGCAATCTCCAGAATGTAGAGTCGCAAGGGATGGCTGTTCCAGGCCAACAGCGAACGGGGAATCAGGAATGCGATCAGATGGCCCACAGTAATCGCGAGGATACCGTAATGGAACGGCACGACCGCCCAAAAGTGACTTTCGTTTTCCAGAAACTGGCTCGACAGGCTGGAATACGAAAAGGACTGCCTCCAGTAACGGTAAATCGTCATCAGCAAAAGCGTGGAGAGGCAAATATAGGGCAGGGCCACAAACAGAAATTGGTCTAAAAAGTGTGGGTCCATCTCAGTCTTTCTGCGGTGTCTCATTGCCAGATTTCACCGGGAGAACATCGTCTGCCTCCGCGATGCTATCGGTTTTGTCTGCTCGTTGCGCTTCCATCTCCGGGGTGCGTGGAAGATCCATCTGCAATTCCACCGTCTCGTCGGGTTCGCACGAAACGCACGGCATGGGAAAGTCGCGAAGTGGGTCACCGTGCGGGGCGGCGGATCGTACGACCGGTTCGGACAGATCGTCATCGCTATCGGCAGCGCGGCCGAATTCGTCTTCCAACATCAGAGAGAGACAACGGATCACGTCGCGAAACGGATTCTCGACCCGCTCGAGCGCCTGCTGCATCTTGTCCACCGCCGGATGCACACACGCCTGCACGAACCGCTCCGCTTCGTCCTGGTTCATCGCCGCTATGATCGCAAGGACGTGGGCAAGATGGTCCGGCAGTTCCGTCGACTCTTCGAGGCCCCGCTCGCGCATCTCGTTGCGCAACCGGACAAGAAATAGCCCGCGGGCATACTCTTCGCCAAAAAGATGCCAACCCACCTCCAGCGCACAGGCCGGATTGACATCGAAGGTGCTGGCGTAGATTTCTTCCAGTGCCGTTAACTCCAACGGCTCGACAAAGGCACCGAAACGGGACATCGACTCCGCCGCCTCGGGCAACGCATCTTGCAGGATAACGTACAAAACCTCAGCCGCCTCGACGTACGTTTCGGTCGGATAGCTCAGCAGTTTGGCAAACGCGGAGAGCGCTTGTGTGCGATGCGACATCAGAGCCCCCTCCGCGGTCCACCGACGAATCCAAAGCCGGCATCCCTACGGTATTCATGCGGGTCTTTGATCATCTCGATCGCCTGCTCACGATACATCGGCGGAATCACGAATCGATCGTCGAAGGTGCATAGCGACGTGAGTTTGTAGATCGCTTCGGCTTCTTCTACCGAACAGTCCGCCTCGAACAACATTCGGTCAACCATTTCTCGATCGACATCCCCCACCGTCTCGGCGCGTCGGTGCCAGCGGACCGCCATCTGTTTGGCCAACGCATAGCGAACAACGCCCTCGTGGCCTGCCCCGAGCAGGTTGGCAAGGTATTTCATCGGCACGCGGGCATTGTCGATCTCGTGAAACAGATTGTCCGTTGCGTGATGGATCGTGTCCTCTTCGCGACTGGCCAGCACGGGCGACATCGGCGGCACGTAAAAAAGCATCGGCAGTGTCCGGTACTCGATGTGCGGCGGCAGTGCGATCTTCCATTTCATCACAAACTGATAGACAGGCGACCGCTGAGCAGCGTCGATCACGCCCTCGGGAATATCGTTACGTTCGGCCTCGGCGATGACTTTGGGATCGAACGGATCGAGAATGATCGATCGCATGCCTTCGACCAGCTCGTCATCGGGCAGCTTGGCGATCTCTTCTATACGCTCCGCGTCATAGAGCAAAACGCCCAAGTAACGGATCCGCCCCACGCAGGAATGGAAGCATGCCGGCGCCTGCCCCGTTTCCAACCGCGGAAAACAGAGAATGCATTTTTCCGATTTGCCCCAGAACCAGTTGAAATAGGTCTTCTTGTACGGGCATGCCGCCACGCACGACCGCCAGGCCCGGCACCGCTTCTGGTCAATGAGCACGATGCCATCTTCGCCGCG
>MPMD02118898.1_pt1 | contig 15472 bp, 25 predicted proteins | sample 1617291 | NCBI WGS metagenome assembly MPMD02 (sample SAMN05944810, study PRJNA350692) | marine metagenome | biome: marine; feature: ODZ; material: water; isolation source: 120 m water sample filtered on 30 um supor filter | place: Pacific Ocean | collected 2012-04-09 | depth 120m m | reverse complement strand
TCTAGTAACGTTAATAGAAAATAAAGTAGAAGGCACAAAACAAACTGGTGGAAGAATATCTAAAACAGGTCTGTATAAACTTCATGCTAATGAAATTGTATTTGACCCACCATCTTCTGATAGGATTGACAACTTTGTTGCATCTTACCTACCACAATCGGGTGCAGTAATCAATCAATTACAAGCTGATAGAACATTGGGAGGTGCAACAGGAACTTCAGAACCAGTTGTGATTGATAACAGCAGTCAACCTACCATCATCAATCAAACCAATGTTGCCGCTCCCCAAACCAGAGGTCCGGCTTTAGTTGGGGAACGGAAACAACAATTTTTAGCGTGAGAGATTACGCTTCGGCGAGTTTCTTGAAATAATCAAGATTTTCGTCATTGGATACTTCTTCTTCTGTATACGAAGAAGTCTTCATGGGTGTTCCACCATCAAATGGAACTTCCGAAGAATCTACGGAAGATGGCGCAGAGGTCGCCGGTGATGGGGTATTCCCAAGAACCACATCAAGACGAGATTTTAACTCATCATATGATTTGAAGTTCTTTTGATTGATGAACTCATCCAATGAATGTTCATTCTTCCAAGTTTCTTCCATTTTGGAATCATCCTCAAAAAGAGGAGCGGAGGTGATAAACTCCGATTTATCGTAGTTGGAAAATCCATCTACTTTACGAATTTTAAGTTTAAAATTCGCTCCATCCCAGAAATTAAAAACATCTACTGGTGACTCATCCTCAAACTCTGGATTCGCCATGGAACTGATTTTATCAAAAATCTTCTTTCCATAACGGAAAAGACAAACCTTTCCTTCGTTCTGAGGATTGGCTTTATCTTCCACAATATAAACATTGGAGAAGTAAGTCAACCTACGTTTTTGTTTTCTGGCGATTTCTTTGTTCGCCTCGATTCCTGAATTCCAAAGAGTAGAGTTATACTCTGCTAATGGATCTTTCTGACCTAACGTGGTCAATGAGTTTTCAATATACCACCCACCTGGGCCCTGAAAACCGTGATTGAAGACACGCACATACGGCAAATCTTCTTCATTCGGTGCAGGAAGAAACCGAATAACGGCATATCCGTTACCCGATTTATCAAGTTCTGCTTTCCAGAACCTTTCGTCATCACCGAAATTTTTGTTGTTTTGGGGATTGTTAATCTTATCAACTTCTGATTGAAGTTTCTGAAGATCGTTTGACCGACTTTTCTTGAGGGATGCAAATGATGTTGCCATCGTAACTCCTTATACTACTTGTTTCAGATTATCCACTTACACATAATGTAATTCTACTTGTTTCTTCAGTATGTCTACATATTTCTGCTTGTTCACTATCAAGAACGGTGCATACTTTAAACACATACTATATAGGTTTGGCCACATGACCGATTCTTCTATCTTCTCATTGAAGGTAGAAGAAAACCTAAGAATCGAATCCATAATAATAAAGGATTCGATTGACAAATCTCCACCAAATACCGAGCGGAGAACAGGCGGATGTTGACCATCCACACACTCAAATAACTCATTAAATTCATTTGTATCATCAAATATTTCATCTATTTCATTTTGGAAAACATAAGGTAAACTTTGTATCTTTGCTTTCCATGCAATATAATTTTCTCGTCCTTCTGGTGAAGTAATATTACCCACCCAAAGGTCACTAGTCTTGACGAAATTTGAAACTAAAAATTTTGTGAGTTCTTCTTCTTTATAAATTTTCGACAAACGTATAAAGTGATGTTTGTCTTTTCTTTTCTCAAATGAAGATTCGCTCGCACGAACCTTCCCTTTAAATTTGAAGAAATCATAATCCGTCTTATTGAAATGTTGTTTCAACGATAGATATTTTTGATATACTTCAAAAGGCGTCACCTTTGGAATCATATTGGGAGTTTAGCTGTTTTCGGTAAAAAGTGTAAACTTTCCGCTTCTACTCTCAATTTCATCTTTAAATTAGCACTAATCAATTTAGCAATCGTTTCGGATTCCAAATTATTTTGGTCTGCATGATGAAGAATTGTATCAAGATAAGACATCTTTGTTTCTTCTACCATTTGCTCAATCTCTTCATTATAACGAACCGTTGTATAAACACCAAGTAATTGTTCCATTATCTCTCCATTATATCAAATTACACACAAATGTCAAGTCAAATTGTTCCGTTAGTTCCCACATTTTCCGATTCTTTGTGTTCAGGATCATCTTTATCTTTAAACCAATAATCAGTTGATTTTGCAAGTACAGCAACATAAGCACCAACCATAATGTTTATCAAATCTCGACTTTCTTGTGGCAATTCAGCATAAAATAACAACCACACCAGAAATAAAAAAGTTAAAATAACAATCATTGATAAGGTAAATCGTGCCCACCAATTTAACTTCTTTCGGCTTTCAATCTTTTCATATCTTAACGCTTCCATTGGATTTGTCTCCCATAATTTTTCTTCTGATTCATAAACCAATTCCTCTTCGGTATTAATTTTATCATCTTTTAAACGGTCTTTTTTACTTCCTACTGCCATTTTTCTTTCCGTTTTATATGAAAGGGGAGTCAAAACCCAAATGACTCCCCAAACTTGTTACTTACTTCTTCTCTACGAATTCATACAACTCAGATGCCTTCTTCTTAATATCCTCAATGGAATAAGAATCGGGCTGGAGTTCTTTAAACAACTCCATATTTGCATTACCTTGTTCCTTTGCAAGATCCCATGCATTGTAAACAAAGTCTTGATTACGTTGTTGTTGTTCTTGGAGATAACCTTGTGCCATCTCTAAGAGTTTGAATCGTAGTTCAAATGGATTAGACATATTGTCCTTTCTCTGTGTGTGTTTGTGTGTGCATTATAAACACTATTGTTTATAAGTAGCGAGGAATTTTTCTGTTCCCAAGGAAATTCCCCAAGACCAAAGGTCCAAACTCGGCTATCTAATTACGCAGCAATTGCATAAGAAGATGCAGATGTATAATCAGCGTTATTTGCGATTATGGTTTTGATGTAGGTCATCACCCTTTTGTTCTCGCCGTTATTCTCACTTTCAATCGAAACCATTCACCCCCATCAAACGAGCACCAAACCCAATATCCATACTACACCCAAACATACTCCGATAATAACTATTGCTATGGTAATTTCTTTAGCGTCCATTTGATGCTCCTTGGTGGAGGTGCCGGCATCGAAGCCGGGTCTTGTAAAGCTACCTTACAGGTCATCAAACAAATTCTTTAACAGTTTACGTAAATATTTATATCATTCAAGTTGTCATTTTATATTGATATGCATCGCACAAAGATTTCAATCGGCGAATATAATCCAATGGACTGTATTCCTTCCAATCAATGTAAATATCTTGATCCATCATTGGATTGTACTTTTTAGTATCAAATCGAATGAAAGAACAAATCACAATTTTCTTCGGTATCAAATCATACATTTCATACAACATTCTACTGTATGCTGTTCCCTGTAAGATATACGGTAAGAGATATTCTTCTTTTTTGATATATGTTGAGGTCTTCCAATCAATGACTGCTAAATCACCTTGATATTCTGCAATCAAATCTGTAGTTCCTGCAAGACCAAGTTCATCAGACCACATTCCCAATTCAATTCCTCTAATATTATCAATTCTTTCATCAATCTGTTTCAACCCAAGTTGAATGAGTTCTTTATTTTCGGGAGGAACACCCTCAAAATATGTCTCATCCCCCAGGAGATATTTTTCAATAGAATTGTGAATTCGAGTTCCACGTTTTGCAGCACGTGTTGATATTTTGTTCGCTTCCTCCATACCAATCTTTTCTTTCCATGCATCAATGCCTGGTTTTGTCACCATATGATAGAGCATATTAGTGACAGATGCATAAACACCTTTTGGACCATGATAAACTCTATCTGGGCCCGAATTATCCTGTTCTAAAAGGTGCTTCTTACTTTCCAACAAATCATAATTAAATTGTTTCATTTTTATTCTTTTTGAGAAATAATTGGTTTTTTTGACGATTCTTGCAAAACACAAAGAGGCATAGTTGCATTCACTATTGACTGCACTTTCATTTGAGATAAATTATCCGTCTGAATAACATCAGTAAATGTCAATGAATGTCTCAATGCATCTGACACACACCCACAAACTGCTTTCACTTGGTCTGGCCACATTTCCTGAATAAATTCTGGACGAGTTTGTTCTATTGAAGACGAACACCCCACAACAAATCCATAGATATATGACGATGGATACCAAAAAGGTGTTGCGCCGTCAGGATGTGAATTAGCTGTTTGTATTAAAAGAATCGTAAATGCAAAAAGGCATAATATTTTTTTCATAAAACAAACGGAGAGGCTTATTGGGCACTCCCCGTTATTGAATTCATCAATAGTTGAGATTTTCTTTCTGTATTATGTAGTCACGTACCATATTGCTCCTAACAATATCGTTTTGTGTGAATCTTATAATATCAAACGATTTCATAGCACTCAAAATTTCCATAAAATTATGCATTCCCTGTTTCTCACGTTCATTTCTAAAATCTGACTGCCTGAAATCACCACAGAAGAGAATCTTACAATCATCTCCAATACGAGTGATGATGGAATCAAGTTCGTGAAAATTTAAATTTTCACATTCATCAACAATGACGATAGTTTTCTTGAGTGTGACTCCTCTTACATAAGAAGTTGAAATAAAATTCAACGAATCTTTATGTTTTAATATTTCAAAAGCATCACCTCTTCCGTATATTTCTGAAATAATTGAACGATACGGCAGTTCATATACCTCTAGTTTTTGGTTCAGTGCGCCTGGAAGAAACCCTACTTCTCTTGTTGGAACTGCTGAACGTACTACGGTTATTGACTTATAAAAAGATGACCTTTGTGAAATTTCCCGAAGTGCAAGATATAAGGAAATAAATGTTTTCCCCGTTCCTGCACAACCATGTAACATTAAATTAAATTTTTCATCATATGCATCAAAGGTATCAGACTGGGCTTGAGTTTTAGGGAGGACATCTCTTAAAAAAAGTCCATCCATACGTTTACTTATATTGTCGTTTTTACCTTTGATTAAATATAAATTTCTTTCTGATATATCTTGTTCAATCACTTCATTGCGTAATTTGCGATTACGTTTCGCCATGAAAATCCTAAAGAAGATTAAAGTTACCAAGTGTCTATAGTTGAACCTCGATGTGACTTTTTTATTTCTTTAAGACGATCCTTGAATCCTTCATCAGGCTTCTTTCCTGCGAAGTGCCATGGGTCACCATGATACGGTGTGGCAAGTTGTTGAATAATTTCACTTTTGGAACACTCTGGACAAGGTTCCTCAGTGGGTTTTTTTCGTTCACTAATACGCATATTCATTTCAAATGTATGACTACATGCCATACAATGATAATCATAATAGGGCATAATTACCTTTCTGTAATATATAGGACGGTGTTATCATCCTTCTATCAAATTTCCATTTTCATCAATCCAATCACAAGGGCCGATAACACATTTCCATTTCTTTTTAGTCGTAAAAGTCTTTCGTATGACTTTTTTAGGTTTTATTGTTTTTACTACCCTATCTATCTTCTTTTCCTTAGTTCTAGTAACAATCGTTTTTGTTATTTTGACACAATCTGGACATTCGCCTGTTTTGGGATTAATCCAACAACCACTAATTGCCAGACAAGTTTCCTCAGTAATATATTCAGTTTTTATTACCTCTGCAATTACAGTTGCACTTAGTACGAGTCCAAATAACACCACAGACAACAATTTCTTCATAATTACCTCTTTTTTTAGGTTACAATATAGTATACCCCATAGAGTAAGAGATGTCAAGTTTTTTATTTGAAATTTACTTCTTCTTAGATTTGTAGAAGATGTGTCTGTCTATTGATGCCATAACTTTTTTGTCCTTTGACCATTTAGGAAAAGTTTCCATCCAATTTGCGTGATAGTGCGTTGCACCATCCGTAATATCTATCAATATATTTGCATTGTGTTTTTTCAATGCAAGTTCTGCAATTTCTTTTGCAGATTCCCATGTTCTTCCTCTCTGAGGCTCATCGGAAAGTCCGTCACAGTACCACGAAAATTGGCACATATCCCTCAATGGATATCGTTTGTCCAATTTCCTATCATGATAATGTCTACCTTCTTTGACTACATCACATACAGTATTGGGGAATTTCTTAGAACCAGTTCTATTAAGAGTGACATTTGCCACTGCAAGTTTTCCCGCTGTGCTTTCAACTCCCGCTTCAAAGTAAATATTCAATGAAAGACATTCCAATTCTTTTATCGAGTATTTTACAAGACTAAGATAGTCAGGTTGGTAATAGTAACTAGTTGGGGATTCAACAGTTACTTTACTATTTGTAGGAGTTGTAAGAAATATGAGTGCAGTCAAAAGAGTAAGAAAGTATCTTACTGCTTTTATCATGCGTTTCCTTTGTTCGGTTATTAACTCATTCACTAAACCATAAAATAGCGACCATTCCAACCAAAGTGTAATAATATTTATGCGTTTTCGATTTCCGGCTCTACGATTTCTTCTGCTGAATTGGAAATGGTTGGTTTCTCTTCTTGTTCTGGAAGTAAGTCTGGCCATGTGTCTTTTACGAGTTTATAGGTAAGACCCTTATAGGTTAATTTTTGATCTTTAACCGCAATGAGTATTTTCGCTTCATCTGGACTCAAACGTTCCAATAACGAAACAAACATTGATTCACGTTTGAGCATGGGTAAGTTTTTTTTACCATCCGTATAATAATCCAACTTCTTGGCTTCATATAAAAGAGAAGTATCCGCTGAATTTTGATTTTCATTATAAGGAGGTGATCCTGGCGGAATCAACCATTTAGCGTCTGGGTGGTAATTTTGTTGAAGAAGAGCTTTCAAAGACCAAGATTCATTTTTCATGAGAACTTCTCGTTTATCTTCTCTTGTTTTTGCTTTTGCAACATCTTCAAAAATATCTGCAATACTAAGTGCCATCACATATCTCCTGTAAATTGTTTATCTGTCAACGCCTCCAAACCCTGTTGACGAATCTGTGTTTCTTTGTTTGCCCAGTTTTGTGTAACTTGTTTCACTTCGGTATCGGAAACTGTTTCTCTCTTTATATATTCTCTGTTTTCCAGAGTAACATATTCCGATTCATCCATGTCTTTATTCCATACCATATTGATGTCAGGATAATATACACCAACATTTCTCTTTGGAGTTCCATCTGGATAATATGCCATTACCACACATTTGGAAACAACTTTATGTTCCTCATTTTTACCTGAGAACATAGCAATCCAATCCCCTGTCTTGAGATAATGTTCACACATACGAATATATGCTTTTTTATCAGTTGCAAGAGTAAATGCTTGTTGTCTATCCATAGGACTATTTCTAGAACTTTTTGCCTGTTTATTGTATTGAGCGGCCAATTCCTTGGATTCCTTTATCCATTCTTTGACATTCTTAAAAGAATACTTATCCTCATCTGGAAGTGCAAGAACGGATTTATGAATGTTTTTATACTCGGCCGGTTTGCGTTTCTTACGCATTTCATTCATACGTTGACGAAGAGCTTCTCTTTGTTCTTCCGTAATATTGCGAGTACGTTTAACCTTCATTGGTTTTCTTGCAATAACTGTCTTCTTTCTTGCCATTATGATTTTTTCTCCAAATTGGATTTTATCGTTGATAACATCATCTCCCACTGTTTTGCAGTAGTTTCAATGTCATAGTGCATATCAAAATATTGCTTCTGGAATGCAAGACCAGTTTGGACTGGCGACTCCCAAAAGTTATCAATTGCATCCTTCAAAACATATGCAAACTTTCTTGCGTGTTCAGTCTTGTCATTGACATAACCATACATCCATGCAAAATTCGCACATGTTTCTGGAAGAACTGCAAGATTTGGACACACAACAACACACCCAGCACTCATGGCTTCTATCACAGAAATACACCCTGTTTCTGGGTATACATTTGGATATGCGAGTATGTGTGTTTGTTGAAGTGCAGTACGAATTTCTTCATTCGGCACACTACCATGATAATTAACATTTGGAGTATCCCGACATATATCATATAATTTTTCAAACTCTTTATCTTTTTCTTCCCACCCATAAATTTTGAAACTAGAATAGATGTCAAGTTCTACATTCTCAAGTTTTAATGCACGAAATGCACCAATGAGAACATCTAGACCACGATGTGGTGTAGAAATATATGTAAGTCTTATTGGCCCTTCTTTGGGTTTCGTATGTAAAGAAATTGGAACAATTGCATTTTTGAGAACCACACTCTTTTCATATTCCACACCAAGGTCAAGATGATATTTCTCAAGCGACCAATCGGAAGGAAAAACAAATCGTTCAAACTTATCTCTCGATTCTTTACTTTTAAGGAACTGGACTTCGGGATCTTTGGAAGTGTCTTGAAACCAAAGAATTCTAGGTTTATCTTCTAATTCACGAACTCTAGAAAGAATCACCTGAAAGTATTCCCACAAGTCATCAGGCACCCTCTCCTTGACTCTTTGATAAACTAACTCACTACCCCCCCGTGCATTCTTTGAGGCTTCTACAACATCGGCAGAGATATAAGGCAACCCCTCTTCTCGTTTACGTTTCATCTCCTCAATTTTTGAGGAATCAAAATTCATCATACCACTCATTCTGGTTCTCCAATCCTCTCAATAGCTTCTATTTTTTTCAATGCATCTAAACCATCAGAATAATATTTTCCACCTTCTTCAAAATCAGTGGAATAGATGATATCTGGGTTTTTGCGAATGTCACCAGTGATTTGTTCTATTACTTGCCATATTGCGGCTTGAGGTGTTTCAGGAACACCATTCGTAAACCAACCTTCATCGTCTGGGAAAGTATCTATAAAAACAGGATTTTCGGTATAACCAGTTGGAATGTCATCGTTGTCATAATACACTTCATGTATCGCAAGGCGACCACTCTCAACATCTTTTACTAATCTGTGATTCCAAGTCATAATATTCTCATTTATTTCAATATTTAAAGACTACAGTCTTAGTATAACAATTCCTTAACCATTTGTCAAGTTTTTTCTCACAGTTATTTGAACAAATCGTATTGATGTATACCATGAAGTTTATATTTGAGAAATCCATTTTCCCAAACCTCCACATCTTTTCCACTTTGTTGAATGTTAACAGCCTCATCATGTGCTTCATTACTATCAAATCGTAAAATTTTATCATCATTTGTTTCTATAGAATATGTACCACTATGCAAATTGGGGGATTGCATTTTGCTCCTATGAGTAGAATCCTGTTCTACATATGTAATATGCATCTACAATATCAGAAACAGGGTTAGAAATTTTGGTTGATTTGGGAGATAATTTCTCTTTCAAACCAACATGGGTTTCAGACAAAAAAGTATCGTACATTAATTCTTTATTGGCATTTCCCTTTCCTGTTGCGTGTTTCTTAATTACTGTAGGTGGTATTGTAACATATTTAAATTTTTCCTCTTCCAATCTCATTTTGAGAATTCCCATATTTTCTGCAATATTAAAAACTCTTCCAGTTGCAGCATATGCATAATCCTCTAGGTATATCTCACTGACTCTTCCATTGAACCACCGAACACATTCAATGACCCAATTTGCAAGACTGACATATCTTTCAACATCACTAAAATATTTAGGATATTCATATGCCTTGAACACTCTAAAAGAATCTTGAGATTTTGTTTGTTTCAAGAAATGAAATTTACAATTTTCAAATTTTATTTCATCATTAATTACTTCTGCTACACATATTGCAGGAGAAGTTAAAGAGTAATCAATTCCTGCAACATATTTACAATTCTTCGTTATCAAACCACGGCTCCATAAGAATACCGCAAAAAGGACAATGTAAATCATCTTCATGAATTCCTTTGCCGTTCTCATCAAATTCCATTTTGAATTCCGCCCCGCAATTTGAACAATCTAATTCATATTCTACATATCCCATTTATATCCTTATAAATCAACAATTTCACACCCATCGGCCGAACACGCAAGTTCTTGGGCACCAGCGGTATAATCTTTCTCTTCATATTGTGAGAGTAAAGACCAATCCACATCTTGTGGAATTGTTTTAAGTGCTTCGTTATATTCATTTGCCGAACAGTCTTGGTACGGCGCCTGTCTATATGTATGTTCGCTGAAAGGTAAGAATGAAATCCCACTGATAGAATCAAAATTGTCCCAAACCCACGAACCAACTTCCATCCATTCGTGTTCTTTGACAGAAATGGTTACAGATGGTTTGTGTTCACACCAATGTTCTTGATATACCATCCATAATTTTAATTGATCAATTGCAGACACATCTGTTCTACATACTGCATCATCTGGAGATTTCATTGGGAAGGAAAAAACGGTAGTATGTTTGGGTTTCATTACATCTGGTTCGTTTGGAAATTTGGCTTCTTTCATCATTTTACAAAGAGGGTCTTTATTGTCCGCTCTCACTGTTCTAATATAGTATGGGTTATGACGAGCATGAATTCCACTTGCAGAATCAACAAGCTGAGAAACAGTGCCAGAAGGCTTGACACAAGTAATAGCTGCACTATGTGAGATACCCAACTTATCCGCCCATTCCTCATTAGTCTTAATGGCAATTTCTCGCATTTTTTGAAGTAATTTTCCAAGATTGTCCCCCTGACCATTGGTTAACGGATTATCCATAATTCCTGTCAATGAAACTCCCAAGAGTCTTTCTTCGTTACAATTTCGTTCCCATTCTCTGGTGAGATATTTGAAGTTTGTGAGTGTTGACTGAAATGTTCCAAGGATTGTCGCAATCCTAACTTTCTCATAAAGTGATTTAGTAGTGTCCCATCCTCTAACAACGCATTCTGACAAATTGCAGAATTCTCGGCTTCTAAGAATGATTTCACTGCACGGGTTGGTGCCAAAATCATCTTTTGGTTGTCTTCTTTCTTTTTCATCTGTATTCATCCTTTCTACTTGTTTTCTAGCAGATAAACTATTATACAATCCTCTTTCCCCTGACTTGGAATCATACAACGACAACCATTCTCTCATGAAAGTTCCAATATCTGGTGTTTCTTTGTAATTGACTGAATTGTTTGCAAGAGCTCGTTGTGGTTGTGTTTCCCACCACTGTCCAGATTTTGCGTGTCGCATTTCACCATTATTGAGGTCTGACAAACTAATAAGTGCGCTTCTTCGCACACCTCCCACTACAACGATTTCTGCAATTTTGCAAACAAGATCATGACATTCTAAAGCCTTGAGTTTCCTTCCTGCTGCATTTTTGAAAATATTAACTGCAAAATGAAATAAGTCATCCAATGGTTCTGGACCCGAAGCACGACCCCCGAAAGTTTTCAATGGACTTCCAGCTGGTCGAATCCTAGATAAATCCCATTTTGGTATTTGACCTGTCCACAAAAGGCTCAACATTTCTTTGAGTGCTTTTGCCCACCCAAGTTTGGAATCAGCGACAACAATAACTGTATCAGTATCATAAAATTCTTCTGCAACAGTTGGAATCTGATTGACATAATCATCCTCTACGGAAAACCCCACACCAGTTCCATTCATGAGAACGTAAAGAATTTCATCAAATGACCGTGGACTATCAACTTTGATATACGAACAATTATATCCTGCAACATTCTCTTTTCGTAAAGCCTCACCAGCGGTCATCAAACATCGCATAGAAGGCATAACATCAAGAGAAAGAACTGAATTCTTTAATTGTTCTAGTTCCCCATTATCCAAGTCATAATTACATGTTTCTCGCAGATGTTGTTGAAAAAAATCAAAATAACGATTTACAGTCTCCCCCCAAGTCTCTCTACGTTTCTTATCATAATCCCACCGAGCATAACGTGAGAGATGAATGAATTGTTGGTATTGAGTTGGTAATATGGTAGGGTCTGTTTTTTTCATTTCTTTCTCCAAACGGCGAGTTGTGTTTTTGCGAGCAATCCTTGATAAGTGAATTTATTTATGATTTCAGAAATTTCTGTCATTCTATTCAAAATCATATCATTCAAATCTTTATGTTTGATATATTCCGGCCAAATACACACCTTCCACCCATAATCAATCACTCGTTCCATGCGTTTTATAATTTCTATATTTCGAGGTTCATTATCAAAAACCATTGTGCCCATACCATCTTGCATTGCATTTGCTATTTTCCCCAATGACTTAGCACTTATATCAGAACCGGCCATCGCTATGCAATTTGGTAAGAACATTGAATCTATTGGACCTTCAACAATATAAAACTGTTTTTTTATATCTATAGTATCTAGTCCAAATATTTTTGGTGCATTTTCATCCACCTTAATTGTGATATATCTTAATTTAGTATTCGTAAAAGCCCGACCCTGAAATGCAATGAGATTCTTATTCTCATCAAAGAACGGTATAATTATACGTGCCTCGTTCTCATTCAAATCGTATTGGCGATTCGTTACTTTATAGGTAAACCCTTTGAAATCTTCTGCGAAATATAAACGACTCAAAAAGGATGGTGATATCATTCGATTCACCATATAAACTTTTGCAAAATGTGTGTCTTCCAAATCACTTATTTTTGGTAAATCAATTTTGGAGTAGAAGATGGGTTTTTCGTGTTTTGTTTCGGGGTTGGGTGTATTTGTGCCTTTCCCTGTCAGTCCCTCTTTGTATCGTTCTAATTGATACTCCTTGAACATCTCACCGTCAAGTTGTTTTAAGAAATTGGAAAAGGTATTGCTCTGGCCACAATTATGACAATGGAAATATAAATCAGTTTTTTTCTGGTAAAGATATCCACGGGCCTTATTCTTCTTTTTTTGTGAATCACCACAAAACGGACAACGGAAATTATAAAGATTTAGTGTCTTCTGTTTGAAAAGAAGAAGACGAGAAGATACGAGATTGAGATACTTTGTATCAATATAAGAAGGCATAATAAAATTTTAGGTATTGTTTGATTGTGATACTCTTATTATAACACAATCATAATAAATGTCAAATCAATTGTCTAATATTTTCGGTAACAAGTGTGTCAGTGCCCAAGCAATTACTGTTGTTACTCCAATAATAATCCATCTCCATTTTTCTAGAGTATTCACTTTATCATATAGAACGACAATATCAGAATCTATTCGTGCCTCAGTTTTATCAACCATCATATTCATTTTATCCTGAAGGTCACCGATGCGAGAATGTAATATCTTCATCTCTTCACGAAATTCATTATTTGTTGTTTTACTAACATCTTGTGTAGCCAATAACCGGCCGATATTTTCAGACAAACGATGTAATTTTTCGGTAGATTCATCTAATTTCGACATTAAAGCATCAAGTTCTTTTGACCGATATTCGTCCTTGATCTTTAATGCTTGAATGTCCGTTTTAAGTTGATGGATAAATTCTTGATCCGACATATGACAACTCAGCAGGTTTGACGGTCTTTATAAACTGACCACAGAAATAAGCAAACGCCTTTGGGGAAAATGAGTTTTCATGTATAGACCAAGATTCACCATTCAATTCGGGATCATGACCATCATTATGTATCTCTATCGAATTTTCATCTTTATCAATGACTTTCCATGTGGATCTTGATTTGGATATCCACTCACCATTCATTACTTGTTCAATAGAATCATCAGCGGCCACTTGCAAGTACTCTCTAAATTTCATCATTTTGAAAATCCATGTTTTAAAAATTGCATACAACCAGAAGAAGAATCCATCACTATAATAGGTGTTTTGGGATTCTTTCTGGCAAAAACACGAATGTATTCGCCCACCTCATCCTCGCCCACATATTTTTTATATCTATCAAATTTCTTTTTCCCAAGCCGTGATTTCATGTAAATGTTGGGATCTACTGCAAATACATCAACTCCTGCAAATTTTTTCATCACCAACCCCTTTGGTGGTTTTCCAAGAGGCATATCTCTCATCGCAACATTACCAGAAACAGTAGTTGGCGCATCTTCATCCAATGCAACTGTAATTTTTCGTAAAACAGTTTCGTTAAACGAAAGAGAATCATCGTTGTATATTTTTTCAAATTGGTCAAAGAATTGCAATTCCAATTCCCCATCAGTAATCTTATAATTTCCGTGTTGTTCTTTAATCAAAAACAACGCTGCAGCATAAGATGCAATCTTATGTTGTCCGCCAGGAATTTTGCCCATTAACTTCTTGATATTCCAAATTAGAGTATCGGAAAGTGTATAGGCTTCTTTTTCTTCTTTTGTATTTAAATCTCTTCGGCGTTTGAGGATTTTTCCATCTTTGTCTATGATTTCCAATTCAAACGCTTTTGTTTTCTCAAATGGAGTTACTAGTTTTTTTAAAAACTGATATACAAAATAAATGTTTCCAATGGAAGATATGATACTCATTGATTTGGGCTTATCTTTCTTAATTCTTTAATAGTTGTTTCATTCAACGGTATATGACTCGTATGTATATCTTCTCCATTTATTCCTCTTATTTTTTCTGGAAGACGATCCAAGAAAATAAGAAAAGGTTTTAATATCGAGTAGAATTTTGTTTCTACCCTGAAGAATAACATACGAGTTGCCGCTTCGTTTTCAAACACATTATAAATGACAATCAAATGATTGAGAATTAAATTTGTTCGCAATTCGCCAGTTTCAAGAAAACGATTGAATAAACGTTTGACATATTTTATTTTATTCAAATCATCATTAAATTCTTCAACCGAAGTACATTGCGTATTAGCATAATACTTTGTTGCAAACATTGTATAATTGTCTTCATTCAAATCATCAAAAAGATTCATGAGATTATGTTTTCGACACCTTCTCTTTATCTAAATCTACAACCTTTACTGGTTCTGTATTTTCTTCCAATTCATTCTCTTCTATCAGTTCATTACAAGCAAGAATTGCACCCCTGAACGTTAAAATGTCTTGGTCAACAACTTTAAGTTGTTTGTCAAGTTCAACTCTCTTGTCTTGAAGAGAGTTGAATTGTTCCATTAATTTGTCACGTTTTTCTTTTATTGTATCAAGATTCATATCGTTCACCTTTATTAATTATGTTTATCAAAAAAGGGGGGAAACGAATCCCCCCTCCAAATAACTACCAATTACTGATTATCAGTCAGCAAATGTAGGTGCGGCAGCAGAAAAAACCAAACCTGACACCATCCAAACTGTAGTTGAAACTGCAACTATGTTGATTTCAAATCCGCCTGGTGTAAGTATATTTAATAGTTCGTTTGAATCACCATCAGAAAATACCATTACAGGTGTAGCTGCAAGGTGACAAACTGCGCCATCAAAATAAAGTGTATTTCCTGTGCCAGCAGAGATTGCTATATCATAGGTTCCACTAGCGGCGGTGTGCCCATAGACAAATCTAAAAGTCATACCTGCTATTGGAGTAGGTAATGTCAATATTTTATCAGAGGACG
>MPMD02349065.1_pt1 | contig 15533 bp, 18 predicted proteins | sample 1617291 | NCBI WGS metagenome assembly MPMD02 (sample SAMN05944810, study PRJNA350692) | marine metagenome | biome: marine; feature: ODZ; material: water; isolation source: 120 m water sample filtered on 30 um supor filter | place: Pacific Ocean | collected 2012-04-09 | depth 120m m | reverse complement strand
TTTTTTCTTCTCTTTCTTCTTTTTTCTGTTCCCACTTTTCACGGATTTCATCTTAATTTGTCTCAAACTTTTCCTTGGAGCTCAATGGGAGACCTACTCCCTCCAGTTGTGAAGTGTACTTGATGAACTTTGTTTCGAACTCAAGAGCGGACATTCCTTTGCTCTTCCCTCAAATTCTGTTTCATGCGATCACGCGCACTATCTGGGAAAATACCCACTTTGGTGCACAGGTTCTGCAGGTCGCTTACTGTAGCCCCCTTGAGGCTTTTTTCAAAAATATCAGGCTCATTTGTACCAAAAGGATTAGTGGTCTTTATTCCCAGCACTTCCTCTAAATTCGCAACCTTTTTGAGCGTAGTGTCATCAAGCTTACCAGTTGTAAAGTGCCCTAAATCCTCTAAAGAAGCTTTCTCCTTGGAGGCCTTCCCGGTTGCAAAATGCTGAAGTTTCTCTAAAGAAGCCTTTTCCTTAGAAGCGGCTACTTTCTTTGAAGGCGTCGCCCTCTTTGTTTTTACTTGACTTTTTCTTTTTGCTTTCTTCTTTGCTGCCATATTTAATATTACATCTAAAAACCATTTTTTCCAAAAAAAAACTCCGCCCCGTTTCCGAGGCGGAGTTGGATAGTGACATTAAGTCGATTACATGATCAAGCCCACTAAGGCCCTATCATCCAATACCATACGTCCCTCTTCTAATGCACCGTAGTAACCAATTCTCTGCTGTCTATTAGAGAACTGATCATCAGCCACCAAGTTAAACTCAGAACCGGTGTCCGAATCAACGGCAATAGCGCGAACCATGGCATCACGTGTGCGGTCAAGACCCACAATGATTTCCTCAGTAGCGCCAGCGAATACCGCTGAAGATGATCCACCGGCATCCATGTAATCCGTAACGCCAGCAACCGTATCAAACACATCGTTGAAACGCTTACCAACACCAAGCTCAAGAATTTCCATAATGGAAATACCATAGAATTCAGTCAAGCCACCTTGACCAAAGACCTTCTCGCGCTCTGGATCCACTAACGTAACGGGCTGAGAAGTCGCACCAACAGCTGCTCCATTAGGGGCCAACGTGTTGATCGGGTTATAAGCCATCGCCCTGATCTGCTCCACAACTTCGGGAGAAACCAAGAGGTCACTTAAACCCTTGCGAGCACCAGTCGGTGTTCCACCATCCCAAGAAGCATTGTTTCTCTTGATCTTAGTGAACAACTTATTCAAGTCGTCTAAGAGCAAGCGATCAGCTTGGGCCGTGCGGAAAACGTGACGGTTCTTATATTCCTTAACGTTTGTACCAGTTTTAGCGTTGGCCAAAGCTGTCATAAGCAAGTTCGAGGAAGTCCTCTCCTGCTTAATTAAAACTTCCTGCGCAACGCGCGTAAAGGTTTTACCAATGACGTCCAACCTCGAACGGGAAGCATATTTCTTATCAAAAGAAACTGCACTGTCCAAGTTATAAGTTGCAAACTTTAACTCAGACGACGTAGGTTGAACATAGTTGGTCGGAAGACCACCAGCCACAGACTGACTATATACACGAATATAATCTTCATCGAAGATATTGTAGTATAAATCCAACGGAATGGAAGGATTGTCGTCAGCGTTGTACTGAAGCGGCGTAAAAAGATTGCTAACTGTAGGAGCATTATTGATAACTTCGGCGAGTACCGGACCAATAAACTCTGCGAGCGCAACCTGCGCGGCGTAAGCGGTATCGCGGTTACGCGAAGCCATAGCCTTAACTAATTCGATTTGCTCATCGGTTCTTTTTAATGTAATTTTCATTTTATTAAATAATCCTTTCTATTTTAAGGTTTATGCAACGTTCCAAGAAGCAGAACAATCGAGTTGTACTAACGCATACTGCGCAGTTCCAGTACCAGCAAACTCATCAGATTTGCCCATCTGAGAAGTCCTGTTACCCGTTCCGAGAATATGACCAACAATTGTCGATTCCAAATCACGATGAGACTCTCTAGTCACACCCGCCATCTTTCCGGCGTTCGAGCTCGAAATCACCGCGATATTCCCGGGGATAAACGTTGCGCTCTTGTCATAGGCACCTTCATCAAATGTGAAAAGACCTTTTGTCGCGACCGGAACAGCTTGTCCACTTAGAACTGCCTGTAATTCGTCCTTTTTAACTGGATTGTAGAGAAGTTTTTCTCCGTTCTCGTCATTCGCCAATGTTTGATTGAGCGTGACGCCTAATACTGCGGCTCCAGTAGTTGCAGCTCCGACGCGTAAAGGTACCACAGGATATTTATCTGCACCTACCCATGGGTAGTCAGTTTTTCCTAAATAAGTACTTCCAATTAAATCGAAAGTGTCCTTATTCATGTTCCCGCTTATTACTTTTACCATCACACCTGCGCTACCATTGCCGTCAGTCGATGGATTATCGTCAACTACTTGACTAGCAAATAGGTTGACGACATCGTGATCACTATACTGCCTAAATGGGTATAATCTTAGTGCCATAATGTTATTTTTAGTAGGTTATAGAAATGTTTTTCGCGTTGAAGGCCTTCTTGAATTTATTCTCAAGGGTGTCTTCAGACGAAGATGCCTCGTTGTTGTTCGCCATACTTGAATGAGGAACTTCAACTTTTTCCACGACATCTTCAACGGTTTCGGTAGCTACTGGGGCTGGGGTTTCGTCGGTATTAGCCTTAATTTCTTGAGCCAACCGCTGTTCCACAGCTTCCTGTACCTTAGCCTCGAATTGTTTTTCCTGCTCCTCTTTAAAAGCCTTGCTCTTATGTTGGAGTAGGGAAGCCAATTTGGCCCGATAATCTTCAAAAGCAGCGTCAGAACTTTCAAGGCTCTTAACCTCATTAACCAACACCCCTCGGTCTTGATCAGTAAGGTCATAAAGCTCATCAATAGATTCCATTCTGCTATTGAACAACTCTTCTGCCGCAGCAGCGCTGATAGAGGTTTCCAAAGAATCAATCTTCTCTGTTGCTTCCTCTAGCTTATTCTGAAGTTCTTCGATAGAAGCTTTGGCTTCCTCAGCGTCTTTTTGAGCCTGAATCTTTTCAGCCTCAACTGCCTCTCGCTCAGCCTTGAACTCTTCGTCCTTCTCACGAATCTTGTCGATCACATGAGAAGCAACGTTAGCCACGGCCTCCTGAGAGAACTCCGCCTTGTCAGTCAACTTCGTATCGAGGATCTTCTCGAACTCTGTTTTGAATTCTGTGATATCCATAGTCTTAGTAGTTATTACGTTATTATTTTCACTTTGTGAAATTTTTAAAATATTATTTTTAAAATTTTCTTCATTTTCTTCGACCGCCTCTACATCTCGGTGGTCATTAATGTTTAAATCTATGTTCTTTTCTACAACCAAACCACTTACGTCAGCTGCCGGATTTGTAGTAAAACCAATGCCTAAAGGGAAAACATCCCCTACCACCAAACGGTAAATAGGGGTTCCGTCGTCAAGTTTGCCAGCGCCCTCAAAGGTTTTTAAATATTTTTTCATTTCATTTATTTGGGCACGGTTAGTAATAATTTCAGCGTCCTTGAGGTTTGAAGATCCTACGGCTAGCACATAGTCATTAAATCCTAACTCCCAACTGGCGGAGATTTTTTTGAAATAAGGGTCGTCCTCGTCGCTAGATCTCAATAAAACATCGGCAAAATCTTTGTTAACCGTTTTATAGATAACAGAAGCTAATGAAATATAATATGGGTCCTTAGTAGCCAATGCTGCACCGTTCCCTATGATTTTATCATTATTAAGATCAGTAAAGCCAGCATTAACAACATGACCAACAACTTTTTGTTTTTTGTGCTCTATGTTGGTAGGCTTATGTACAAAGTAATCGATCAGGTCTACAGCAGTCTCTGAGTCAATCCCGTCTCCGTTTCTGTTGAATTTATTGACAATTGCTGCATTAAACGCAACTCCCACTAAATCCACATTTCTATCCAAATCAATAGACTTGGGTATAAGTGGTTTTAAGTTATCCAAAGACGCAACGCTGATATTTAACTCGTTTTCTAAATCGGTAGTCGCGTAAACATCAAACAGATACTCTGTTGTGTATTTAAACTTATCTGTCATTACATCAAAATGTTACACCTTTTTACTTCTCTAGAGAATTTTTTCTGCTATGATATAAAATCGCAGCTGCATAATCATCTAGTTCGTGTTTCGCGCTAACATCTAGAACCTCTTTCAATGGGCATAGGTCAGATATCTTAGCTGAATTTTTGATGCAAGATTTAGCCGTGGAAACCCACTCCTTCGGGTCCTTGGCGATTACTACTGACTCACAAACCCTTTCCAGAATCTCTTTCTGCCCCTTGTTTAATTGCTTCTTTTTGAAAAGTTTTTTAGCTTCAGCTGTTAATGCAATGTATAACTCGTTCGCATTATCCACTGTATTTTTAATGCTTTGAACCGAATAGGTGGTTCGTGCTAAAGTCTTAGCTCCCGGCGGTCTGCCGGGACGCCCCGCGCTACGCCCGGGATTCTTAGTTTCTTCGTATCGCCGACGTTTCTCTAAAAGCTTGGCCCCTTCAGGGTGTCTAATCTCTTCTATTTCCTCTTCCTCTTCGAAATCCATAGGAACCGGCGTTCCCCCTACCAAAGGGTTAAAATAGCCCTTTTGCCTATCATCAACAAATTTTTCCTGAGCTTTGTCTAGCTCTGCTTCGCTCGGGAAAACTCCACTATCAATAACCTCCATGCCTTGCGCAGGAGGTAGGATCCCTAATTCCATCATCCGGGTAATAACACGTTGCATCTGTGCCGGATCCTTAAGGTCGATAGTTTCGAATTTAGCTGTAGGAATATTGCGAAAACCGAAATTTTTACACAGCTGCCTAATTTCACCCTGTAAAAACTCGTTCAAAAACGTATCGCGAGCCTCCTTTAATCGCTGCAAAAACATTTGAGCCTTAACTTCAGTGCTTGCGAATTTCTCTTGGCTTAAAATGATATTTTGTAAACCTTCCTTAATATCTTGATTGACAACTTCATATTTTTGAGGGCCAATAACCTTATTGATATCTGGAATAATAAATTCTGCGTTAGTTGTGTAGTCGCTCACCAAAATACGACCCACGCTTTGGTTTTGAAAAAGCGTTTGCATAGCCCTGATGTTCTTAGGATTTACGCCACCTTTGTCCGGGGTAGTACCCATGGTTATCAACAAAACTACATTTTCAATGGTTCGACAAATAGATTGATCTATCTTCTTCATCTCCATTTTGAAGTTAATGTCGTCTAGCACCGGAAACCCAAAGGGGATAGCAAAAGGTTCATAATCTTGTTTTTTGTAAAAAGCATACCGTAACCTCTCAGGATCAAGGCTTACCTTTATACCGTCAATTGCCCAACTATCGTTCTTAATTCTCCTTTTGATGTCTTCGGGCAACGCATCGTAAATTTCACGATCATCTTCGGTTTTAGGATCCTTCAGTCTCTCCACTTCGTATTCACTAAGCACCTTTGCATACAAACCATACTTATCAAAAGAAGTCGCTCTTTGAGCTACTACGTCATATGGATTCAATAAAATATAACGAACTGGAATTTTATTGCTCAACATGTTGATACCAAGGTTACGAACCTTTGAGAAATCGTCAGCCTTAAATTTGCTCTGAAGAGTATAAAGAAAGATGTTCCCGCTACGATAAAATTCCCTAAAAAACTGATCCTTTAAGCTCCAAATTTTAATCTTCTTGAACCAAGCCTTAATAAATTCCCTAGATTTGGCACTTCCACCCTCAAGGTATATTTGAGAGTTGGCAAAATCAGCCATTGTGTCAATGGAATTTCGAAAAACAGCTATATTTGCATAAGCTTTTTGACAAAGCTCAATTGTATCCCTAACATTAACGCCATCAACGGCATACTGATAAGGCAACATCCCTCCACGAATATTAGCATATTTGTAGAGTACTGGAGCAATCGCAATATTGTTCCTTCGGGTGCTAGTGTTTGCCCCTCCCACGGGGGCACGCGCATAGGCTTTGGATTCGTAAGCATAAAAGGAATCCCCTATTAGCTGAGGCTCATAGGCCCCATCGTTGTTGGCCTGCATGATATTCTCAATAGGTTGAGACTGGTTTTTAAGTTTTTCCCAATATTCAGACCGCTTTGTGTATTTACGTTTATTCGCCATTTTCTTAAAAGACTTTACACTTAAAGTCACCAAAGTGACTTTGAAAGTTACTTTACATTATAAATTGAGGTTCAAATGTTTCTATAACATCTTCCGGTTTATGCGCCTGAGCGTCAAAATAAACTTTAGCCATCCAATTCGCCAATACTAAAGCAGAGTAGGAATCCTTCCGGGCCTTATCCGGTCCTGTCTGGCGCCTTAAATTAGAAGGAAGATCAAATGTTTGGGTTCCTTGTGCGGTAGTTGTTATCTGTATGAGAGCACATTCGTTTTTAGTTAGCTCCATCATGTCTGACTGATGCTCTATAAAGTCTATCATTTTGGCTGCCGAGGTTTGTTTTGCCTCTTCACTAGTGCGCAAGAACTTGATATCAGCGATAGGTATCTTCTTGCGCTTCTGCTGAAGATAAAAATCGTCAATAGCCCTGCTTGCAAAATACAATCGATGGTGATCAAAATTTGCTTGAAGTAATTCGTTGGCTTGCCTTATCCAATTGCTCGTAGGTTTTCGTAATATCACATACTGATACTCCCCTTTGTTATATTGGTTTTTATAAGAACGCAGATCATTTTGATATTCTTCCGGCTTGTCGAGACCAACTTCAATTGTTTTAAGCTTGATGTTCTTGCTTTTAAAGGTATCGCTTTCGTTGCACGCCTGCATAAACTGCACCCCTCCATTATAGTCACCACAAACAGCTACGATATTAAAATTCTGCAAACAAAACAAAAGATAATTAATATGACTTTTTAGTGAAGCGCCGGAAAGCGCATAACTATGAACTAACGTAATCTTTTGGGTTTCTGCGTTAAGTTTTAAAATCTGAATGGCAAAATCATCTGAGCTTTCAGTTTGAGACCATGAAGGGTCAAAAGCTAAAATATATTCGCTACCCGGTTCTCCTTGCACCTCTACGCAAGGTAAGTCCCCGTCGGAAACAGTACAAAGGGCCATCTTACTGGTTTTAAAATAACCAGAACTATCATCCGTAAACAAAGCCCCAAATTCTCGCTCAAATTGAGACTGACTCATCGTTGCTTTGGCTTGAGTAATTAAATTCTGATCGTAGAGCTGCGCTGGAGCGCAATCATAACTATACTGCATAATACAACGTGAAGCTTTGTCTTTTTGCTTAGGCTCTGCTATCAGGTTTTCGAACTGAGTGTATAGTTTGTAAAGATATTCAAACTTATAAGAAGCCGACGACAATGCCACTAATTTATTATTTGGCCATACGTGGCGATCTCCCTTCTCCATCTTGTTTTCTTTTATAAGAAGACTTTCCAATTTAAAAAGGTCGTCCCGCTGAGTGGGATTTTCCACTACGGCTAAAAATGGCACAATAACTTCGTTGTAAATTCTTTCGGGCATCAAAGCGAACTCATCAATAATTATTCTATGAAAACGAAACCCACGAAGTTTTTCTCCGTCTCCCAACGGAAGAGCCCGAATTCGACTAGCTCCAATTTCCATTAGCCATTCATCATTACTCTTAGAAGTTTTAGTGATACACTGTCTGAAAAACGCCGCGTCAGGCTTGTTGGCTATATCTTCAATTTTTTTAAAAATCATTTTTGCTTGCCGAAAGGATTTAGATAGAATTCCAATTTCTACCCCTTGATTCAGCACAGCATCCAAAGCCGCGAAAACACCTGTAGTAAAAGACTTCGACATTCCACGAGACCAAACCCCTAAGAAATAATCCGTTTCAAACATTGACTTAATTGCCATATGTTGGAACGGAAAAAGCTTTACCCCTAAAACTAAATCAGTAGTAAACGTGATGTTGTTTCTTAAAAATTCATAAAGAGCTATCTTGGCTTCTTTTTCCTCCATGAAGCCTTCTATCTTTAATAGTTCGGCATTATCTCGGGTTTTGTCAACGCGGCGAGTCTGTTCTCCTTTAATCCAGCTCATTTTTTTGATCTAAAAAATATTGCACATCCGTTTGCCAAACCTGCTTACCGTGAATTAATAACCTTGGTATAAGATCGGAAGCCTTCTCTCGTGTGCCAGTAAAAACAAACTGGCAAACCCGAGGGTACTCATGGGAAATCTCTTTTATCTGGCGAAGCACATAGTCCATATTAGCGCGACGATTGAAGATCTTATTCTCTTTAATTATTTTTGAAACGCTTGATTCAACCACAACAAAAAGATAGGAGTCCATCTCCTTAGCCCTCTCTATTTCTCGCTTAAATCTCTCTATGTTATGTTTGTTTAAGGTGCCTTGCAAATCGCTCCCCGACTTTCTGTCTACAAATGTATAATTGTAATATTCCCCTAAAGTAGTATAATCTCCTATGTCTAACTTCAGGGTTTGCGTGGCGCATGCAAACTTTAATGGTTTTTGTTCCCTTGTGTCTACAGCTAAAACTAAATCACCGGGAACCGGCGCCTCGAAAAAACTTTTTGGAAGGTTTTTATTATAGAGTGGCTCGCATCCTATTGTGTGACAAACAGAATTATAGCTTCCGTATAGTTTCCGGTAAACAGAAATTGGTGGCATAAAAGAATTAACTGTTTCCAAATGAAAGGGTCCATATTTCCTTTTCTTTTTCAGCTGCCGTTTTTCAAGTAAAGATAAAATATAATTTTTTACTTCTTCGGTAGGGTGTTGTACGCACCACTTTAATAATTGTTGCTTTGTAGAAAAGTCTCTTTCAAAATATTCTTCAAACCTTTTGAACGGGAGAGGTTCGCCGGTAAGCTTATTTAAACGTGGGTGATATTTCGTGTAATAAGAAGCGAGGTTCAACCTATGTTGCTTGAGGTGCTTGTGCAAAGAGGCCCGGCTAGTAAATTCCTTTTTACATTCGGCGCAAGGAAAAATTCTGGTACATATTCTTTCCATTATATTGCATCCTCCCTACTGATTCCAAGTACGCGCGCCTTCCAGTCTGGCATTTTTTCTATCTCATCCGCTTCACGTCGAACGAGCTTCTTTTGCATCTCGGCCATCCTTATCATTAACTTCCTTTCTTCTTCGTCCTGAAAAAGCTGCACTAACGAAATGATAGAAGCGTTCCTTTGTTGTTGGTTCGCTACCCGCTTAGCTCTTTCGCCATTAAGTTTAGCAAGCATCTTATCTATACGGTTGATGCACTGATTGTACTCCTCAGCTTTTGTTTTTAACATCTCCGTTAAGCGCATTGTTAAGTCATTTTGCCCCTCGGTGTCATCAAACATCAAATTAAGCTTTTGCTTTTGTTGCTCAATCTCTTTTAAATTAACGTAATCCATGCAAACATTAACATATAAATTTAACTCATCAGAAGTTAAATCTGGCTTATCCCAAGTACTCCGTATGTATTCAGACTCAAACAAATCTCGACTCTGCTTGGTAATATAAGAATTAATAACCTGCAGGAAACGAGGAGCACATACATAAGAAATTAATTTTTCTACACATTTTCTATCTTGAAGATTTATTTTGGCTACATCAAATTCCTTCGAAGCGACCTTGTTGAGCTTTTTGATAGCGGTGGAGAGAATTGTCGGGGGAGTGTATTTTTCTCCTGCGGCATCGTCTCTCAAATTAGTAGAAGCGGGAAATTCTCTGTTAATGTATTCACACAAGGCAATAAACTTATCCGTTTCCCCAAAGCCCTTGCTTTCTGCCTCTTGAGGCCAAAGCAGTTGGCCGACCTCAAGCTTTGTCATTTCAGGGCAGTAATGTTGCTTAATAAAGGACTTTTCATCCTCTGTTAAAAAATGCTTCACCACTCTTTTCTTAACTTTGGTTCGGTAACTTAAACCTTTCTCTACCCAATATTTTCTTAAAGCTCTCCCCCTAACGGTGCTACCCTTTTCGTTTTCGTCGTTAAATAATTTTTTTGTGGCGTTGCTGAGATCGCCATCTAACTCCTCAAACAGCTGGAGGCTCCGCTGTTTCTCTTCTTTTGATAAAGCGTATTCTTTCATTCGAAAAATATATCAGTTTCCGCACATATTTTGCGGGCAACTTTTTTATAGAAATTCTTCAGGTTTTTAATCTGCTTGTAACCAGCCTTGCGTCCTTTTTCGTTGCTTTTGTATCCCAAAACTTTTGCGACCGTTTCTTCATCGATGTAATCTATAAATAACATTTTATAAATAATAAAATGACGATCGTTTAGATACTCTCTCATATGTAAGTGCATACCACCTACGGCACCCATTATGTCATAATGATCTTCTGGAAGGGTTAGTCCATTAAAAGGGTTCGTCTCAAGGGCTACGGGCACCTTGATATCATAAGCTTGTTTTCGTGTCTTTTCCCACTTGGCATATAGCGTACATTCACTAGACTGTAATCCGGTGGATGTTTGAGAGCACAAATTGGACACTTGTCCCGCTCGCTGTTCTCGAGATTGGTTATACTTGCAACTTATGCAGGGGCTAGCAAAATTAGAATAATTATTCCGTAAAATATTCTTGAGCTGATTGGAAATGATTTTGTTTACCCATGGCTCTATAGGTCTAACTTGATCCCACTGCTCCCATTTTTTATAAATATGAGCACGGATAATTTGAGATACGTCATCGAAATCCAGCCACGCTATGGCATGAAGGTGCCACTTATAGTAGCGCTTTCTTATTTCGTTGTCTATCGTATCTGATTTATCCTCATACGTCTGTCGCTTGTTCGCTACCACCTATATCCTTGAATTTACCTCTGGCACTGCTGCACTCGGCCTGCGACACTTTGAGAAACTCATCTTTTGAAAGTTTTGTGTGATTACCTTGTACCTGAGCTGGAGATGTCAGATCTTTTGGATTTAAGGGGTTATTCACAAGTGATTCAAAACTTACCTTTGAAGAAGCTCCTGCATCAATATCGTATTCAAGGCGCGACAGATTGGGGACTCTTTCTCCCTCTGATGAACGCTCCACAGTTTGAGCGGTAGAACTACCATGCTTAGCTGCTGAAGAAACCTGAGTCATCCCGAATGGAGCGAATGCTTCACCACACCCTTGACAGAAGTTCGGCTTCTTTAAGGCGTATCCGTTTTTTGCTCCACATTCAGGGCAGAATATACTAGCCATTTTTTTATAATTTATTTTATAGTTACTGTAAATTTTGACATGCGTCAAATTTCCTCTGTTTATAATTTATTTTATAGGGTTGTTTTCTAGTTTATTTACAATAAATTTTAAAATTTCACTGCGCAATATATCCTCTTCACCAAAGCGAAAGGTGTATATACCTTTATCTTTACACTCATTATCGTCAAATAACCCCATCAATGGCTCGAAACCTGTCTTACCGTTAATATCGGACTGCATGGGGTCTCCACAGATAAAATATTTAGAGTTGTTACCTATTCTGGTTATTAGGGTAACCAGTTCTTTTCTGGTAAAATTTTGAGATTCATCTGCAATAATTAGCTTGTTATCCCAACTCGCACCCCTTAAATAATTAATAGGGGCACACTGAATAATCTTCTCTTCCATTAACATTTTGATTTGATCTGTAGACAAAAGCTCCGACAATTTATCTTGAAGAGGCATCATAAAAGGATGGAACTTCTCGTCTACATCTCCCGGTAAGCTTCCTAAATTTCTTTCACCACTCTCCGCAATAGTACGCACATAAAACAAATCTTGGTTCATATTCATATTAAACAGCTGTAGAGCTGCATAAATAGAAATAAAAGTTTTAGAAGAGCCCGCTGGGCCTGAAACAAAAACTATCTTAGTGTTTTTGTCGAACGCTATTTTTAAAAACTCGTGCTGTTTTTCAGTTAGTTCAAATTTCTTTAAATAAAGCTTATACTTATTGTCTGCAAGAGATATTATTTTTTCCGACGCTGAAGACTTTTTCCGTCTGCTCATCATTAAATATTACACTTGACTTACTCAATTTGTCCAGTATAATTTAAAAGAAGTATGGTTTTCCATGTTTTATCAATTCCGGTTCACCCTACACGTAAAGAAATAACTTTATGTGCCTTCACGCAAAAAGTTTATAAATTTTGCAAAATCATGACAGCGCGTGGCCACACTGTGTTTCACTACGGGCATCCGGATTCAAAGGTGAACTGTACCCAGCATTTTAATGTAATCTCTAGAGCTACCTATGATGAGGTTTACCAACAAAAATCATGGAAAGAGTTTTTGCCTCAAAAGGTTTGCAATAAAGCTCATGAGGAATTTAACAAAAACGCTGCCGCCTTAATCAAAAAAAATAAACAAAGTAATGAAGATTTTGTATTGGCTTTTTGGGGTTTCGGTCATGCTGCGTGCTGCAATGAACTTAAGGATGATTATATAATCGTTGAGCCAAGCATTGGTTACGATTCTGGTTTTGCCCCCTTTAAAGTGTTTGAAACGTATGCTCAATTACACGCATTGCATCATCAAATATACGAAAAGACTACGTGCCCAAGTTTCACAGACCATGTCATTAGGCCCGGTTTTTATTTAGAGGACTTTGAATATAAAGAAAATAAAGAAAATTATTTATTATTTTTAGGAAGAATGGTAGACGTCAAGGGTATACAAATCGCTCAAGATCTATCAAAAGCCTCCTCTACCCCTATAAAATTCGTGGGACCCCAAAATCTTAAAAACAAACTTAAAAAAAATAATCCATTAGCGGAATACATCCCAACCGTCAGCCACGAAGAACGTAAAAAGCTTCTCTCCAACGCTAAAGCTTTAGTTATGCCTACTCTCTACATAGAGCCTTGTGGGTGGTCAATGATCGAAGCTTTTATCTCCGGGACCCCTGTTTTATCTACTGATTGGGGAGGATTTTCAGAGTATAATATCCACGGGCAGACTGGCTTTAGATGCCGTTCCCTCAACGAATTTTACCATGCTCTAGAATCCATAAACTTCATAAAGCCGCAATTTTGCAGAAAATATGCAGAGGAAAATTTTACCATTGAGCTCGTGGCCGTTATGTATGAAGCCTATTTTGAACACTTGATTCAGGTTCGCAAACACGGGCTCGGTGCAGTTTTTAATAAATGTAAATTCCTAGTTAAGTAAAACGTGTGTAACATTATTAACGATGACACAGCTAAAACGAGAAGAGCCAAAAAAAATTAACTTTGCAGATCTGGATGGGTTCTTAAAAATAGCCCCAATAATTGGTTTGGCCGTTTTGGCCTACCTGCAAACCCTCTTTCCAAGCAAAGCCGAATTCAAAGAAATTCAACAGCAATTAATCCAAATGGATAAAAAAATTACGGAAATGGCCGTTATACAAAGAACTGTAGGGAATAATTCTTCTGATATCCATCAGTTGGAAGACCGCATGAGATTAATTGAGGTTGAGCTAGCCCGTCATAATGCCGCCACAAATAGAAAAAAAACCGTTACCAACTAATATAAAACATGAGTCACATATCAGGCGCATACACTTACGAATTTGTTAGATTAGATCCTTTCTACAACAACAGCAACAAAACCGGCATTTCTTCGTTGGTTGTTGGAATGAGCTGCCAATTTTCAGGAGTAGATGAACTAGCCAACCCCGTAACACAAAGCGCTTACATAGACGGAACCACTGGTTTTGTTGAATACGTACCAACCCCGGATTTTCCCACCTCGGGAACCACAGGAATGGCCGCGGTCTCTATCAATCTTACCCCAGAATATGTAGCAGACAATATTAGCGGAATAGCCAACGACTACGTTTCCGGGTTATGTTGGCGTCACCTCTTGTCCGGTCAAATTTCAGGCAAAATTGAATCCCCAGTTAGAGACGCTAATTTTCCGTATCCTAAGGGAACCCCCGTTTTTCCCCCGGTAGATCCTCACGACATGTGAACAAACCATCCTGTCCGCTGTCCGGTCTGAAACCGGGTTCATTTGGAACAATGGAATGCTTCCATCTGGATTTGAGCGATACATTTCGGCTACGAGAATTGGGGTTTCTGCCGGGAACCATTATCCGGTTGGTAAGGCGGGCTCCCTTGGGAGATCCGATTGAGGTGGAGATTGGAGGCGCCCATTTGGCCTTGCGTCAAAAGGATGCGGCCTTGATTCAAGTGAGAACCGACTAAAAAGCCCCGCGCAAGCGGGGCTTTTCTTTTTTAATTACTTTATTATAATATCACCACCACGTGACTCTGGTCGCCTTATTATAACCATTCCAACCTTACTTCTGGGTATTTGTAATTCCCAGTTTATCTCAGGGATAGATTTGGTAGCTCTATCAGCTATCCGAGATGGAATATAATACGGTCGATGATATTGTACAACAAGGTTCTCACCCTTTCATGCAGGCCTCTTCCGGCGGTCTCCCCCTCCAGACCTTGAACGCCTACCTTTGTCTGAACCAGACCTCCGGCCCTTTTTGCGACCTTCAGCCGAAGGGCGTTTAGCGGCCGCTTTCTTTCTCCACTCTGTGGTAGCCTTACGAGCTACTGCTCTTTCCTTCTCGTCTAGCTTACCGTCTTTGTTCTTATCGAACTTCTTAACGAGGTCTTCGCGTGAAGGTCTACGGCTTGATCCCTTAGCCCCTGAAACATAACTCTTTCTTAGGGCTGCTAGCTTCTCCTTGGCTTGCTTTCTGTAATCTTACCAGCCTTGACGCCATCTTTGATTTTCTTGGCAGCAAGAGCGTGCCTCTTCTTTCTAACTTCTGCTGGGTTAGCTTTCTTAGGCGCTGGCTTGACTTTAACTTTGTCTACTCTGTTAGTTTTGCTGTGACCACCGTGATGGTCGGCTTGAGCGATACTAACACCTCCTAGCAGCAAAGCTGCTACAATAATTAGTTTAATATATTTATTCATAAAATTATGGTTTTGGGTCGTTTCCGTCGATGACTTCATCGCGCTTATTTTTAAACTCTTCACGAATCTCTTTTATGCGAGCGTGGACTTCTTTGTGATGGCTTTTCATTGTCTCCATCCATTCTTTTCTGGAAGCGAGCATTTGCTCCCTTAGGGCCTTTTTCTCGTCGTCTGTGGAGTCTTTCCACTTATCTTTGTCGAAGCCGGTCCATTGCTTTTTAGCGGCCTCTTTGAAGGCCTCGCGCAGTTCTTTGACCTTAGCGTCGTCTCTTATGAGTTTACCAAAGCCGCCATCTTTTTTCTTGCGATCACTAACTTTGTGGCCTTTTTTCTTGGCATCACCACGATGCTTCTTGCGCTTCTCAAAAGCAGCCTTAAGGCGCTCTTTAACTTTAGCTGGATCAAATTTCTTGCCACCGCGCTCAGGCTTCTCCTTTTCAGGTTTATCTGGTTTAGGCGCAGGCTTAGGGACCTGAGCTGAAACTGTTAACGCTGACGCCATGACAGCAACCAGCCCAATCTTAAGAATTCTTTTAATGAACATAATGTATATTACACTGCAATTATCGTGCCAAACATAGAGACGTTTATTCCTAGTGTTTTGTTACTTTTTTATTTATTTAAAAAAATATTGGGGAATAGAGCCCGACTCATTGGG
>MPMD02390860.1_pt1 | contig 15579 bp, 6 predicted proteins | sample 1617291 | NCBI WGS metagenome assembly MPMD02 (sample SAMN05944810, study PRJNA350692) | marine metagenome | biome: marine; feature: ODZ; material: water; isolation source: 120 m water sample filtered on 30 um supor filter | place: Pacific Ocean | collected 2012-04-09 | depth 120m m | reverse complement strand
GCATCCGCAGAAGACGTCGAGCGCCTGATCACCCGTCCACTGGAGGACGCGGTGGATGGGGTCAGGGGGCTGGACGAGATTCTCTCCGTGTCCCAGGAGGGCATTTCGCGCCTGACCCTGACTCTCGCTCGGGGGGAAGATCCGGGCGAGACTCTGGAGGATGTTCGGGACGCCGTGCGCCGCGAGACCTCCGAACTACCCGACCAGACGGAGGACCCGCGCGTACAGGAGGTCGAGAACGTTTTCCCCGTCGTCGCTGTGTTCGTGTACGGCACGGCCAGTGAGGCCGAGCTACGTGACCTGGCTGAGGAGCATCGCCGGGGGCTGGAGGCCATCCCGGGCGTGCGCACCGTTGAGCTGACGGGCACGCGCAAGCCGCAGGTCTGGATCGAGGCGGACCCTGAGGCGCTTGAGCGGTACGGATTGACCCTGCAGCAAGTGGGGGCTGTCGTGGGTGCCAAGGCTGCCAGCGTGCCCCTGGGGAGCTTGGAGACCAGCGAGGGGAACTGGGCCCTGCGGGTGGATGCCGAGCTGGACTGGGCTGAGGACCTGGAGAATCTGCCCATTCTGACGCGGCCTGACGGCTCTACGGTACGTCTCTCCCAGGTGGCGTTCTGTCACGACACGTTTGCGCGCAGGTTGAGCCGCGCCCGATTCAATGGGCGCCCCTGCCTTCACATGCAGGTCAACAAGTCTTCTTCCGGGGACATCATCGATATCGCGCGCGCGGTGCACGCCTACGTCGAGGAAGAGTCCCTGAGCATGCCGGCCGGAACGTCCCTGGGCACCAACTCAGACCTGTCGGTCTACGTGTCCAACCGCCTGCAGATCATGAAGGAGTCGGGAGCCTTGGGTGGCCTGATGGTGCTTGGTGCCCTGTTCCTCTTCCTCAGTTTCCCCGTCGCGCTGGTCACGGCCCTGGGCGTACCCATTGCCTTCATGGGAGGTCTGCTCCTGGCAGGCGCGCTGGGTGTCAGCATGAACATGATCACCATGTTCGCGCTGATCGTCGTGCTGGGGATGGTCGTCGACGATGCCATCGTAGTGGGTGAGAACGTCTATCGCCTGATGGAAGAGGGCATGGATCCCGAGCAGGCTGCCATCACCGGCACGGCCCAGGTCGGCCGGCCGGTCATTGCCACCATCCTGACCAGTGTCGCCGCCTTCCTGCCCATCCTGATGTTGGGTGGACAGGTTGGGAACTTCTTGCGTCCCTTGCCCCTTGTGGTTTCCTTGTGTCTGGCCGTCTCGATCTTCGAGGCACTCATGATCCTGCCCGTGCACCTGGCCCACTGGGCTGCCCCTCGGGTGGAGAAGGGCAAGGCCAAGGGGGGGCGTACCTGGTACCTGCCCCTGCGTGCCCTCTACTCCAGGTTTCTCTCCGCCTGTCTGCGCTGGCGTTACATCACCCTGGCCGCAGCTCTGGCGATCCTCGCCGTGGTGGGGACCCTCGGGGCCTATCGGGTGCCCTTTGTCTTCTTTGACGATTTTGAGTCCAAGCTCTTCTACGTGAGCCTGCGCTTGGAGCCCGGGACCAGCCTGGACGAGACCGAACGGGTGGCGCGCCAGGTAGAGGCGGCAGCCCTGGCTCTGCCCGCTTCGGAGTTGGAGAGTGTCAACACCCTCGTGGGGGTCAATGCGCCGGAGATCTCCATCTACGAATTGGGGAGAAACCTGGCTCAGGTCTGGGTCGAGTTGCGGGAGGGGCCCGGTCGTCGCATGAGTGTGGGCGAGATCACTGAAGTGCTCCGGGCGGGGTTCATGGATCTGCCCCCGAGCGTGCAGGGCATCGAGGTCGGTCAGCCCCAGTCGGGCCCCACTGGCCGTGCCATTGAACTTGGAGTGCGTGGTGACGACCTCCAGCAGCTTGAGGCGATATCAGGACGTCTGCAGGCCGAGCTGCTCACCTTTGCCGGGGTGCGGGACGTGCACGACAACCTGGATGAGGGCGCTCGACAGGTGCGTGTACGTCTGAGCGAGCGGGGCCGCAGTCTGGGATTCACTGAGGCCGGGCTGGGCAGCGAACTACGCAGCGCTTTTGCGGGCAGCACTTTCGGTCATCTGCGGCGAGGCACGGACGATGTGGAGCTGGTGGTCAAGTACCCCGAGTGGGTGCGCCAACAGGCGGGCATCCTGGAGCACCTGCGCGTCTCGGTGCCGGGCACGCCGGGCCGGCGCGTGCCGCTGTCCGTGGCGGCGGACCTGGTCTACGACCGGGGGCCGGCGACGATCACCCGAGACGGTCTGCAGCGTTCGGTGACCGTGACGGCGGATGTGAACAAGAGCGAGGGCAACGCCGCCGATATCACCGCCGTGATGGTTGAGCGCTGGCATGCCATGGCAGGCGAATACCCGGGGTACACCTTGGACATCAAAGGCGATGCCGAAGAGACGAGCGAGGCTCTGGGGGGCCTGACCTTGGCCAGCGGCATCGCCCTGTCGCTGATCTACCTCATCCTCGGAACCCTCTTCCGCTCCTTCCTGCAGCCCCTCGTCATCATGTTCATCATTCCTTTCGCCAGCCTTGGCATGGTCGTGGGTCACGGGGTCATGGGCGTCTCAATCACTCTGCTCTCATTGATTGGGCTTCTGGCTCTGATAGGTGTCGTCGTGAACGACTCGCTGATCCTGGTGGACTTCGCCAATTGGCGCCGATCGGAGGGAGATGACGTATTACACGCCCTTCTTGAAGCGGGCCGCCTGCGCTTCCGACCCATCCTGCTGACCTCAGCCACGACCATGTTGGGCCTCAGCCCCCTGACCTTTTTTGTCAGCGGCGATGCCCGCTTCCTGCAACCCATGGCCATCAGCATCTTCTATGGTCTGGGAGCCGCGACCCTGTTGGTCCTGGTGTTGGTTCCCTGCTGTTATGCGGTCCTCGTGGATCTCTCGAGTCTGTTTTCCAAGGTGCTTCCCGGCAGACGCCAACGCGAGGTGCTGAGTGTGGAGGTGAGAGCATGAATGTGAGCCTGACGTTGCACGAAGAACCCTGCGATTGGGTGGACCTGATCGCTGAATTGGATCACTACGTGACCCGCCTGACCGCCGAATGGACGGAGCGGGATCCCGGCAAAGGGCTGGGGGCGGCCTTGCTCCGGCGTGTGGAGGGCAGCTCGGCCGGCCTGCTCTTGACGGCCCACGCCAGCGGTCCCGATGGCACGAAGCGTGCACGCCTGGGCTACTGTGTCGTCGTGCCCTTGGCGGATCCGGTGACCGGGATGGAGACACCCTTCATCGCGGCTCTCGAAGTGGATCGGGACTATCGTCACAGGGGGTTGGCACGATCCATGGTGGGCGCCGTGACTGCGGAGATGCAGCGTCGTGGGCACCCTGAGCTGGCGGCGCGTGTTGGCCACAACGATGACGCCCTGATTTCGATGGGAGAGCGTTGGGGCTTTGTGCGCTCCCACGAGGTAATGGTCCTGCAGCCCTGACGGTCCCAGACCTACTACTCGACTTCCTTCTTGCTGCGGCGGTTGGGGGCTCTGGGCGAGGGCGTGACCAGGGTCTGGAAAGGGCCCTTGCCGTTGGGGATACGACCGAACGAGCGGTCTTGCTGCTGGGGCCCAAACGAGATGGCGTCCAACGGGACGTTGCCCGTGTCGGCCGGGCCGCTCAGGTGGATGGACTCACCCAACGCCAAGAGCTTGAAGTTGGCGTGCAGCGGACCTTGACTCCCATCTTCATCCAGCCAGACCAACAGGTAGTCTTTTGCCCCGATGGTTGTGCCTGTCGGGAAGCGCCACTTGCCGGGGTTGTTGGCATCGTCTGATAAGCCCCAACCGTCGAGGCCAACACTCTGGTTGCCCCTGTTGAACAGCTCGACCCAATCGTCAGCCTCTCCGTTCTCGTCGAGGATGGTGTTCTTGTTGGAGGCCTGGAGCTCGTTGATGGTCACTGTCACGCCCACCGCGAAGTCGGCTTCTTCCAGAGCACTCCACTCGCTGCCATCATGGGCCCGCGTGCGGACTGAGCACGTCGGTCCCGGTAGGGTGAAGGGGGCCTGATACACCATGGCCGATGGATTCAGGGTGCCTCCAACCAATCGCGGGTCGCTCCCGTCGAGGGTGTAGTAGATCGTGGCCCCGGAGGGTTGGCTCAGGGTCACCTCTTGAATGGCCCGCACTGAGCCCCCGTGGGGGGTGAGCGTCGGGGCGTCCAGATCTGGGTATAGCTGGGGTTGTACGTTGCGCAATTGGGCCAAGAGCACATCCGTCCGCACGGGGAAGTACTGATCCAGCAGCCTGTCCCGTTCGACCAGCCAGTCTGCGGGGGTGATCGTGCTCGGTGCGTGCCAGTAGTTGCCCCAGCGTGCGTACTCCATGATCACCGCAGGCCACAACTCGTTGGCGCGGCGGTAGTAGAGCGTTGCGGGAATATTGCGCTCGGGGAAGCCCGGATCGTAAGGCGTGCCCGCCGTTGAATAGGCGGGATCGACGAATAGGGTTCCGTGGAAGATGTGTTCGTGAGCCCGATCGGCGAACAGCATCCGCCACTCCGGGTTGACGCGCAGGAAGGTGTAGAAATAGACGATGCTGCCGATCCAGGTGGAGGTCTCGGACGTGCGGTCGTAGAAACCATCGCCCACGTTCGTGGCCGCATTGCCCCAGTGCAGAACCGTCTCCGCATCCCAGGAGTGCCAGCGGAAGGCGCCCTCCGGGTTGGTGTCGGTGTAGTCCGCCGAGAGCCTTGAGTGGGAGGTTCCCATCCAGTTGTTCTGAGGCCAGTCCGTATTACCTCCGAAGTAGTTGAGCAGGAGATAGTCGGCGTAGTCGCTGACATCGAACCACTGGGAGAAGGCCTCGTAGGCGGGTTGGCCCTGCCACACATCCGTCGTGTCGAGGCCTCCGGCGGCGATGGTGAGCGCCGTGTCCCAGGCCCCGGGCGCATTGGCATCGTCCCAGTCGTTGGAGTTGCCCTCGCGCACTACGCCCTCCTTGACGTAGTCGTACTCGCTCTTCTTGCCGTCCCCATGGGCAGCGGCGAATTGTTCGTTCACGCGCTCATGAAGGTTGTACAGGCCCCAGTAGAGTCCATTGATGTAGACATGCACGGGTCTGCCGCGGGGGGCCAGGCCGCCCATGCCGTCCTGAACGTCGCACATGAACTGATCGCGCAGGCCCTGGGCGTGGACCTTGAGCTTCGTGGATCCGGGTCCGTTGGGGGAGTTCTGATGGTTGGCATCCAGGATGAGGTGGTCAAACTGGTCGACCGATCCGTCGAAGACGTTCTCTTTCAATTTCTTGGGTCCGAACTCGTCCTTGAAGGAGAGCTTGATCGATAGCTGGTTGCGCAGGACGGGGTCGGTGCTCGAGGAGCCCTGGATGGACAAGCCGCAGTCCACGCTGAAACCGAAGAAACTGTGGGGGTCAATCCACTCCATGGAGCCCGGGCGCTGCCATGCGCTTCCCGTGGACTCGGAGTTGCAGTAGATCCCGCCAACGGGGCCCGCCGATCCGTCGCCGAACCAATCCTCTGGGGACATGGCCAGGGACACGGTAGGCGCAGCCATGAGGGCTTCCTTCAGCTGGTCCGTGGCGTAGGAAGCCAGGATGGTCGTGTCCATCCCATACCAGGCTCCGGGCCGGCCCCCGCCTTGATCCCAATTGGCACCGCTGTCCTCGATCCACTCCGCAGGGTAGCCATCTGCGACGACCCCCGCATGCGTCTGGGCCAGGGTGTCGTCCGCGAACAGATAGGTGTGCGTGGTCACAGCTGAAGGGGACATGAATGTCCCAGTGGCCCGCGCGCGCACGATGGTCGTCCCGTCGATCGTGATCGGTGTGCTGTAGGTCAGGGAGTTGGAGTCGCTGGGTGCCGACCCATCGAGTGTGTACTCGATCTGGGCTCCAGGATCCGAGTAGCTCAATGCGAGGGTGAAGCTCCCCTGGATGTGCCCGCGCTCCCTGGACGAAATGACGGGGCTCAGGGATGCAAACTGATCCCCGTTGGCCTCCCCTGGCGTGGGAGGGGAGAAATACCCTTCGTCCGGCTGCGTGTCCTTCAGGCCGAAGGACACGTCGGTGGTCTGCGTCGGGAAGGCGAAATACGCGCTCTCCAAGGTGATCCCATCCGGACGTGTGAGGCAGAGATCTTCACCGCTCGCTGAGAGCTTGAAATCCGTGTGTAGTTCTGAGCCGCTGCGATCCTTGCCCGAGGCGAACACGATCAATGCGCCGCCGGCGGGAACGACTCTCGGAGGTAGAGCCCAGCGAGCGAGATTCGAGAGGTCGTCACTCAGATACCAGCCAGCCAGATCGACGGCTCCCGAGCTTCCATTCCAGATTTCGATCCAGTCGCTGGAATCTCCATCCTCATCCTGCAGCCCACTGGAGTTGGCAGCCAGGAACTCGTGAACGTGCACTGGCCCATGATTGGACTGGCCCGCCCCGGTGCTCGTGGATGCCAGGAGCAGTGAGGTGAAAATGATGTGGCGCGGGATTGAAGACAGCGAGGCGAGCATGGGGGGCGCGGGGGCCGGAGCGGGTCGAGGGCAGACACTAAACCGCCGCCAGCGTAGCCGGACACTCTAAGTTACGACATCCTAAAAAATGCCCGATTTGCACATTAAAAGGCCCGCCCTTCAAACCTATCCCCTAGGGCCTCCTCCCGGCGTGTCGGCCTAACGCAAGCCCTTATCGCCCAAGCGGTTGGGCTGCCCCGGGGTGGGCACTGGCAGGACGCGAAAGGCTCCTTTCCCATTGGGTAGGCGGCCGTAGGCGCGGTCGGTGCCGATGGGTCCGAAGCCGACGCTGTCCAACGAGACGTTGCCGGTGCTGGCGGGACCGGCGAGGTGCAAGGCCTCGCCCGAGGCGGAGAGCTTGAAGTTCGCATGGAGTGGGCCATCGAGCGGATCTTCATCGAGCCAGACGATCACAAAGCTGCGGGCTGGCAAGACTGTTGCGGCAGGAAAACGCCACTTGCCCGGGTTGCTCACGTCATCCGAGAGCCCCCAACCGCTGATGTCCACAGGTGACGGCGAGGGGTTGATGAGTTCCATCCAGTCCTCTGCCTGGCCTGCTTCGTCCAGGATGGTGTTTTGGTTGGAAGACTGGAGCTCATTGATACGAATGTATACGTCCACCGCAAAGTTGCCTCGCTCCAGGGCGCTCCACTCCGTGCCGTCGAATGCTCGGGCCAGTACGGAACAGGTGGGTCCGGGCAGAGTGAACGGGGTGGCATACAGTTGAGCCGCGGGGTTCAGAACGCCACCCTCAAGGCGCGGGTCGCTTCCATCCAAAGTGAAGTACGTCGATGCTCCGGGGGGCACAGTGAGGCCGATCTGCTGATCACTGGTCACAGCGCCGCCGTATTGGGAGAGTAGGGGGGCGTCCAGGTTTGGATATAGCTGGGGCTGAACGTTGCGCAATTGGGCCAGGAGGACGCCTGTTCGCATGGGGAAGTACTGATCGAGGAGGCGGTCCTTTTCTGTCAACCAATCCCCAGGGGTCAGGTCTCCGCTTGAGTGCCAGTAGTTGCCCCAGCGTGCGTATTCCCAGATCACTGCAGGCCACAACTCTTGCGCGAGGCGGTAGTAGGTGGTGGCCGGAGCGTTGCGCTCCGGAAAGGAGGGGTCATAGACCGTCCCAGGCGCGGAGTAGGCTGGATCCACGAACAGCGCCCCGTGGAAGATCTGCTCGTGGGCCATGTCCGCAAAGAGCATGCGCCACTCGGGATTGACCCGTAGGAATCCGTAGAAATAGGCGATGTTCGCGCTGTTGGGGGACGTGATGTCCGTTCTGTCGTAGAAGCCATCACCTACGGCGGTGGCGGCGTTACCCCAATACAGGACCGTCTCCGCATCCCAACTGTGGAATCGAAACTGGCCTGCGGGATCTACGTCCGTCCAATCGGATGAGAAGCGCGAGTGGGCGGAACCCGTCCAGTTGTTCTGTGGCCAGTCCGTGTTTCCGCCAAAGTAATTGAAGAGCATGTATCGCGAGTAGCCTTTCAGGTCCACCTCCGCGGCGAAGGCATCGTAGGCCGGCTGTCCCTGCCAGACGTCCGTCGTGTCGAGTCCCCCGGCGGCGATTGTGACGGCCGTGTCCCAAGCACCGGGCGCGGTGGGGTGGTTCCACGGATTGAAATTGCCTGCTCGGATGGAGCCTTCCTTGACGTAGTCGTACTCATCGGGTTTGCCCCCTTCATGGTCCGCTGCGAAGACCTCATCGACGCGTTCGTGCAGGTTGTACAGACCCCAGTACAGACCATTGATGTACACGTGTGCTGGACGGCTCATGGGGGCGAGTCCAGCCATCGCCAGTTGCAGGTCGCTCATGAACGCATCGCGCAGTCCCTGGGCGTAGCGCTTTCGGGGTAGTGAGCCCGGCCCATTGGGAGCGTTCTGATGGCCAGCATCGAGCACAAGGGAATCAAACTCCTGCAGGCGGTCGCCGAACATGTCCTGCTTGAGCTTCTTGGGGCCGTACTTACCCTTGAAGGAGAGCTTGAAAGACAGTTGATTGCGAAGGCTGGCCCCTGAGCTCGATGACCCTTGTACCGACAGGCCGCAGTTCACCTGGAACTCCCCGGCAGCACCGCTGTCGATCCACTCCACCGATCCGGCCCGCTCCCATGCTGTGCCGCTCTGACTGGAGTTGCAGTAGATCCCCGAGATGGGGCCGGTGGATCCGTCCCCGAACCAATCGTCCATCGCCATGCTGAGCGAGATGGTGGGGGCGGCGGACAGGGCATCCTCCAGCTGAGAGGCCGTGTATGCGCTCAGGATGGCCGGATCCATCCCGTACCAGGCGCCGGGACGGGAGCCCCCCTGGTCCCAGGTGGATCCATCCTCCTCGGTCCAGGCGGCGGGAAAGCCCAAGCCCGTGGCGCTGGCCTGGGTCTGGGCCAGGGTGTCAGCGGTGAACAGGTAGGAGTGTGTGCCCACGTACGAGGACTCCATGGCCGAGTGGGTGGCGAAGGCCCGCACGATGGTGGTGCCGCTGATGCTCAGCGGCGCGGCGTAGGGGGTTCCACCCTGCGTGGCGGGGTCGGACCCGTCGAGGGTGAAGACGATCTGGGCCTGAGCATCTGAATGAGAGAGGGTCAGGTTGAAGGATTGGTCTTGCAGGCCGCGGGACCTGGAGAACTCCACGCTGGACAGCGTCTTGAACAGGTCGCCGTTGGGTAGCGCGGGAGAAGGCGGATCGAAGTACCCTTCTGCGCTCGACGAGTCCTTGAGCCCGAAGGAGACGTCCGTGCTCTGTGGGGGAAAGGCCAGGTACGTGCTCTCGAGAGTTGTTCCATCCGGGCGGACCAGGCAAAGGTCCTCACCTGTGGAAGAGAGCTTGAAGTTCGTATGAAGTGGTAGGCCGCTCAGGGCACGGTCCTTGCCCGAGGCGAAGATCACGATGCGATCACCCGCCGCAAGGTTGGTGCTGGGGAAAGTCCACTGAGTCAGATTGGCCACATCATCGGTCAGAAACCAGCCCACCAGATTGACAGACGTGGTTCCGCCGTTGAACACCTCGATCCAGTCGCTGGCGTCCCCGTCCTCATCCAGCAAGCCCTTGGCGTTCGAAGCCAAGAACTCGTGAATGTGTACGTCACCGTGAGCCAGGCCTGACGGAGCGAGTGCGTCAGCACCATGGGCGAGGAGGACTGCAATGGCGCAGGCTCCCAATCGGTAAGCAGCGAGTGGCGAGGAGGACATGGGAATCACGCCTAATGCTATCCCGAGCAGGCCCACAGGGGGGGGAGCAGGTTCAGAGGATCAGGAGTCTTCGCACGGACTCGTCCAGATCCAGGTCGGCGGCTTCTGCCGGCGAAACCCACCTCAATTCGAGACTCTCCTCGGAACAGGCAGCCAGGGCCTCTGGGCCCGCTTGGGCCAGGAATCGCACGTCGTAGTGGAGATGGCGCGGCTCCTCTCCGTGGGCCGGAATGGGGTGGATGTCGAGGTCTACCGGGACGGGGCTGATCCACTCGGGTTCGATTCCGCTCTCCTCGACGAGCTCGCGCCAGGCGCAGCCCAGCAGGTTGGCATCGCCATCGCAGTGGCCTCCGAACTGGAGCCAGAGTCCGAGCTTGCGGTGGTGGTGCAGGAGCACCTTGGTGCGCGTCGAATCCCACAAGAGAATCGACGCCGTCAGGTGGCCTTCGAGACACGAGCGACGGTGGGCGTCTTCGGGGTGGCGCGCGATGAAGTCCAGCATGTGCGCCTTCGTCTGCGCCTGCTCTTCATCGCTGGGCAGGAAAGCGGTCAGGGTCAGGCAGGCCTGCGACAGATCGGGCCAGGGTGCCAGGTCGGCAGGGGCGGGATGCAGCTTGCCTGTGGTCATCAACTGCGGGAGAACTTGCGGTGGGGGCCCTTGCGGGCGTCCAGGTCCTCTCCCTTCGAGAGCTTCCAGGCCTTGTAGGAGTCGTAGTCCCCGTGGTGGAAGACCACGGCGCCGTCCCCCTCGAAGGCCAGGATGTGCGTCGCGACCCGGTTGAGGAAGTAGCGGTCGTGGGTGACGATCACCATGGAGCCGGGGTAGTGCTGGATGGCCTCTTCCAGCACGCGCAGGGTGTCGAGGTCGAGGTCGTTCGTCGGCTCGTCCATGATCACAAGGTTGGCCGGCTCGCGCAGCATCTTGGCCAGGAGCACGCGGTTGCGCACGCCGCCTGAGCACTCGGACAGGGGGCGCTGTTGATCCTCGCCCTTGAAGTTGAAGCGCGCCACATAGGCGCGGCTGTCAATCGTCTGCGTGCCGAAGGGGAGTTGCTCGTTGCCGTCGGTGATGTTCTGGAAGACCGACTGCGAGTCGTCGAGGACCGTGCGGCTCTGGTCGATGAAGCTCATTTTTACGGTGGATCCGATGATCACTTCGCCCTCGTCTGGGGTCTCGGTGCCCATGACGATCTTCACCAGCGTGGACTTGCCCAGGCCGTTGGCGCCGATGACACCCAGCTTGGCCTGGGGCGGAACGCTGAAGGTGATGCCCTCGAAGAGGTTCTTGTCCCCGTAACCCTTGGACAGCTCCCGGATCTCGAGGACCTGGTCTCCGAGCCTCGGCCCGGGGGGAATGCGTAGGTCAAGGGACTCGAGCTGGTCTTCGGCGCGCGCTTCGGCGGCCATGTCCTGGTAGCGCTTGAGGCGCGCCTTGGACTGGGTGGTGCGTGCGCTCGGCGTGCGCCGGATCCACTCAAGTTCACGTGCCAACACCTTGTTGCGCGCAACGTCCGTCTTGCGCTTCAGGTCGAGCATGCGCTGCTTCTGCTCAAGATAGGCCGAGTAGTTACCCGCATAGGGCTTGCCTTGACCGCGCTCGATCTCGAGCATCCAACCCACGACGTTGTCCAGGAAGTAGCGGTCGTGGGTGATGAGGATGACCGTGCCCTCGTAGTCCGCCAGGTGCTGCTCGAGCCAGGCGATGGACTCGGCGTCGAGGTGGTTGGTCGGTTCGTCAAGCAGCAGCATGTCCGGGTGGTCGAGCAATAACTGGCACAGGGCCACTCGCCGGGCTTCTCCACCCGAGAGGGTGTCCACGTCCCGATCCAGAGGCGGGACCTGCAGGGCGTGAGCGGCCTGCTCCACGCGGCTGTCCAGGTCCCAGATGCCCTTGATGTCCATCTCGTGCTGCAGATGGTCGTACTCGGCCGACAGCTTTGTGGCCGCTTCACCCTCAGCCTCTCCCATGAGGGTCATGACTTCGTAGTAGCGTGCCTCGATCTGCCTCAGGTGCTCGACGGCGATATCGATGTTGCCGCCGACCGTGCGTGAAGAGTCGAGCTTGGGCTCCTGGCGCAGATAGCCCACGCTGACATCGCCCACGGCCTTGGCTACGCCTTCAAAGTCCTTCTCCTCTCCCGCGATGATGCGTAGCAAGGTGGTCTTGCCCGCGCCATTCAGGCCAATCAGCCCGATTTTGGCGCCCTCGAAGAACGATAAGGTGATGCCCTTCAGGATCTCACGCTGATCGTAGAACTTGTGCAGGTCCTGCAGCTGGTAGATGATTTTGTCGTCGGCCATTTGGGCAGAGAGGATAGCGCCCCAGCCTCTGAAGGGAAGGGGCTGGGGCCGCAGAGTCCGCTGGGGGTGGTCGCGTGCGCCCGCCGCGGGCGCTATCCTGTCGGGCCCGTAGTCCACCTCCCCTCCGGCCCCCCGCCACAAGGCGGCATCTCCCATGGATTTTCTTCAGCAGCTTGGTATCCAGGACACCAACTCCGGCGCGTACAACGGCCAGTGGCTTGAGGCTTCCGGCCCGGTTCTGAAGTCCAAGAGCCCGGCGACCGGCCAGGTCATCGCCTCAATCCGTCAGGCCACCCAGGCCGAGTACGAGGTCTGCGCCCAGTCGGCCCACGATGCCTTCCTGCGCTGGCGCGAGGTGCCTGCGCCCCAGCGGGGCGAGATCGTGCGCCGCATGGGAAACGCGATGCGCGAGCACAAGGATGCTCTGGGGCGCCTGATCTCGCTGGAGATGGGCAAGATCCTGCAGGAGGGCTGGGGCGAGGTGCAGGAGGCGATCGACATCGCCGACTTCGCCGTGGGACAGTCCCGGATGCTGTACGGCCTATCCATGCACTCCGAGCGTCCCGGTCACGCCATGCGCGAGCAGTGGCATCCGCTGGGTGTCGTCGGGTGCGTCACGGCCTTCAACTTCCCCATGGCCGTGTGGGCGTGGAACTCGATGTTGGCCTTCGTGTGTGGGGACGCCATGCTCTGGAAGCCATCGAGCCAGACGCCCCTGTGCGCCATCGCGCTGACCAACGTGTGCCGTCCCGTGCTGGAGGCCGAGGGCTTCGGCGCATTGGCCTCCCTCGTTGTGGGGTCGGGCCGCGAAGTGGGGCAGCGCCTGCTCGAAGATGGCCGCGTTCCCCTGGTGTCGTTCACCGGCTCCACTTCCGTGGGGCGCGGTGTGGCCAGCACTGTTGCCGGCCGCTTCGGACGTACGATCCTGGAGCTCGGCGGCAACAACGCGGTCATCCTCATGCCTGATGCCGACCTGGACCTTGCCATTCCCGCCATCGTGTTTGGCGCCGTCGGGACGGCGGGTCAACGCTGCACCTCCACACGACGAGTGCTCGTGCACAGCTCTATCGCCGACGACGTTGAGACCCGTCTGGTCGCCGCCTACGGGCAGGTGCGCATCGGCGATCCATCGGATGAGTCCACCCTGTGCGGGCCCCTCATCGACGACTCGGCCGTGGAGGCCATGATGGGTGCCCTGGACAAGGTACGCTCCTCGGGGGGCGAGATCGTCTACGGCGGTGAGCGGGTGGCTCTTGAGGGCGGGCACTACGTCAAGCCGGCCATCGTCAAGGCCCAGAACTCATGGGACGTTGTCCAAGAGGAGACGTTTGCGCCCATTCTGTATCTGATCACCTGCGATGACGTGAACGATGCCCTCGCCAAGCACAACGGCGTGCCCCAGGGCCTGTCCTCGTCCATGTTCACCCTCAACATGCGTGACGCGGAGCGCTTCCTGTCCGCCGCAGGCTCGGACTGTGGCATCGCCAACGTCAACATCGGCACCTCCGGTGCGGAGATCGGCGGGGCCTTTGGAGGCGAGAAGGAGACCGGCGGAGGTCGGGAGTCCGGCTCGGACGCCTGGAAGGCGTACATGCGGCGTCAGACCAACACCATCAACTGGTCCGAAGACCTGCCCCTGGCGCAGGGCATCCAGTTCGGCTGATCTGCTTCGTCACATTCCAGCTTGGAGCATGGCAAGCATGCCTGCGCTGAGCTCCAGCTGATACTCGCCCTGCTCTTGAAGCAGGGTCAACAGGTCGCCACCGCCAAGCATCTGCGAGGCGCGGAACAGGAAGATCGAATCTCCGCTGTACTCGTAGGCGTAGGCCAACGAGGAGTAGTAGCTGGTCTTGGAGTAGGTTGACCTGGCCCAGTCGGGGATGTCGTTGCAGTAGTCGCGCGCCATGCCCACCGGTCCCACACCGACATAGCCATAGGGCTGGTCCGTCTCCGGGTCCCAGAATCCAGGCGAGATCTGGGCATAGGCGTTCTTGACGATCATGTTGGCCAGGCGCTCCGCCAGTTCTGGATCACGCCCTTGAAAGACGCTGTTGCGCATTCCCTGAAGGGCGTTGTCTGCATAGGAAGAGTGACCCACCATGCGGATATAGGCCTGACCGTCGAGCGTCTTGCCGATGTAGGTGGCCATGATATTGCCGGAACACGTGGATTGGCCCGCCTCGATGGTCTCGGCGATGATCTCAAACCAGGGGTAGAGGCGGGAGCGCGTCGAGGAATCTCCGAGTGCGTAGGCACACACGGCGGTATCCGTTCCCCAGCCTTCGCTGCGCTGGAAGTCGACTCCCTGTCCGGGGAAGTCCACAACGTAGTCCATCCGTGAGCGCAAGCCCGTTCCCTGGACATAGCCACTGGACGAGTTGGTGTGTTCGTGAAAGCCCAGACGGAAGATCTCCGCGGCGGCCAGTAGCTGATCCTTGGCCAAGGCATCGTTGCCCAACCAGGCCAAGATCTTCAGGTTGCGCGTGAAGCGGATGTAGTGCTGGATATCGATGGGCATCCAACTCGTCAGGGTCTCTTCATAGGCGGGGGTCAGACCCGCGGCTTGAACGGCTGTCGTCTGGAAGGTGGGGGCCTCATTGAATCCGAAAGGATCACTCGAGCTGGAGGGTTGGATGTAGAACGTCCCGTTGGCATAGCGCTCATCGGTGCCCGTGGGGAGCAGGATGTCCTCCACACTTGTCGGCTCCCCATTCGCGTCGAACAGCGAGGTCGGTTGGCGGTCGAAGTAGCAGCGTGCAGCCAGGAGGGCCAACGCGTAGCCTTTCTGGCTGGCCGTGGCCGCGGTGCGAAGCCCATCGAAGATGTTGATTTCGTCGCCACCGGACATGCCCCCGTAGGACACGCCCCAGGGTTGAGCCCAGCCGAGGGCGGGAGACTTGAGCGGGTAGTTGCCTGCGGATCCTGACGCGACCTGGGAGCTTCGTAGAGCGTATTCGGATTCCAGCTGGCCACGCAGGTTATTCAGACCCAAGAAGCTCAGGTCCGGCAGGGCCCGGGTCTGGCCGAGGTACCGTGCTGTGCCCCTGTTCCACCAGGACCAGCGCTGTTTACCAGTGGGTGTCAGGCCTGGAAGGCAGAAGGCGAGCGTCTCCTGGCCCAAGCTGGAGAGTGCTGCATCACGATCCTGGTCCCTATAGACCACCAGGCGCCGCACGAGACGCGACTGGGAGGGCATGACGTGCAATTTGCCGTCGCTCAGACTGTCGATCAGGGGTAGATGCGTGCCATCGGACTGGAGGTTGGGCAGTCCCTGAGAGGGCGAGTCCTGCAGTGTCGATGCGCTCCAACCGGAGGGCAGGACCAGGTCGAGTTGATCGAAGTAGATCTCCTGCAAGGCATCATCGTCGGTGGAGGACTTGTCCAGGCCGTCCATGCCATTGTGGATGTGAAGATCCAGCGAGAAGAACCCCTGCTTGTGGTAGACGGTGACGTAACTGTGCACGCCCATCATGTGGGGCATTGTGCCCTCGGCACCGGAGACCGCCGCCGTGGGCAACAGGACCTCGTGGGTCCGATAGCCGTGCGCCACCTGACCGGAGCGGGTCTTGGGCGCTTGCATTGCATTGGACACCCCCTTTTCGAAGAGATCGGCTTCGTAGGTGTGG
>MPMD02097131.1_pt1 | contig 15607 bp, 7 predicted proteins | sample 1617291 | NCBI WGS metagenome assembly MPMD02 (sample SAMN05944810, study PRJNA350692) | marine metagenome | biome: marine; feature: ODZ; material: water; isolation source: 120 m water sample filtered on 30 um supor filter | place: Pacific Ocean | collected 2012-04-09 | depth 120m m | reverse complement strand
TGAGAATTCCTACAACGTTATGCAGCTTGATGGAAGGGAAGTCTACCGCCGCGAATCAGGCAGCCAGGCGGTCAAGCAGGACCTCACGCTCCAACCAGGTAAACGTTACAAGTTCAAGATCTCCGGTTTCAAGGGCGTGCCTCCGAGGTTCTGGATGCAGAAGACGGATCTCTTGGGCAAAGGTGACCTCGAGGCGGTGGCCAAGCGGGAAGGAAAGTTTCCTTGGTTGGTGGATGCAAAAGGCGAATGGACGGTCCGCAACGATGTTTACTTCCAGGAGGCCCGGGTGGCCAAGGACGGGAAAGGTTCTCCGCTGAGTGCCACCTCCAATGGCAAATCCATCGGTCCGGAACTCGGTTTCGGTCACGTGCTCGGTACGTTCCATGGCGAGCAGGTCCTGTTGATCAAGGCAGCCATGGGTAACCGGGCCCTTGGGTTTGACTTCCGCCCGCCTTCCAGCGGTCGAACCGATCCGGGCAACAAGTTTGAATCAGCCGAATATAAGCTGATGGTTGAGGGTGTGCGCAAGACCCTGGGCAACATTGCCAAGGTCGTCCCCGGGTACAAGGATCAGGGCTACGAGATCGCCGGTTTCGTCTGGTTCCAGGGCCACAAGGACAGCTTCACTGAAGCGTTGATTGACGAATACGAAAAACATCTGGTCAACCTGATCAACGATGTCCGCAAGGAGTTCAAGACGCCACACCTGCCGGCGGTGGTCGCCACGGTTGGGTTTGGCGGACACAATATGCAGGAGAAGTTCCTGAGGATCCTCAAGGCCCAGATGGCCGTTGGTGATGCCAAGAAACACCCAGAGTATGCCGGCAACGTTGCTTCAGTTGACACCCGCGATTTCTGGCGCGAGGTGGACGAATCGCCAACCAACCAGGATTACCACTACAACCGCAACGCCGAGACCTACATGTTGATTGGGGATGCCCTTGGCCGTGCGATGGTCAGGCTTCTCGGCGGTAAAGCAGAACCATTCCCGCTGGCTCCACGCCCTAAACGCGTCATTGCAGAGCAGGGCGCTGAGCCGTCGGAAGAGGAAAAAACCACTACACAGAAAGCGCTGAAGTCAATTATCCTCGATGGTATCGCGGCTTCCTACATTGCCAATCCGCGCTACAACAAGGCCCTGCTTCAGGAGGTCGCAGGCGAACGACCACAGCGCGCAAACCAGTTTCTGCGTGGCGCAATGTACGGACTCGAAAATTGCTACCGAGCGGCCGGAACCGACGACTACGATTGGCATTCCTTCGGCCCGGACCTCAACAAAGTGCAGTGGAGTTACTACAGCTTTGACCCGAAAGAGAGCCAGCCCAAGGAGAAAGGCAGCCGCTACCGTAAGGTAACCTATCCAGCAGGTATGGAGAACTGGAACATGCCTGTTTTCGATGCAGGTAAAGCCGGCTGGAAAAAAGGCCTGCAACCATTCGGACAACTGGATGGCAAATTGGCTGCGTTGTCCGAGACGTGTAACGCTCCTTTCTGCCGTTGCGGCGACAAACCAAAGACACTTTGGGGAAAGGAAGTCCTGCTGGTCCGAGGCACAGTGGACCTTCTACCACTAAAGAAAGATCACCGTTACCGCATTGTGGTGGGTGGAGCCGCTCACGTGAATTCCGGCGAAGGTTACGCGATCTACGTCAACGGCAAGTTGCTTGCTGAGTCAAAAACAGGAGTCGCGGTAAGGCAGGGTGGGCAACCTCGCGGTGCCCATATCTACAGCGATTTCCGCGACGAATTCAAAGGCGGCAAGGTCACCCTCGCAGTAGCCAGCTTCCTGCGCTACAACCATCCACGCCGTGGCATCCAGCCGCCCCGCGGTCATATCTCCCTGCAAATCGAGGAACAAAAGTTGCCTCCAATGAAATAGATAATCCAACGAATCGATATTGCCGCAAAAAGACATAAGAGATAGGCATATAGGTGTATGGGGTTGTCGTAATATTTGAATTTGGGTCTACGGATGTTAATGATTTTATTCAGATATTGCTTTATGGCATTCAACCGGTTCAACATATGCACTTGAAATGTACGTAATTGAAAAAGATCGAACGCTTGCAGACGAAAATAACAATTTCATTTAAAAACAAACACCAAGGAAGAAGAATTAATGAGTAATAAGATTGATGACGCGAAGGACGTGGAGAAGCTTGGAGAGGCCAGGGATGCAGTCGTATCCGAACTGCGCAAGACGATCGTTGGCATGGACGACGTAATCAACGAGATGATGATCGCCATCTTCGCCCGTGGGCACTGCTTGCTCGTTGGCGTCCCCGGGTTGGCCAAGACTTTGCTCGTGAGCTCGCTTGCGGAGACCATGTCCTTGTCTTTCAAACGCATCCAGTTCACTCCCGACTTGATGCCTTCGGACATTACTGGAACCGAGTTACTCCAGGAGGATCCGGAAACCCATGAGCGCAGGTTCAAGTTCCAAAAAGGCCCCGTTTTCACCAACCTATTGCTCGCCGACGAAATCAACCGTACTCCCCCCAAGACTCAGGCGGCCCTATTGGAAGCGATGCAGGAAAAAAGAATTTCTTCGGGAGGCGAGGATTACAAACTGGATGAACCGTTCTTCGTTCTGGCCACTCAGAACCCGATCGAGCAGGAAGGAACCTATCCGTTACCGGAAGCGCAACTCGACCGTTTTCTATTCAATATCATGGTCAAGTATCCCAGCAAGAGCGAGGAACTTGACATCATGCGCAGCGTCACGAATGACGAGGAGCCCAAGTTGAAAGAGGTTGTGGACGGTCCGACCATCCTCGAGTTCCAGCACCTGGTCAGGCGAATCCCGGTAGCCGATCACGTTTTCGAATATGCTGCCGCCTTGGTTCGGGCAACGCGACCCGACGAGCCCGATGCTCCAGAATTTGTTAAAAAACTTATGTCTTGGGGGGCCGGTCCGCGTGCCTCGCTCAATCTCATTCTTGCCGGGAAGGCCCGGGCGGCCCTGCGTGGACGCTGCCATGTTTCCACCGATGATGTCCGGGAGGTTTGCCTGCCGATTCTCAGGCACCGCGTGATTCCCAATTTCGCTGCCCGTTCGGAAAAAATGACTTCCGATTCCTTGATCGAGAAGCTGCTGGAAGAGATCCCGGCCAACGTGGATCTCTATCAGGAAAAGGTCATTTGAGCGGATAGATGTCCGAGCACTTGCCGAAAACGAAATACCTTGCACCGGAGGTTCTTCAGCAATTGGGCGATCTTGAACTGATCGCCCGTGAAGTCGTCGAAGGTTTGCGCGTGGGGAGTCACCGCAGTCAGTTGCGTGGATTCAGCACGGAGTTCGCTCATCATCGGCAATACGCACCCGGAGATTCCTTGCGAACCATCGACTGGCGGGTCTACGGGCGTTCCGATCGTTACTACACCAAACTTTACGAGGCAGAGACCAATTTCGACTGTCACCTACTGATTGATTCCAGTTCATCCATGACCTACGGGTCGGGCAAGGTCAGCAAACTCGAATACGCCAAGTTCCTGGCCGCCTCCTTGGCGTACCTCGTCCTCAAGCAACGGGATTCGGTGGGACTGTCCGTATTCGACTCGGAAGTACGGGCCTACCTGCCCCCTCGTTCCACGATGGGCATCCTTCTTCGGATGGACCAACTGCTCAGAGATGCCAAGCCGGCCCCGAAAACAGCCATAGCCAAGCAATTGCACGACGTCGCCCTGATGATGAAGAGACGATCCTTCGTGGTCGTTCTTTCCGATTTTCTTTCCGACGTGGACGACGTTCTGGCCGGGCTCGACCACCTGAGGTTCGATGGACACAACGTCATGGTTTTGCATACCCTGGATCCGCATGAACTGGAGTTTCCCTTTGAGGGCACCTGGCAATTCGACGGACTGGAAGGCGAAGAACCCTTAATCACTCAGCCCGAGCGCATCCGGGATGACTACCTTGCCAACTTTAACGAATACATGACCGCCTTCCGCGACGGATGCGTGGCCAGTCAAGTCGACTATGCGCTCGTCGATACTTCCCGCCCCCTAAACGTCGTCCTGAGCGAATTCTTCCACCAGCGCGAATCGTTGCTGAACGGAGCGGCGGGTAGGGCCGGATCATGAGCTTCCTCAATCCATTTCTTCTTTTTGCGGCTCTCGGAATAGCCTTGCCGATTCTTGCTCATCTGCTCAACCGCCACCAAGTCAAGCGAACCGATTGGGCGGCGATGCAGTTCCTCAACCGAAACGTGCGCGTAAGTTCACGCCAGTTGCGCTTGCGTGACATCCTTCTTTTACTTCTTCGATGCCTAGCTCTCCTGTTTCTGATTCTGGCCCTCTCCCGCCCAATCTGGCAAGGCGGCGCAGGCAGTTGGTTCAGTGGTGAAGCTCGGGCCGGGGTCGTCATTGCCATAGATGCCTCGTTTAGTATGGAACATGGCCCTGACGGGGCTACGCGGTTCAACCGCGCTATGGATCAAGTGGAGGTCATCGGGGAGCAAATTCTGCCCGGCGATCCGGTTTCTATTATTTTGTTGGGAGGCGAAGATGAGGTATTTGCCCACAACATGGCCTTTGACCGTGAACGGTTCAGCGCCCTCTTGCAGAAGACTAAGCCAGTTCCTACTGGACTGGACCTCGATAGTGTTCCCAAACGGCTCAAGGAGTTGCTGGAGGATATGGAGGCTCCGCAGAAGGAGACCTACTTCATCACCGATGCGCAGGCGCGAGACTGGAAGCGGGCCTCGGTGAGCTTCCAAGCCGCCCTCGCCGACCTGCAAAAAGAAGCGGAAGTCTTCCTTGTTCCGGTCCCAGGCCCCCCCGCAAACCTAGCTGTCACCGATCTGAAACTCGTGTCGGGAGCGCTGCGCAAGGGCACCACCGCCCGCTATCAGGCCTCCGTGCGCAACTGCGGCACCGAGCCAGTTTCCGGCATTGAGGTCCAGTGCCGGGTCGAAGGCGTGCAGATCGACACTAAGAGGATTCCCCTTATCGCTGCCGGAAGTTCTGAAACGGTGTCTCTCTTTGTCCCTTTTCACAACGCAGGTCCCACGCGCATCACCGCCGAGATCACTGGAGATCTCCTCCCGACCGACAACGTGCGGCATGTGGTGGCAGTCGTCCGGGATCGCGTCTCCGTGCTCTGCGTTGACGGTTCTAACGGCGATGCCGGTCGTCTCCTGGTCGCCGCGCTCCTGGCGCGAGGCGAAGGAATTCAGGATGAGGACTACGTCGTCCGCTCGGTGCCTTGGATCTCGATGCCTTCGCAACAACTGGACGACGTCGACGTGATCATCCTTGCCGACGTCCCGGAGATCACCCCGGAGCAGGCCAATCAATTTTCGCGTTACGTCAGGCAGGGGAACGGGCTCGTCTGGTTTGCCGGGGAAAACGTGAAAACCGCGATCTGGAACGAACGCTCGGCAAAAGGGACGAGTCCACTGTTGCCTGCCAAGCTGGGTCAATCGGTGGATACCAGCACGACGTTTGGCTCAGGTAGACCGCTGGATCCCGCGATGCCACGCCACAGCGTATGCCTCCCCCTGCGTTCACTTCCGGAGGATCTCTTCAGCGAAACGCTTTTCCTACGGCGACTGGAAGTAGAACCATCCCCTTCCAGTTTCTCCATCCTGAGCCTTGCCGGAAGTGGCGCACCGATCCTTCTGGAGCATTCGCTCGGCCGTGGCCACGTGTTCATGTTTACCACCTCGGCGGGAACTAGCTGGAACAACATGGCGCAGACGCCGGTTTTCCCGATGCTCATGCAGCAGATTGTGACCTATTTCGTGGGCCGGGAATTCGAACAACCACGGGTGGTCGGCGATTCCCTCTCGCTGTCCTACGTCGAGCAACCGGACGCCAGTGACGCGGTGTTTGAAACACCATCGAAGGAAACGATTACTGTCCCCGTTCGCGAACATCGCAACCAGTTTGTGGCTATGATGGAGAATTCCCGGGAGGCAGGATTCTACGAGGCACGGGTCAGTGTACAGGCACCCGGCATGCCGGTTGCGGTGAACGTCGATCCGAGCGAATCTGATGTGGCTTCACTGACGGCACCTGAGCTGAATGCCAACCTCAAGGGAACGGGTGTCACGGTGACCGCTTCAGAGGCGGAACTTGCCGCGGCGATCGAAACCAACCGTACCGAACGGTCGTTTTGGAGGAATTTCATGATAGCGGGACTCATTTTCTTACTACTGGAGAGCCTTTTTGCCGAGCGCCTCCGTAAAAGAAAGTGGACAAGCAGCAAGCAACCGAATCCCCTGCCGGAAACCCTAAGCGGTACGCAAGATGCCTGACGCAATCCCAATTATCGGGCAAATTGATGAGATGTTCTGGGCCCGTCCATTGTCCTCCGGCGCCCTCATCGCAATCCTTGCCGGGATCGTACTGCTTAGCGTCTTCCTCTATCGCAGGCCATGGGGAATGCCGTTTTGGTTGCGGACGTTCCTCGCGACCTTCCGGATAATCGTCCTTGCCCTCGTCGTAGCTACCTTACTTGAACCGACCGCCGTCGTCACTGAGTCTCACACGCTGACGCGCAGCCTGCCTGTCCTGCTCGACGTTTCCGAAAGTATGTCGATGAAAGACCAGCGCAAGCGCCCGGAGGACCTCGCCTCTGCCGCCGCGGCGCTGGGCATAGTTTCTCTGGAGGACGATACCGAGGCCGACCGCACAGTGATGCAACTGAACACGAAACAACGCCAGGAAATTGCCTCTTCTTCGCGCCTTGACCTCGGCAAGGCCGTTCTCACCCAATCGGGCCGCCAGGTCTTGGAGTCACTTGGCAATTCGCTCGACGTCAGCTACCACGCCTTTGGTCAATCCGCGCGCCTGATCAGCGACGGCAACGTGGTGACCACCGAAGAACTGGCCGGACTGGAGGCCAAGGAACCGGGCACCTCGATCGCCGCTTCTCTAGAGGCGGTGGCCAACTCAGGCGGAATCCCGCCGGCGGGGATCGTGTTGCTCTCCGACGGCATCGACAACACTTCCTCCCAGCGATCCGAGGCGATACTCCAGGACCTCGGGGCCCGCGGCATTCCCGTCTACACCGTGCCGATAGGCCTGACCGATCCGGATGACGTCAGCATCCGCAACGTCGTGATGCAGGAAGTCGCCTACTCCGGCGACAAGGTGCCTGTCCGCGTCCAGATCCAATCCAAAGGCTATGAAAGACGCACGGCCCGGCTGGCAGTGCTCCTGAATGATCGACGCGTCTCCTCTCGCATTATTCGCTTCGATGGCGGACTGCAATTTGAAGAGATCGACTTTCGCGTGGACGTTTACGAGAAAGGAGCAGCCCAGATCGAGGTGACCATCGACCCCTTTGACAATGAAGTGTCGACCGCAAACAACCGTGTTTCGCGAAGCGTGCGAGTCGTGAATGAAAAGGTCAACGTGCTCTACCTCGAGGGTAATGCCCGATGGGAGTTTCGTTACCTGCGCGCGATCCTCAAGCGCGACCCGCGAATCAACGCTACCTTTGTCGCGTCCAACGTCGGGCCCGAGGTCGCGCGGAACTCACCGGAACACATCGAGCGGTTCCCCGACGACCGAGATGACGCTTTCCAATACGACTTGGTGATTCTCGGTGACGTCGATGCATCCTTTTTCACTGAAGAAGAACTTGGTCTGCTGGAAGAACTCATCCGGGACCGCGGCGCGTCTCTGCTGATGCTTTGCGGCCCGATGCATTCTCCCGGATCCTATGCGGGTACGCCCGTAGAGACCATGCTTCCCGTTCGGTTTGATGCCGAGTCGGACTGGGAAAAAATTGCCGAAACCGTTTATCCTGTGCTGACCCCCGAAGGCCAAAGCAGTCTGGTGATGACGCTGGAGAACGAGGTGGAGCTCAACGATCGCGTTTGGAGCCGTATGGCGCCGATGGATCAGTTGCCTCCGCTGCTGTCCGCCAAGCCTGGCGCGACGGTGCTCGCGGTGCTCTCCGACAGCACCGCGCGGGACCAAGGTTACCCGTTGGTCGCTTGGCAGCGCTACGGGACGGGCAAGTGCATGTCGATCGCATCTGACCGGCTGTGGCGACTACGTTACAGGACCGGAGACAAATACCATTGGCGCGTTTGGTCCCAGTGCATCCAGTTCATGACGCTCTCGCGATTGATGGGTGAGCACAAGCGCATCCGACTGGAGACCGATCGTTCGGTGTACGCCGTCGAGGGCCAGTGCCGCCTGTATGCTCACGTTTTGGATGACAGCTTTGAACCGGTCGTCCAGCCCATATTTGAGGCTTACGTGTCTAACCTTGAGGACGGCCAAGCAAAGCAACTCGTCAGCCTTCGGCCCGACAAGTCTCAACCGGGGCTGTACGAGGGGTACTTTTCACCCCTTGAAACGGGCCGCTACCGGATCGAGGCGAATGACGAAGACAGCAAGATGTCAAATACAACGGAGTTTCAGGTGACCGAGGTTCGGCAGGAGTTGATCGACACCGATATGCGTCTTGCCCACCTGCAACGCATAGCGGACCTGACGGGCGGAGCCAGTCTCGGGATACGGGATTTGCCTAAACTTAGCTCGCTCGTGAACGACCGGCTAATCACAACCAAGCTCCGCTCCGAGCGTCCGCTATGGGACAATGGGATTGTCGCTCTACTGCTGGTCGCTCTGCTGGGGGCCGAATGGATACTGCGAAGAAGGTACGATCTGCCATGACCAACGAGAATCAAGAGTCCACCCTGGGATCGGGCCTTCGCGCTGTCTGGAGCCGCACTCAACGCAGACACCTTTTCGCCGGCCTGCTCGCGTTGTGTCGCTGGGGTATCCCGCTCTTCCTCGCCGGGATGGCGATTGACTGGTTGGCCTACCTTCCCACAGCGGGACGGGTGGTGATATTGCTCGTCCTCGTGTGCGTCTCCCTATATCAGGCATGGCGACACGGCTGGCGGCACATCCGGGGATTTGAACCCACTCGAACGGCACTGGAGGTCGAGGATCATCTCGGAGAGCTCGAGAGCCTACTCGTCACCGCTGTGCAGTTTGGGAAAACCAAACCGACACCCGACAACTCGGAATCACTCCGGGAAGTGACCCGGCAAAATGCCGAGGGCGCTGCCCGAAAGTTGGAACCTCGAAAAATCGTCGATTTCATGGTGCTTCGCATTCCCGTAAAAGTGGCCTTGGCCTTGGCCGGCGTGATGGTGGTCTTCGGTTTACTTGACGGGCCCTTCCTCGCTGCCGGGTTGACGCGCATTTTCGCCCCTTGGGCGGCAATTGCCTACCCGACCGACACCAAGCTTGATCTTGAGCAGGGAGACCTGGTGGTAAAGGAGGGTGATAGCGCAAAGATCGTAATCGGAGTGTCGGGAGTCGTCCCCGACAAGGCGACTCTCTACCTGCGGACCGGCGAGGGAAGCGAACGCAAGATGGAGATCGAGATCATCGATGGCAGTTTTGATTACCTCATAGCCTCCGCCTCCCGTGACTTCAGTTACCGCGTAAAGGCGGGGGATGCCCGCAGCGACTGGCACCAAGTACGGGTGATTTCTCCGCCTAGGATCGAGAAAGTACAGGTTGAACTCGAGTTTCCAAGCTATCTCGAACGACCCACCGAAACAGTCGAGGCACTGACCCTCGCCGTCCCGGAGGAAACCGGGATTAGCTGGAAACTCACGCTCGACCGTCCCGTCCGCGATGCCGTTCTCAACCGAGACGGAGAAGAGCCTAGTCGTCTAGAGGTAGCCAACGGCACAGAACTTGTCATCGACGAGGTGGTTGATGCCTCCCGGGGCTACAACTTCTCCTGGGTGGAGGAGGAACACGGATTCGATTTCACCAGCCCACGATATTTCCTGCAAGTCGCTTCCGACCAACCCCCCCGGGTGGAATTAATCTCCCCTGAAACGAACCTCATCGCCCTCCTCGGTCGTCAAGTTGACCTTGCCGTGCGTGCCAGCGACGATCATGGGATCGGTGCCTCTGCGATCACCTATCGCGTGAACCTGCGTCAGGAGAAATCGGTACCCCTCCAGACCCCGCTCAAGAACGGAGGCGGTGAACAAGCGATCGATTGGGACTACCGGGAAGTTCTACCCGACCTGAAGATCGGAGACACGGTGTCCTTCCTGCTCGAAGTTGCAGACAAGTATCCGGATGGTCCGCACCTCGTTCGCTCGGATACACGGAGGATTACGTTTCTTTCCAAAGAGGATTATCTCGAACAGATCCAGAAGAAGAAAGACCGCCTGCTCTCTCGCGTTCAGACGACGTACCGCCAACAGCGCTCGGCGTTTGATAGCGTGCGCAACCTTGAACCAGACGCTGGTGACTATATGCAGGCTTGTCAGGTCGAAGCCATCCGGCAGGAACTGGTGCGGGAGCAACTCAAGGTGATTGCGAAACAATTGCAGGACTTGCTCGACGAGCTGGCGGCAAACAACGTATCGGATGCGCCTGAGGGCGAATCCCTCGAGCATGTTCGTTCGGTGTTACTTGGAATCGCGGACACTCACCTGGCCAACGCGGCATCCCTCCTGCGGCACCAATCCGGCGTCGCAGCGGGCAATGCGCAGGAATCCCCCGACCCTTCGTCCGCAGCCCACGCAGTCAATGCCGCCGCCCGCGAGTTGGGCAGCCTGGTCTTGCTCCGATCCATTGATTCGGCGCAGGAAGTCTATGCTCGGGAAGCACGCATGCTGGCGCAGGTCCAAGCGTCCTTGCGATGGCGCGCCGTCCAAGCCAAATCGACCGAAGCGGGAGTATCTCTCTCCAAGGAACAAGACGAACTGGCCCAATGGACTCAGCGCTTGATCGCCGATCTACAAAACGGGATGCGCTATGAGAAGCGACCGTTGGCCGTTCTCCGGTTGATCCAAAGCGTCAAGGATTTGCAGCGCTCCAAGACTGAAGAACGGATGCGAAAAGCTGCGGAATTGATTACGCGGGGCGAAGGCAGTCAGGCGGAGCTTCTGCAGTCCGGGTTGGTCACAACTTTGCTCGATGCGGAATTCAACGTGCGCCTCAGTGCTGCGTACTCCACGCTGATCAAGACCCGAGATCAGATGCGTTTGCAAGTCAAAGCCCAGAAGATGCTCCGCGAACAGTGCTCCGACATGTCGACGCAAGCCTTCGAGGCGAGTGTGACTCAGAACGGGCAAGCCCAAGTAAAGCTTCGCAAGCGCTTGCTGACCCTGCTCCTTCAGACCGTGCCTGCACCGCGGACCACGCTCTTTGATGAAAGTTGGCCGGAGGCGCCGCCGGTTCAAGCCCTCTTGAAGGTTGCCGACCGATCGATGGCGGATGCGATTGAGCAATTCGCTGCCGGGCAACAGGAGGCGACCATCTCAAAACAGCGCGAAGCAGAACAGGCACTGACCAAGTTGTCCGGGCTCGTGGATCATTGGTCAGTGGAATTGGGGCTCCAGACACTGGGCCTGAGTACGTTGGTCGCCGTGACAGGCGAGCGCCTTGCCTTCATCGAGGAATACGAGGCGAAGGTGGTCTCGCTACTGGAGAAAACCGATATCGCCGCTTTGGGGGAGAAAAAGGTCGATGGTCTGATCGAGCCCCAGCTTCTGCTTGCCGAAGAACTGGCCGCATTCAATGGCGACCTCGTGAAGCAAAACCAGTCTAATGCGGATCAAGACGTCCCGCCACTGCTAAGCCGAATGGAGCGGGCGGAACAAGCGATGCGTGGTGCCTTGGCTTCACTGGAGGCGAACGACGCCGACCAAGCGATCGGCCATCAGGAGCAAGCAGCCGATATCCTGGCCGAGGCGTACGCGATCGTGACCACACAGCACGAGCGGCTCGACCTATTGCAGAGTCTGCTGATGTTTCAGCGATCAGTCGGATTTGCCATCGGCTACATGGATGATATTGTCGCCGAGCAGCGTGACGTGATCGTTGCAACCAAGGCGTTGAAATCAGACGATGCCTCAGCCCTGTTCCCTACGCTTAACAACCTGAGGAGATGTGTCGATGAGGTCGCGCCGTTGCTGGATCTTGTCGCATCGCGACTGGATGCCGGTACGCCGTTGGCTTTCGCGGTCGCAGACCTTGAGGATGCAGTGGCTTCTCTGCAAAGCGGCGATAAGCTCGACGCCCTTGATGCTCAGGAGGTCGCTGCGGAATCTCTCGAGGAAGTGCATACTTTGGTCAAGTCGGTCAGGTCGCAGGCAGGTTACGTCGCCGAGATCGTGGAATTCCTCCATACCTCCATCGCAGACATTGCGATGTTGGAATACCAACAACAAGAGTTGGCCCGCAAGGCCGAGGCGACCGGACTAGGAAAAGAGAAAGAGGATGCTCTCTCTGAAAAGCAAAGCGCCTTGCTTGCCAAGGCGGATAAGGACGGGCAAGTTCTTGTCTCGGTCACGGGGATGCCTAGGTATGCCGAGCCCGTCAAGTTGATGCGCAAAGCGCTTTCTCACCTTAAGTCAATAGACGCGCCGGCAGCTGCAGGGCACATGACGCTCGCCCGAGAGGCGCTCATCGAGAATGCCGAATCCTTATTTGCGGTGATCAGCATGCTCCACGGACTGCCTGATATCGATATCTTGGAGCATTCCGATCCCAAGGGTGTCGAGCGATTGGTTGACGTATTGGCTGTCGCTACTGCCCACAAGATACTCTTCCGTGATACGAACAACGCCGAGGCCAAGGGGATGAAAGCCCTTGCTGAGCAGCAAGGCAAACTAGCGACTCGTTGCCAGGAACTCTCCAAGGTGGGCGAGCCGCACGCGATGCTCAAGACCGCGTCCACACAACTTGTGGCGGCCGCCACAGCCCTGAAGTCATCCGACCGGGACACGATCAAACGCTACCAGAAATCTGCGATGCAAACGCTACGACATTTCATCATCGAACAGGCGCTGATCCTCGAGACCGCCGCGCCGCCAGCGGTGGCCGAAGAAGGATCCCCGGACGCTGATGGCCCGGACAGTGACAGCGAGGCGGACTTTGCCGCCGGGTTTATCTCCGAATTTGTGAGCGGTGAAGCACCCAAAGACCAACGGACGGGATGGAAAGTACGGGGTGATCGCAACCGCGCCGCGCTGAACCAGAATTTTGCCCGTGAGTTGCCGTTGGAATACCGCGGCTTGCTGAAAAACTATTACGAGAGGATTGCAAAATGAACGTTACCAACAATAGCAAATTGCGTTATCTCACCATGTTTTTGAACTTGTTCATGATCGGTTTCCTTGCGGCACCGGTTACCGCTCAGGAAAAGCCCGCCGATGAACCCATTGCCCTGGAAGAGCCCAACACCACGGACGCCGAGGCTCCTGAATTAACCGAAGAGGCGGAAAAGGCGATCGAGCGCGGCCTGAAATTTCTAATCTCCAATCAGAACAAGGACGGTTCGTGGTCTTCGAAGGATCCTGAAGATCGCGGAGCGGGCTACGCGATCGCCGGCACCAGCCTCGGGCTGATGGCGTTCATGGTCGAGGGCCACTTCCCCGGATTCGGCAAGTACAGCAAAGCGTTGGAACGAGCGAAGGACTATCTGCTCAAAAGATCCAAGGATTCTCCAACAGGCGCCATGGGCGTGAAGATGTATGAAATCGGCCTGTTCACCATCGCGATGTCCGAGCTTTGGGGAATGACCAGCGACCCCAAAGACAACAAAGAGATTCAGGTAGCGCTGGAGCGAGTCGTCGAGATCATCTTAAGATCGCAGAATCCGCTTGGCGGCTGGCGATACGCACCACGGCCCGACGCCGGGCAGGACACCTCGGTCACCGCGATGGTCTTTGTCTCGCTCGCATCAGCACGCGAAGCGGGCGTCCTGGTGCCGGCCGAAACGATCGAAAGAGTTACCGGCTACCTCCGCGATCAGGCTTTCGATGAGCGGAGAGGCGGTTTCGGCTACCAGGGCAAAGGGTACACCATCGCTTGCACCGCCGGGGGCGTCTATGCCGCGCAACTCGCCGGCAATCGGGACACCGAGTGGGTCCAGGCTGCGCTCAACACCCTTGAAAACGAACCGAAAATGTTCTCGCGAAAAGACAACGGCCACTTCTACTACTCGCATTACTACGCAATGCAGGCGATGGTCCAGGCCGGCGAAGAACGCTACGCCAAGTGGTATCCGAAGATCCGTGACTCGCTCATCAAACTGCAGCAACCCAACGGGTCGTGGCAGGAGAAAGAGCAGGATTATCCGCACAAGACGCCCATGGCGATTATCATCCTCGGGACTCCGAACCGGTATATCCCGGTCTATCAGAGGTGATCCAAATGACTAATGTGGAAACCGAAACGGTGACGGGAGCGGGCAAATGAATAAGCGTACATTGATTATCTCATCGTGCGTGACAGTGACCGTTCTTATGAGTTGTTGCACGGTTACACCGCCGGCTGGGGAGCGAACCACACGTGATGCACAGGATGCCGAAAGACACCTTTTCATACTCTCTGGCCAATCGAATATGACCGGTGGCCTTAAGACGGGCTTTACCAAAACGGTCGAAGACACCTTCGGCGAAAAGAACGTCGTCGTTGTCCATCATAGCAAATCTGGCCGTGGTATCCGCTTCTGGGACAAGGACTATACGTTCCCCGACAACTACCGGTTTCCCGGCAAGGGAGTCCCTTCAGAACGCAGCAAGCAACAGCACGGTCAGGAATACGGACCCTTGATGGAGAAGGTCCAGGAAGCCTTCAAAGGCAAGCCGTATGATACGGTCACGTTCATCTGGATGCAGGGTGAGTCGGATGGAAAGCGCGGTTTGGGGGGAGTCTATGAAAAAAGCTTTCTGAGGCTGTTGGGACGAATGAAAACCGACCTGGATCGGAAGGACATTGGCTTTGTGATCGGTCGCATCAATGACTCCTATATGAGCGATCCCCACTGGGCAGCCATGCGCGACGTGCAGGTTAAACTGGCAGAGAACGCCGATCATGGTGCCTGGGTCGATACCGACGATCTCAGCGAACCAGACGACGGCGTGCACTTCCCGAAAGAAAAGTACCCGAGCCTTGGCAATCGCTTCGCAGGCAAGGCCATCGATTTGATTCAGCAAAATAACAAAAAGAGGTGAATGCGATGCAGTGCAAGCGTTTTTGCATATCAGCGTTAGAATTTCGCTTGAGAAAGTTTACCCAGACGACAATCTTAAGGAGAGCAAGGCTGAAAGAAATTATGAGAACACGAACATCGATCGCCCTGATGGGCGTGATATGGACAGGCCTGGTGGGTATTCCCCAGGTGGCCGAAGCACAAAAAAATCCGGAAGTTGCGCTGACCGCCCAGGGTGAAAGGCTTCTCGCGAAGTACAGTGGGATGCTGAAATCGCTGAGTGCGGATGTCTCCGACTCCTTGCCGGCCATCAACCAACGGAAGCAGACCGCCTTTCTCGAAGCCCGTGCCGCACTTGCGGGCATCAAGACTCCCAAAGAATTCCCCAACGCCGCAACCAAGACCAAACACGACAAGGTGAAGGCCAAAGCGGAGTCGGACACACTGTTGGCGGCCAGAACGATCCTGACAGATATCGGCAAGACCCTCGGCAGCGAAACGCTGGACGCCAAATTGATCAAGGCGGCGATCCTCAGAAACGCCACACCGCACGGGCTGGCCGAGTTTGCACAGCAAGGCGAGATAGAAAAAGGCCTTCTCGACAAACTGTTCGCTGATGAGGTGCTGATGAAGCAGATGCTCATCGCCGGTGGCGCGAATGGT
>MPMD02493888.1_pt1 | contig 15651 bp, 14 predicted proteins | sample 1617291 | NCBI WGS metagenome assembly MPMD02 (sample SAMN05944810, study PRJNA350692) | marine metagenome | biome: marine; feature: ODZ; material: water; isolation source: 120 m water sample filtered on 30 um supor filter | place: Pacific Ocean | collected 2012-04-09 | depth 120m m | reverse complement strand
GCTCGGGGCCTGGTAGCGCACGGTTGGCGTGGAAGAACGGGAGCTGGTGCTCGGGGCCTGGTAGCGCACGGTGGGTGTGGAAGAACGGGAGCTGGTGCTCGGCGTTTGGTAGCGCACGGTGGGTGTGGAAGAACGGGAGCTGGTGCTCGGCGTTTGGTAGCGCACGGTGGGCGTGGAAGAACGGGAGCTGGTACTCGGCGCTTGGTAGCGCACGGTTGGCGTGGAAGAACGGGAAGAACGGGAGATGGTGCTCGGCGTCTGGTAGCGCACGGTGGGCGTGTCAGAGCCGGAGGAGAAGATCCCGATGATGGCACCCAAGGTGTCTGATACGCCTGAGTGCTTGGATTTGCCCGAGAAGCCACGGCTGCTGGAGCTGCCGCTCGACTTGCCCCTGCTCTTGCTGGAGCTGCGGGAGGCCTTCTGGCTGGTCGGCGCCTTGGTCGTCCCCGCCGGTTGGACCAGCGCTACTGGACTGGCCGCCAGGGGACTCGCCGGGCGTTTGGGCGAGGCTGCCTGGGAATGGGACAGGATGGTGCTGGCGGCGATGAGGAGAGTGAGGTGGTGGACGTGTTTCATGTTGTTTCCTGGGCCTTGTGACGACCGGGGAGAGCAAGGAGGGTGCCGGTGATACTGACTCTGAGCGGGCCAGGCTGGCTGCCTCTTGGCATCCTCCGGATACCCTGCGCGAGCGAGCCTCTACCTGCCCTCATCCGGGGACACGGGCCCTGTCCTCTGTGGGGTAGGTTTCAGGGCCTGCTGGGGGCTGCAGGTGGCCTCAGTCCGAGGGCAGGGCCAGCTGCAGTTGCAGGGGGCCGGTCACCGGGCTGGCCCGGTCAAGGCGCCCGTAAAGCGGGCCCGCGGCCCCTGCCGGAGGTCTTCCGCGGGAGGCCAGGTACTCCACGGCGGCAGTCCTCAGGCCCTTCACCGTGTCCGTGGACAGGGCGGCCGCCTTCCGGAGCGTCGTGGACAGGGCGGCCTGCGCGGGTCGCTCCAACCAGTTTTCAGGTGGCGCATCAAGGCTGCCGTTCAGAATCAGCAGCACGGTCAAGGGCTGCCCCGCAGCGTCCAGGCGCATCCGCAGGGAACCATCCGGGGCCAGGCCCAGGGGCTTCAGTCGTTCTGCTTCCGCCGCCGCCAGTTCCCCGGCCCGGACAACCGCCTGCTGCCAGCTGATGTTCGCTGGCAGGGGGTATTCACGCTCGCAGCGCTTGGGTAGGAGGATCGCTCTGGCTTCTCCGGGTGTCTCCTGGACGACCACCTGGGTACTCGCTGTCCGGCGTCTATCCGGCGGCAGGAAGTAGGACTTCAGGAACCGCACGCTGCGTTGTACCCCGTCCACGCGCTCCTTCCATACAACCCGGCCATCGGCCACCAGGTTGAAGCCGGTCGGTTGGAGGAGGTCCCCTTCCCGCCCCCAGTTGATTTCCTCCATGGCCTCCAAGGGCAGCCCCGCCGGCGACAGGACCTCCATGCGCAGCGGCTGGCCAGCCTCTCCCAAGCGCGCCTCAAGGCTGCCCCGTTCCCCCAGGGAAGCCCAATGTCGTCCAACTTCATTCTCTGTCCAGGCGAAGCCGTCGGGCCACAGGAACACTGCCCGGCGTAGTTCAAGGCGCAGGATAGTCTCCTCCCTCTCCCTACCCACGACTATCTCGGACTCTCCTGAGTTGGCCGCAAGACTATAAACCAGCCCGGCCTGGCGATAGCGCAGGGTCCGCGGTCCCGGTCGTTTTACGCCTTTCACTGAGGTCGGCGGAGCTTGCAAGAACCAGCGCGCACGTTCCGGTGGTAGATAGGAGACCTGTTGTTTGTGAGGTCGTTTCGGGTCCGTCACGAAGGTCACCGTCGAGTTTATTGTCAACCCGCGCTGTGCTGTGATTGTGTTCTTTGGCTTGTCTTTGTTCTCGTCCTTGTCTTGGTTCACATCAACCGGCGAGTGGTCAGTTCCCCCCCCCCAGCCCCCCCCAAAGGGGGGGGAGCTCCCCACCTCCCCGTCACCACAAGCCCCAAGGCCAAGCAACACACAGAACAAACCAACCCCACCCCAACCCCGAGACCCAAAAACCCGTCCCCAATCCCCAACCCAAGACACCATCAGGGCAACCGATGGGCCCATTCAACCCAGGGCTCAGTCTCCTCACCGAAGTTCACACCGGCCAAACGAGCCAGCTCGCGCAGCAGGCTGACGCGCAGGCTCCCATCGGTCCGCTGGAGGGCGGAGGCCAGGGCGCGGGCCACCTTGCCCTTCTGATGGTTGTCCCCGCGGGCCAGGCTCCCAAGCGCCCGGGCAGCGGCGCTGGCGGCGAGCTGCACGTCGTCGGACAGGCGCGCAATCAGATCATCCAGCGAGGCCATATCCCCGGCGGCCGCCAGCACCAGGGCGCACTGGGCGCGCACGCCCGGGTGTTCGTCGGCCAGGCCCAGGCGCGCACTCTCCAGGGCCACAGCCGGATCCGAACCGTTGTTCACACAGTGCAGCAGGGCATAGGCGGCATTGTGACGGGTGGTGGGGTCAGGGGCTTCGCGCAGGAGGATGGCGGCCCCGCCCAGGGGCGTGTCTGCCTGTCCCAGCAGCGCCAGGCCGAGCAGGGCGTTGTTCACGACCGCCTGCTTCGGATCCTCCAGGGCCGCCAGCAGGGGCGAGAGGACAGCACGGTCACGGCTGAACCCCAGGGCCATGGCGGCCACGGTGCGATTGGCCGGCGGGCCGGTCTCCAACTGGGTGACGAGCTCGTCCATGTTGATGTGCACGCGGCGCATGATGTCCTTCTCCAGCAGGCTGGCCTGGCGCCGCTGCTGGGTGGAGCGCGCCGTCAGGATCAGCTTGTTCCAGTCTTCCATGGAAAGGTCGAGCTCCAGCAGGACCGTGCCGATGGGCTCCTTCCGACGGCGATGGTCGGCGGGATCATAGGGCTCCACAGCGGGCGGAGCGCTGGACTCGTCCGGGACGTCGGTTCCGGTGGAGGCGCAGGCGCTGGCCAGCAGCAGGGCCAGGGTCAGGCCGGCGAGTTTTCCGGGCAGCTGGTGCTGAGCGGGCAGGTGGTCAAGTCGCATGGTGGAGTGAGACGCGCGGGGTGCCAGACTCTTCCCGGAGGGGTGGAGTTGGCGGCGGTTGCCTGGATGTCCTGGGGAAGCGCGCTCTGAGCAGGGTACAATGGTGGTTGGCCCCGACGGAAGTGGGCCCTCCAGCCCATGCCCATCGATATCCTGGAAACCATGGCCCGTCAGGGCTTTGAGGAGCTTATTGCCATCCACGACCGCGCCTCTGGCCTGCGCGGTTTCCTCGGGATCCACGATACAAGTGCCGGGCCGGCCTTTGGGGGCATCCGCCGCTGGAGTTACCGGGACGACAGCGAGGCCCTGCGAGATTGCCTGCGCCTCTCCCGGGCCATGACCCGCAAGCTGGCCTGCGCGGATCTGGCGGCGGGTGGCGGGAAGGTCGTGCTCCTCAACCGCAGGGAGCTGGACCTCGAAGGGGCCTACCACTTCGTGGGGAGGCTGGTGGAGCGCCTGGGTGGACGCTTCCGGGTGGGACCGGATGTGGGCACCGGAGACCGCGAAATGGCCTGGGTGGGGGAGGAATCGGCCTATGCCGCAGCTCCCGGACCGGAGGGGCCCGGCCAGTTGGCGGAGTGCACGGCCCGGGGCGTCTTTGACTCCATGGCCACCGTCCTGCGCCATCTGGATGGGGAGGTCGACTGGCCCGCGCGGACGGTGGTGATCCAGGGGTTGGGGGATGTGGGCAGCCGGTTGGCCATACTGCTCAAGGCGGCCGGTGTCCAGGTGAAGGCCACGGAGATCAACGGAGAGCGGGCAGAGGAGATGGCGGAGCGTGGCATCGAGTTGCTTGCTCCCGGGCAGGATATCGACGCCAACTGCGACATCTTTGCCCCCTGCGCCATGGGCGGCATCCTGCACGATCTGACCGTTTCGCGCCTGGGCTGCCGGGCGGTGGTGGGCAGCGCCAACAACATCCTGGCTCGTTCCAAACACGGCCGCACCCTGGCCGAGCGTGGCATCCTGTTCGCCCCGGACATGTTGACCACAGCCGGAGCCGTGATCCGCGGCGCCCTCTTCATGCTTGAAGATCGCCGGGAAGAGCCCGAGGCCATCGGGGAACGCATCGCCGCCAACCTGCGCCAAGTGCTCGACCTCTCAGCCGCGGAGGGTGTTCCCCCGGAGGAGGTCGCCATCCTACTGGCCGACCAACGCCTGGCGGAGCGACGCGCCTGAGGCCCTCGGCCGGCCCGCCAGGCGACGAACGACATGGGCTCTGGGAGACGGTGAGTCCAGATGCGGGTAGCTCGGAGAACCCACATCTGGAACCAGGCCGCCGCCAGGCGCGGGGGCGTGGCGGATTAGGTGCTCCTCTGACAGCACGCCGCACAGCTGGGTAGACCGGGCCGCGGGTTGAGCAGGGCCGTCCAGGAGTGGGCAACATCCTCTACTTCAACAGTGGCGGAAGCCGAACCGGGGGCGCCAACCACTCCTCTTGCCTCTGGGTTGTTCCCACCGGGGAGCGGGCCGCAGGCGCAGATTCAGAATCTCCTCGAAACCGCACCGTCCATCGTGGATGCTGGGGAAAAGCGGAGGACGGTCCTCCGTTTTTTACTCAGAACCCCTGGAGACCTGGACACATGCGCAGCCTTCTTCGTGTTGCTTTCTCTGTTGTACTCTTCCTTCCCGCGGCCCAGGCCCAGGGCTTTAGCTATACCTACCTGGAGGCCGGGCTCGGCACCCATGATGTGGACGGTGGCGGTGACTCCGGCGATGTGTTGGGTCTCGGCGTTTCCGTCGCCCTCGGTGACGCGCTCTTCCTGACTGCAAGCTCGGATACCAGTACCTTTGACATGGGCATTTCCGGCGACCTGGACGTCGCCCGCACCGGCGTGGGCCTGGGTTTCCACACGGCCATCGGTGATGGCACTGACCTTTTTCTCAAGGCAGAGCTCATCAACTTGGAGTTTGACCTCGGTGGCTTGTCAGATGACGACGATGGCCTGTCCCTTGGCGGCGGATTGCGCATCGGCTTCTCGGACAGCATTGAGCTCAACGTCGGATACGCCCAGGTTGAGTACGATGACTTCGGCAGCGATTCAGTTGTCGATGCCGGTGCCCGCTGGAGTCTCGGAGATAGCTTCTCCCTGGGTCTCGCCGCCGAGTTCTGGGATGAGGATGAAGAGGACATCATCATGGGCTCCCTGCGTTGGTACCTGTAGGCGGCAGCGATCTCCCCTGAGACCGGGTCGACAGCCAAGCTAGTTCCACCCGGTCTCAGCAAGCACATCATGGGTATCTCCTTTTTCCCCTCCGCCATTCTCTTTGCCCTGGTTCTAGCCTCTCAAGATGCGCCGGTGGGTGGCGCCGGTGAACCGCCTCCGGATGCGCTCATCGTGACTCGCGCCGCCGACGTGTTGCCCATCACCGTGCCGCGTGGGGAGCAGCTGAAGTTCGGCGTCTACCTGCACCTCGGTCTCCTGGGCAATCCCATGGTCGGGGAGTTCACGATGGAGTCAGGTGTTGAACCGTTCCTGCGCGGGCTGCCCTTGCCTGGGAGTTCGCTGGCGAATGTGGATCGCCTGGAATCCGGCCTGGTACGCACGCGGGTCACGGGATCCGCCCTGGGCTATCGGCTGGACCACAACATCGAGGTGCGTCTCTTGCCCCAGGCCTGGCCGGCCCTGCTCTACTCTGATACCCAGCGCGGCTCGGAAAACAGAAGGCGTGAACTGCGCTTGGGACAGGTGGATGGCAAGCACATCGCCCGCTATAGGCGCGACCACCACTGTGATGGCTGCGAGCGGGCGGAACACCGCGTCACGGGTGTGTGGCCATTCTCCAGGGATCACCATTGTGATGACTGCGACCGCCTGGAGCACCGCGTCTGGAGGGCTGAGAGTGAACGGGAGATTCCCCCGGGAGCCATCGACATGTTGAGTGCCATCTACATGGCGCGCTCCATGCGGGCGGTCGATTTGGAGGAGGCCTCCTTCGCAGTGCTCGACAAGCTCGAACTCTGGAACACGACCATCTCCATGGGCGAGCGCCGCGAGTTGAAGACTCCGGCGGGGCGCTTTGCCTGTCGCAAGCTGGTAATGGAGACTGAGAGCGCCGAAGGGGAGGAGCCCGCCTTCTCGGGTCTCTTCGGCATCCACGGCGAGATCGGCGTCTGGGTCCACTATCCCAGCGGGGTGCCCGTGCGTATTTCCGGTGCCGTGCCCCTGGGATCCATGAGCCTCAAGGTGACCATCGATCTCCGCTCCTACAGCGGCACGCCCGGGGAGTTTGCTCCCCTGGGGTCGTGAGCCTCGGCGGGGCCACGGCTCCGAGGTAGCGTCGGGGGCTCGCGAACCGCGGCGCTAGCCGGGGACGGCGGCCACGGGCTCGACCGTCACCGATTGCGGGCCAGCGCCCAGGCGGAAGCGAGTGCCGGGCTCCTGGTGGCCGCGTTTCACATAGGCCAGGACCGCACCGCAACCGAAGGCGAAGGAGTAGGCCCAGGTGGTTACGACGCCCAGGTCGCGCCAGGCGTCGGGCTCGCCGCTCTCCCCATTGCCCTCTGGGCTTCTCCTGGCAGCGGTCTGGCGGTACAGGCGCGTACCCGCGGGCACCGGGTCATCGTGGTCGCAGGTCATGAGCGTCAAGCGCTTGTTGAGGTCCTCATGGGCGTCGATCTTGGCCACCACTTCCTGGCCCGTGTAGCAGCCCTTCGCCAGGGAGAAGGCATCTTCAAGGCAAGCCTCCTGGGGGTAGACGGCGTCGCTGATATCGGTGCCCCACAGGCCCTGGCCGGCCTCCACGCGCAGGCTTTCCCGGGCGATGAAGCCAGCGGGAGCGGCGCCTAGGGCGGTCAACCGTTGCCAGAGGTTGCCGACTTCATCCGGACCGCAAGCCAGGCGCCAGCCGGGTTGACCGGCAATTGCCAGGCGCGTGACCCTGATCTGCCCCGTGAGGCCCACCGGTTCCACGAGGCTGATGGAAGCGTGCTGTTCAGCGGGCAGGGCCACAGCCGGGCCGCAGAGCTCGGCGAGGATTCCATGGGCGGCGGGGCCGCAGAGCTCAAGGGGCGTGTGCTCTGCGCTGGAGTCGGTGAGGGTCACATCCTCCGAAAAGAGATACCGATCGAGCGTTTGGGCCAGGGGGGCGATGGTCCCTGCGGCTCCGCTCAGCTCAAAGGCCTGCTCGTCGATGACTGCCAGGTCCAGATCCGCCAGGACCTTGCCCGTGGCCGACAGCAGCAGCGTGCGGTTTCCCTGGCCCGGGGCAAGTTCGGTGACGCGGTTGGCCAGCAGGCGTTGGAGGAAGTCCCGGGCATCGGCGCCCGTGACGAGCAGCGACTCCCGGTCAGTGGCATCGAAGAGGGCGGCGCCCTCGCGGGCCGCGGCGTACTCGGAGGGCACATCGCCGAAGGTCAGGCAGAGGGCCGGCGTGGACTGGGTAAGCTGCGCCCGGGCGGCGCTGAGGTGCGGGAGCAGGGCGGGGGAAGGCATGGCGCGGCAGGATACACCCTGGGGCGGAGCCGCGGGCCGTTTGCCGCCGCCGACTTGACACGGGGCGATGGCACCGAGACTGTCTGCCCCTCTGGTCCATGATTCCCATTTCCACAACCCACAACCCGGCGGCGGGTCAAGTACCCCAGGCGGGTCTCTTCCGCCGGGCGGGGACTCCGCTGCTCCTGCTGGCCCTGGGGGCCTGTAACGACTCCAGCAACTGGTCACCGGATGTCTATGGCTTGAGCGCCGAGTCCCGCCGGATGCTGGAGGAGGCAGACGTTCCGGCTCACGAGGCGGTACAGCTGGAGGGCCTGCTCACTGAACTCTTCGGCACGCCGCGCAAACCGGCCTACGCCCTACTGGATGATCCCACCATGGTGGCGGAGCTGACCGGTGGCATGGATGCCCTGGACGAGGCCGGGCGGCGGCTCTTGATGGACGAGAACGAGTTGCGCTTCGAGGGCCTGCTCGAGTTCGTGGATGCCGGAGAGTTGAATGCCATGGTCATCTCGCCGTCCTACCCGGAGCTCTGGCGGCGCTGGGATGCGTTCATGGCCGAGACCGGCGGCGTGGATACGCAGGTCAACATCGAGCGGGCCGAGGCCCTGATCCTCGCAGACTATCCGACCCTTGAGGAAACGGCGCGCAAGTTCCAGGCCCTGTGCCTGCACTGCCACGGCAGTTCCGGCGCCGGAGATGGACCGACCGCCGAGTTCCTCAGCCCGCGTCCGCGCAACTACCACCACGGAGTCTTCAAGCGCGTTTCCGTGGAGCGCAACACGCGCCCCCTACGCGCGGATCTGCGCGAGATCCTGCTCAACGGCATCCGTGGCACGGCCATGCCGTCCTTCGCGCGCCTCTCGCGGTCGGGGCTCGAGGGGCTGGTGGACTACGTGCGGTTCCTGTCCCTGCGCGGCGAGACCGAGCGCATGCTGGTGGCCAGCGCGCTGGTGGGGGAGGCACTGGATCTGGCCAAGGCGCGTGAGCTGCGCCAGCTGGCCTGGCGGCGCTGGCATGGGGCGCCGAAGCACCTGGTGCAGCCGACCGTCGCTGCGCTACAGGAGTCGACTGTGGAGAGCATCGCCCGCGGGCGGGAGCTCTACGCATCCTCCGCGGGCGGCAACTGCGCCAGCTGCCACGGTGCCGGGGGACGCGGTGACGGTCCGAGTGCCTTCGAGTTGGACGAGGCCGGTGAGCTCCAGCCAGCCCTGTGGGATGAGTGGGGGCGCAGCCTGCAGGCCAGGGACCTGACCGAGGGCCTCTATCGCTTTGGGGGGGAGCCGCTGGATCTGTACCGGCGCATCCGAACGGGCATCAGCGGCGGGCCGATGCCCGGCGTGGGATCCGGCGCAGGGATGCCGGGGGATCAGAACACGGGATCGGGGGCTCCGCTGTCTGAAGGGGACATCTGGGACCTCGTGCACTTCGTGCGTTCACTGGGCGAAGGCTGAGGTGCGGAGCAGAGGAAGCGCCTTGCCGGGACCGTTCCCGGGTCCCAGGCGCTATTCTACGCGGCCATGACCCCTCCTCCGACGACACCGATGGCGGGCCAGGCGCCCATGGCGGGCCAGGCGCCCATGGCGGACCAGGCGCCCATGGCGGCGTCCCGCTGGCCCTTCCAGCTGGCCCGGGCCACGGCCGTCGCCACGGTGCTGCTGATCCTGTTCGGGGGTAGCGTCACCACCATGGGGGCGGGCATGGCAGTGGACGGCTGGTGGGACGCCGAGGGGCACTTCCTGCCGTTCTTTCCCCTGGACAAGTGGTTCCGGGATCTGGGCACCTTCGTCGAGCACAGCCATCGCCAGGTGGGCATTCTCGTGGGGCTGCTGGCGATCGCCACGGTGCTGACAACCTGGCGCCTGGACCGCCGCATCGGCTCCCGACGCTGGGCCCTGGCGGCTCTCCTGGCCATCATCGCCCAGGGCACCCTCGGCGGCCTGCGCGTGCTGGAGAACAGCGAGGACTACGCCTTCATCCACGGTGCCTTTGCCCAGGCGGTCTTCGCCCTTGTGGCCTCCACGGCCCGCGTGCTCTCGCCCCGCTGGGAGGGCCTGCGCGGGCAACCCGGCCTGCCCCCGCGCGGCCTGGCCTGGGGGGCGACCCTCTTGGTCTACGCCCAGGTTGTTCTCGGTTGCTGGTATCGCCACGGCCTGAGGCCCATGCCCATCGGCGACCTGCGCCTGCGCCTTTACCTGCACGTGGGCCTGGCGCTGGTGGTGCTCTGCGTCTTGGTTTGGTTGGGTCGCCGCCTCTCCCGCGCGGGTCTCGTGCGCGACGGTCGTCGGCTCATGGCGCTGGTCTTGATCCAGGTCGGCCTGGGCCTCGGCGCCTGGGGGCACTGGAGTCCGGAGTCCGTGGGGCTGACCGAGGGCACGCTGACGGTGCTGCATGTGCTCGGCGGTGCCCTGCTCCTGGCGGAGACCGTGGGGCTGGCCTTGCGCACGGCACCGGGAGCCGCGCCGGGACAGCTCGACGCGGCAAGCGCCCCCTCCGTGGAGGGCCGGCCATGAGTGCGACTCCCGCGACCCTGCCCGCCAGGCCTGCGCTGCTCAGCGATCTGGGCGTGATGCTGCGCCCGAAGATCGCGGGCTTCGTGCTCGTTTCCGCCTTCGTGGGGGCAGCCCTGGGCGCGAGCTACGGCCCGGGCTCGGAAACCGAGATCGATGCCGGCGGGCGCGTCGCAGCCTACTTGCTCTTCCTCGAAATAGCTGTCTGGGTGACGCTCACCGCGGGCGCCTCAAGTGTCTTCAATCAGGTCATCGAGCGGGAGATCGACGGCAGCATGGTTCGGACGCGCCTGCGTCCGTTGCCCTCCGGGCGGCTCAGCCCGCGCTTTGCCCTGCTCTTCGGCGTGCTGCTCTGTCTGGCCGGCGTCCTGGGCCTGGCCCTGCGCATGAACCTCCTGTCAGCGATCCTGGCCCTGGCCACGACCGTGGTCTACATTGTGGTTTATACGCCCATGAAACGCTGGAGCTCGGTGAATACGCTCGTCGGTGCTCTGCCCGGGGCCATGCCGCCGGTGCTCGGCTACTGCGCCGCGGCCGGCGAAGTGGGGCCCTGGGCCTGGATCCTGTTTGCCGTCGTATTCATCTGGCAGGTACCGCACTTCATGGCCATCGCCTGGCTCTATCGGGGGGACTACGCCGCGGCGGGCATGCGCATGCTGCCGGCCATGGAGGGCACCGAAGGTCTGGCCGGTCGCCAGGCTGCCCTGCATGCCCTGACCCTCCTGCCGGTGACCGTGCTGCCCTATATTCAGGGGCTGGCCGGGGGCATCTATGCCGTGTGCGCCACGACCATGGCGGCCATCTACCTGGCTGCTTCCCTGCGCTTCGCCCGCGGGGAGGACGAGCGCGGAGCGCGCATCCTGCTCTTGGTCTCCCTGCTCTACCTACCCGCTTATCTGGTGCTGTTGCTCTTCGATCCCGGTTGTGCGCCGCCTGGTCCGTGAGCCACGCTAACAAGAACCATGAACAGAACAACGCTGGCTCTCGCCTGTCTCCTGGCGCTGCCGCTCTTTTCGGCCTGCAGTCCCGGCGTGGACGGCGGCGGGCAGGGCCGCTTCGATGTGGCCGCGGATTCACCGGAGACCCTCGGACAGGTGGGCGAGATCTCTCTGGTGGAGCGCAGCGGCCGCACCGTGACGACGGCGGAGATGCGGGGCAGCCCGGCGGTGATCGGTTTCTTCTTCACCACCTGCACCACGGTCTGTCCGCCATTGACGGCCAACATGCGCCGCCTGCAGGACGATTTCGCGGGCACGGATGTGCGTCTCTTGTCCGTTTCCGTGGATCCGGAACGGGACACGCAGGAGGTCCTGACGCGCTACGCGAACAGCTACACGGCGGATCCCGAGGCCTGGTGGTTCCTGACGGGCGAGGAAGATGCCATCTACGCCTGGATGCGGGCTAGCTTCCACCTGGCCGTCGATCGCCTGCCGGACAAGGACGCCGTGCTCGGCATGCAGGTGGCCCACGCCACGCGCCTGGTGGTCATGGACCCCAGCGGCGCCATCCGCGGCTACTACGATGGTGACAGCGAAGACGGTCGCGTGCGCGCCCGGGAGCGCGCCCTCTTCTTCAGCGACGCAGCGCGCCCCTCGTCACTGCCTCTCATCAACGCCTGCCTCAACGCAACCTCGGCGCTGCTCCTGCTGCTCGGCTACGCGGCCATTCGAGCGGACCGTAAACGCCTGCATGTGGCTTGCATGGGAGCTGCCACCCTGGTCAGTGTGCTCTTCCTGGCGAGCTACACCCTGTATCACTTCACTGTTGTCCCGGAAGTGGGGACGACGCCCTACAACGGAACTGGCTGGCGCCGGACGGCATACCTGGTGATGCTGCTGACCCATGTGGTGCTGGCGGCGGTCAACCTGCCGATGATCCTGCGAACGCTCTTCCTGGCGCGCGGTGCGCGCTGGGAGGAGCACCGCTCCCTGGCGCGCTGGACCTTTCCGATTTGGCTCTATGTGTCCGTGACCGGTGTGCTCGTCTACCTCGTGCTCTACGTGTGGAACCCCGTGGCAGCTAGCTAGGTCCCATGGGTGATGCTCAAGCACGGACGGGCTGCGGAACTGTGTCTTGGACGGTATTTAGCTCGTCCCTGGGGGAGTGGCTGGTGGCGGCCACGGAGCGCGGTCTGTGCCTGCTGTCCTTGGATGTGGAGCGCGGCCATGGGGAGCTGGCCGGTTGGTGCAAACGGCACGAACCGCAGGCCCAGGTGTGCGAGGGGCCACGGCAACTGGTTGGCACCACGCAGGAGCTGCGCGCCTATGCAGCAGGGGAGATGAGGAGCTTCAAGACGCCCCTCGACCTGCGCGGCACCGAGTTCCAGTTGCGCGTATGGGCAGGCCTGTGTGAGATCCCCCACGGACAGACCTGGACCTACAAGCAACTTGCGGAGCACATCGGCGCGCCGGGCAGCTACCGGGCCGTGGGCGGGGCCAACGGGCGCAATCCGGTTTCGGTCATCGTGCCCTGCCATCGGGTCGTGGCCTGTGGTGGAGGGCTCGGCGGCTACACGGGAGGGCTGGCCCACAAGGTGCGCCTTTTGGCACACGAGGGAGTTGTGCTCCCGCGAGCCGAGCTCGGAGATCCCGAACGGCGGAGCACAGCGCCTGCTTGACCGCTTCCCGACTGGGGCCGCAGTCATGGAGCAGGTGCAGGATCGGAGCGGGCACTTCCATGGCGGGGTGAGTTGTCCCCGGGGACGCTGGTGGGGCTGGAGTTGTTTCCAAGAAAAATGGCGACCCCGGGCGATTCCGCGGGTCTCACTGCCATGAAGGGACAAACTCAAAACGAACGGGCCGCCGGGCGGCGTTGGAGCAGGGGACGGCTGGGATCGGTGGCGGGGCTGGGCCTGGCCTTGGCCCTGGTGGCCGGTTCCGTGCTGGGCCGTGAACGGGAGCCCGGTGCCGTGGCCCTGTGGGTGGCGGATCGCGAAGGTCAGAGCCTCCTGGGTCTCGACGGGGATCTGTATGTGGTGGAGACGCGCCGGGCCAGTTGGCCGGTGGGGGTTCTGACCGGGCAGGGTGGGCGTCTGTGGACCGTGGAGGCACCCCAGGCGACTCCCCTCGGGGATCATCGCCTGGCCCAGTGGGCGGCGGGCGGCGAGCTGCTGTGGGAGGCTGAGCTGGGACCGGTCTTGGACCTGGCGGCGGATGGAGCCGGGCGGGTCCTGGTGGTGGAAATGGGCACGGGCTCCGGCGAGGGCAACCGTTTGCTGTTGGCGGACCCGGAGGCGGCGCTGGTGGCGGAGGGCGGTGGGGAGGATCTGGTGGAGCTGCTGTCCGGGCCGCTGATCAACTGTGCGGCGGGGGAGGCCGGCATGGTCCTGGTGGGTACCGGGGACGGTCGTCTTCTGGTGCTGCGACATTCGGCACCCAGCCGGGTGCTGCGTGTCTTGGAGGTGGGTGGACAGGTCGGGGATGTGGCCCCAGTGGGCTGGCCCTCGGGCTCGGCCGCGCATCCGCGGGCGGGGGCTCCACCGGTTGCTCCCGCAGGAGCGTCGGCACAGGAGCCAGGTGGGAATGGCTGGTGGATCTTGGATGTGGCCACCCCCGGTCGATTGTTGCGCTTGGACGCTGACCTGGGCGTGGCCTGGGAGCTGCCCACGGGAATCCGTCCGGCGCACCTCATTCCCGACGCCGGGCGCGGGTGCGTCTGGGCGGCGGACGTGAATGAACCCTTCGTGCGCCGCTGGGGAGTTGATGGCAGCCTTGAGCTCAATCTGGGGGACCTGCCCCTGGGCGGCTTGGACCGCGGGGTCGTCCTGGGGGGCGGGATCGTCCTGACGGCTCCGGGAGCCCTCCTGCGCCTGGATGGGACCGGTGGGGTCCTACCCGGCCAGGGGGGCTTCCACTTCCCCGTGGACCTGGCGGCGGTCGAGTGATGGAAGCGGTTCGAGACACGCCGCCGCCGCCATCGTAGAGGGACGTGGGGTGAAGGCGGCGGCGAAGGAGCACTTGGCGCGCCCCCTTGCCGGGAACCAGGCCGCGCCGTCGCCTGGGGCATAGTTCCTGGAAGCGCGTCGTCGCCTGGTCCGTTTGGCCTTCGGCCTGTGCCTTTCTGCGCCGGCGACGATGCTGTTGCCGGAACGCCCCGCTTATCAGTTTCTCAGTATCGGTGATGCGGCGTGCCAGGAACCAGTGCGCCGGGCAGGGCGTGGACCTGGCGCCGGGCATCGCTCGCAGCGCTAGACCTTGGCCTTCTTGCGGGGGCTCTTGGGCTTGGCGGGTGCTTCCTTGGCTTGGGTTTGGATAGCGGCCAGGAAGAGCTGGGCTGAGTTGGCCAGATCCTTGCGGCCGTGTTCGATGGCGATCGTGGAGAACTTGGTGAGCTGACGGCGGAGCTTGGGGAGCTCCTTGATCACCGGGGAGTCGTTGCGTTCGCGGTCGATCTGGCGTTGTTTGATCTCGGCGATCTTCGATTCGAGGTCTGTGATGCGCTGCTCTTCCGTACGACGGTTGTAGGCTCGTTTGGCCATCGGATTGCCTTCCTTGGACGGGTGGTTGGGGATGCTGGGATCACTCCTGGCATCGTTCATGGATAGGGGCCGCCGGCTGGGATTCCCTCCAGGAAATCCGCCTGGCTCCAGTGCCAGGCATTCACAGGTGGCCGACGAATATTGTTAAGAGGCCCCTTGAAGTTGAATGAACACTGTACATGTATTGCAATAGGATGCAATGGTCTAGATATAATCGTCTGTAGCGCCTTGGTAAGGATGTGAGCCTTCCCGGACTCCGGATTGCAAGGGAGAAGGCCACCAGGGCTGCCTGGAGTGGGCTCTCCGTGGCGCCCAGGGGTGATTTCTGGTAAGTTCCTTCCCCTAAATATTTATGGGGGCACAGGCTTTTCAGTCACATGGCAGCCTGCGGAGATGTCTCGAAGAAGCACTTCGGCCATTGCGCGCGCCACCCTCACCCCACGACGCAGTACCCTGGATACCCTGTGAAGAATCACATTGAACGAGTCCTTTTCGATGAACATGAAATCCTCAAGGGCATCGATCGCGTGGCCGCCGAGGTCACTGCCTGCTACGGCAGCGAGGAGTTTACCGTCGTCTCGATTCTCAAGGGCTCCTGCGTCTTCGCCTCGGATTTGATCCGGCGCATACCGGTACCCCTCGAGCTGGCCTTTGTGGCCGCGTCGAGCTACGGGGACGGCACAACCTCCGGCGAGCTGAAGCTGAACTTCCTGCCTGCGGAGCACGAGATCGAAGGCCGTAATCTGCTGTTGGTGGACGACATCCTGGATACGGGTCGCACCATGCACGCCATCAAGCAGGAGCTCATCAAGATGGGCGCGGCCAATGTGCAGACCTGCGTTTTCCTGGACAAGCCTTCCCGGCGCGCCGTCGAGTTCGAGTCAGACTACCGCGTCTTTGAGGTCGAAGACCTCTTCGTCGTCGGCTATGGCCTGGACTTCGCCGGACGCTACCGGAACCTGCCCTATGTGGGGGCCCTGCGCGAAGAGATTTACGCCGAGACCCTGACACGCTGACGCATTCCGAGAGCCACAACAACTATCCAGGATGTTCCCGTGGACACATTTGTAGTCCCCGATGATCGCATAGGGCTGGAGTTGGACGAATTCCTGGCCCTGACCTTTCCCCTGCTGAACAAGGGGTATCTGCGCCGCCAGGTGCACACGAATCTGGTGCG
>MPMD02455082.1_pt1 | contig 15674 bp, 15 predicted proteins | sample 1617291 | NCBI WGS metagenome assembly MPMD02 (sample SAMN05944810, study PRJNA350692) | marine metagenome | biome: marine; feature: ODZ; material: water; isolation source: 120 m water sample filtered on 30 um supor filter | place: Pacific Ocean | collected 2012-04-09 | depth 120m m | reverse complement strand
TAAAATGGTCATAAATAGAGCCATGAGAAAACTGTTTAAGGGCGACGAGTCATACACTCCAAGTACTGTATAGCGAATGCCATTAATCATATAATATATTGGATTTACCAATGATAAATGTTGAGCCCAATCCGGTAGCATGTGAATGGAGTAAAATATGCCGCCTAAAAAACTCAAAGGTGTTAAAAAGAAATTCTGCATCATGGCCAGTTGATCCCACGTATCGGCTAATTGCCCCAGCAATAAGCCCATGCTTGAAAATGCCCAGGAAACAAGGAAAATAAATCCAATGGTTGCCAGGGGTTGTTGGACGGGCATGTCTATGAGCAATACTCCTAATAGTAAAACCAATATTCCATTTACCATCCCCCGGACAGCACCGCCGATGATATATGCTAAAGAAAGTTCCAGGCTTGATAAAGGGGCGGTTAGAATATCGGGTAACTGTTGCAGGAGTTTCATCTGTAGCATGGATGAGGAAGCATTGGAACTGGCATTTGTGAGTGTATTCATCATAATCAATCCAGGCAGGATAAAGAGGGTATAAGGGACACCATCGATTTCCTTGATGCGTTGTTCAAGGGTAAAACCAAAAATTAAAATATATAATCCCGATGAAATGAGCCCAGGTAAAATTGTTTGTCGATAAACTGAAAAAAATCGTCCTACTTCTCTTCTTGTTAGAGTATATAATCCAACCCAGTTCATACCGCGTATCAATTGATCCCCTTGCCCGTGAGATTCAAAAACACATCCTCCAATGAAGATTTTTCTGTAGAAACACTGTGGATATGACATCCGTGGTTGGATAATATTTGAATTATACTAGCCATGACTTCTTCAGGCTCGCGAACGGTGAAATGGAGCCGGTTATCTTTAAGTATAAATGAATAATCAGATAACGCTTTGTTTAATTCATCATTCCATCCGGTAATGTGAACATTGATTCCTGCTTTTCCTAATTCCCTGGTTAGTTCTGCAGGTGACCCTTCTTTAATGATTTTCCCTTTATCAATTATACCTACTTTTTCGCAGAGTAATTCAGCTTCTTCAATATAATGGGTAGTTAGCAAAATGGTTTTTCCGTTTTGGTGGAGTTCTCGCAAATAATCCCAAAGTTCGTGGCGCAGTTCAACATCGACGCCAGCCGTAGGTTCGTCCAGGATAATAATTTTGGGATCATGCACCAATGCTTTTGCCAACTGATAACGGCGTTTCATACCGCCGGATAGTTGGCGTAATCTCGATGAACGTTTTTCCTGAAGTCCTAAACGATCCAATAATTCTTCCACTCGTGGTTTGGCTTTTTTTTGAGTTATACCATAATAACCAGCATGGAAATAGAGTAATTTTTCAAGAGGGAAAAACCAATCTATGGGCAGTTCCTGGTGAGCAATCCCCAGTTGTGATCGGGTAAACCGATAATCTTTTACAGTATCTTTTCCATAGATTTTTGTAATACCCTGATTTTTTAATACCAAGCCGGATAAAATATGAATCGTGGTTGTTTTACCTGCGCCGTTGGGTCCCAGTAAACCGTAAAACTGACCATCTTCAATTGTCAGGTCAACCCCACAAAGAGCCATCGTATCTTCATAAGATTTATGAAGACCGGAAATATGAACTGCAGAATTATTCAATTATCTAAATCAAAGCCAATCTTTGAATCAAAAGGACTGGGAAAGTCGTAGCCTTGTACGTTGGGGAAATGCACAATGGATGATATATAAGCCCAGGCGATCAATATGGATGCTTTTACTGATTTGAAAGCATTTGGATCATCTTCTGAAGTATCAGGCAGCCGGAAATCAGGATTTTCGATCCAGACTCCATTTCCATCATAACCCACCACTTTAGCAAACAGTTTATTTTGTGTTATGCCTAATTCTTTTAGTGGTTCATTTTCAGTTAGTATCAGTAAGATAATGTCTCCTACTATATCTTCAATTTTCATCATCTTTATTTTCCTTTATTTCGAGGCAGTAAGTTTAAAGATTATTCCGTTATAGTCCACAATATAGAGTTCACCATTATTATCCTCGCCAAAAGAGGAAATATAGTTAGTGAAGCCACCACCGCCCAAGCTGATTTCTTCAGTTCTGTTTTGAAATTCGGTAGCTTTACCATTTTTTTCTTTAAACGTCCAAATGTTGCCTGAACAATAATCTGCAAAAAAATATGTTCCCTGCAATTCCGAGATTGCAGAACCACGGTATACATAACCACCAGTGACCGAACAACCATCCACATTGGGCTCATCCATACCGATCAAAATCTTCATATAATTGGCATCGTTGGGGTATTCGAAAATGGGGAGTTCACCAGTCGGCTCGCAATCTTCTTTTGGGTTGTAGCAATGATTCCCTTCCATAACCCGCCAGCCGAAATTTTGGCCGCCGGCATTTTCCGCTGCTACAAAATCAATTTCTTCCCATAAATCCTGGCCCACGTCTCCCAAGTAAACATCTCCTTTTCCTCGATCAAATGAAAAACGCCAAACATTTCGCAATCCGTAAAGCCAAATCTCGTCTTTAGCATCTTCATTATTAATAAATGGATTATCATCTGGAATTGCATATGGATCACCAGTATCCACATCAATGCGCAGAATTTTGCCAAAAAGATTTCCCAGATTTTGGGCATTATTATAAGGATCGCCCCATTTTCCCCCGTCACCTACTGAAATATATAAATAGCCATCCGGACCGAATTCCATGTGGCCACCATTATGGTTGGAAAAAGGTTGCTTCAATTTGATTAGTACTTTTTCAGATTTTGTATCTAATCTATCTGGATCACTTGCAACCCTGAAGCGAGAAACGATAGTATGGTCATTTTTATCAGAATAATTGATATAGACAAAACCATTGTTTTGATAATTGGCATGAAAGGCCAATCCAAGTAGTCCGCGTTCATCTCCGGGCGTGATGGGATTATGAACCTTGTTACGCAGGTCTGCATAGGGCTTTCGAACTGTCATACCATTTTTGATGATTTTGATAATTCCTTTTTGTTCCAATACAAAGAGTCTGTCATTATCTCCCGGAGGCTGACAGACATACACTGGTTTAGTAAAACCGTTGGCTATTTGAATGGACGAAAGACTAATGTCTTTTGCAAATAAAAACAAGGAGGTGAAAAAAAATAAAATGTATCTCATGGTAAAGGTATACTAAATCTTAACTGCGGAGATTCATTTGTATTATATTTTTTGTTGTTGATTAAATTATTGGAGAAAAAAGCAACAGCATAGCCCACCACCCAGCCGGCAATAACATCAGACACATAATGATTACCCACATATACCTGGCTGTAACCAGTAATAAGAGTATAGCCCGCCAATGGCAGTGAATATTTTGAGTCAGCAAATGAAATCGTAGCCGCCCAGGCAACTGTAGTGGCAGCGTGTCCGGAAGGGAATGATGGCGTCCAACGTGAATTCCACAACCGGGGTCTGTATTGCCGCTGGGGCCGCTGCCGTTTGCAAATATACTTTCCTGCGAGGATGGGTAGTTGTACGCCTAAACTTGCAGCAAGCAGTGGAGAAAGTTTACTGTTTTCTATTTGCGAAAACCCGGCGTGTCCTATTTCAATAAAGGGTGTTGCTAAGGCTAACCCTTCCATGGCAACATCGAGATAAAAAGAACTGTTTTTCCCTTCAAGAGCCGTTGTTATTGATGCATCTGCACTCCGCCAAAAACTTTCTGCATAAGCAATAGAAAGTATAGATACAATGACAAACCACTTTCTCATTTCACCATATCCAGAAATTCAGATTCTGTTAATACAGAAATATCCAGTTCTTCAGCCTTTTTCAGTTTTGAACCCGCTCCCGGCCCGGCTACCACGTAGTCTGTTTTCCCGCTGACAGATCCCGCTGCCCGACCACCACTGCTTTCTACCATCACCTTTGCTTCTTGGCGCGTGAATTTTTCCAGGGAGCCGGTGAATACAAATGTTTTTCCGGTCAATATTCGCGCAGTTTCATCTTCAAATTCCTCAAGGGTAACACCCTGTTCAAAACAGTTTTTTACTACCTGCACGTTGTTTTCATCTGCCCAGAATTTGACAACGGTGTCTGCCACTATAGGCCCAACTTCATCAATGTTTTCGAGTTCTTCCAAATTTGCATCCATAAAAGAATTCATCTTACCCTGGAACGCTTTTTCCAGAACTTTGGCTACGTGTTCACCTACATTGCGAATCCCCAAAGCGTAGACAAAATGGTGGAAAGTTGTGTGCTTGAAAGCATCCAACGCGTTTATAATATTGTCAGCAGACTTGTCCGCCATGCGATCCAGTTCTGCTAATTGCTGTTTTGTCAAACGATAAAGGTCATCTACAGATCTTACCAATTCTTTTTCTACTAATTGATTGATTAGTTTTTCACCCATGCCATCAATATCCATGGCACCTTTAGATACAAAATGCCCGATGCGGCGCTTGATCTGAGCCGGGCAAGATAGGTTCTGGCAGCGGGCCACCGCTTCATCTTCCGGCCGGTGGACTTCATGCCCGCATTCCGGGCAAGCATTTACCATTCGAAACGGATTAGCTCCCGGCAGCCGTTTTTCTAAAATAACCTTCACCACCTGGGGAATCACATCACCGGCTCGCTGGATTAATACAGTGTCCCCCACGCGAATGTCCTTGCGTTCAATTTCATCTTGGTTATGCAGGGTAACATTGGACACCATAACTCCGCTTACATTCACGGGTTGTAGTTTTGCTACAGGTGTAACAGCCCCTGTGCGGCCCACGGATAAAATAATATCCTCGATCACCGTTGTTTCCTGCTGGGCCTTGAATTTCCCGGCGATAGCCCAGCGGGGTGAGCGACTCCGTGCACCCAACTCATTTCGTAAAGCATAGTTATTTACTTTAATGACGGAACCATCAATTTCATAAGCGAGTGTATTGCGCCGCGTCTCCAATTCTGTGTGAAAAGCAACCGCTTCCTCAATTCCGTTCAAGAACCTGATTTCGGGATTAACAGGGAAGCCCCAGTCTTGCAGGGCAGCCAGAAAAGTGCTGTGCGTTTCGAAATCAACGCCTTCAATAAACCCAGCCTGGTAACAGAAAATGGACAAAGGTCGTGTTGCTGTGATGGCTGAATCCAGTTGCCGCAGGCTGCCGGCGGCGGCGTTCCGCGGATTGGCAAAAACGGGTTCATCGTTTTCTTCACGCTGTTTATTCAATATTTCAAAATCATTTTTCCTGATAAAAACCTCGCCGCGGACTTCCAAAAGCGCCGGCGCCGACTGCGCAGAATTGCGCAGGGCGAGGGGAATAGCCCGGATGGTCTTCAAATTTTGGGTTATGTTTTCACCGGTGGTGCCGTCCCCGCGAGTAGAGCCGTTAACAAAAAGACCGTGTTCATAGACCAATTCAACCGCCAAGCCGTCAAGCTTAGGTTCAGCGACATATTCAATGTCCTGTTCCTCACCCAGCCTGCGGATCAGGCGCTCGTGAAAAGCCAATATTTCATCTGTAGCCATGGCATTGGCCAGGGACTGCATGGGGATACGGTGCTCAATGGTACCAAAAGCTTCCAGCGGCGGAGCGCCAACACGCTGGGTAGGAGAATCGACTGTTTTCAAGTCGGGATGGGCATCTTCAAGTTCCTGCAGCTCGCGGAGCATACGGTCGTATTCAGCATCTGAAACAACAGGTTCATCCAATACATAATAGCGGTAATTATGCTTATTCAGATCAGCCCGAAGCTTTTGGATTTTATCCGGGATACTCATCGCCGCTGGGCCAGCCTGCGCTTAAAATATTCAGCGGGATCTTCCAATGTCCGTTCTACAATGTTGATATTACCGTTTTTATCCAGCGGCGCAGCAAAGACTGAATGGTCTTGCAGTGTTACCACGAAAAAATAGGAGATTGTTTTGGCCGGAGTTATGTTGGGATTAAAACGGTGACGGTAGCGGGCCCGATCTTTGCTTAGGGGAAATTCTACATAGTGATTCATGACATCGGTTTTTAAAAATAGGGTAGCTGATTCAATCTCGTTTTCTTCAAAATCCACAAAGAGATCGATTTCATAAGGGCGGGTGGTAAAAACAACTTTATCAGGGTGGTGAAAAACCTGGGGCGTTATGGGAAAAGGGCCTTTGGGAATGGCAGCGGCTGAATCAGGTATTTGATTCAGCAGTAAAATCATAAGTAGGTTGATCAAGAGAGCAGTTAGTGAAAATTATTATTTTCAACTCGCCTGTCCACATCATTGCAGACTTTACGGACAATATTACTGGCGGTTGTTTGAAATATAAGTGGAAACAAAGCACAGATAACACAACAAACGTCTGCCAGCATCATATGCAAAGTGTAGCTCACTGTCTTACTGCCATGGCCGATGCTGGATTCACCAACAGAATTGGGATATTCTGTAAATATATATTTTTTCATAAATCTTACTCTATGAGCTTATACGTTATGGCTGAATTTAACTGTTTCGGCGGTGAGTTCACATCTCCTTGAAGTAAATGCATTCCTTGTACCATTTTTCATAACTCACTTTTTCATGGATGAATGTGTCGATACTGCATTTTGCCTTACCAATACACACTTGTGGCGGTTCGCCGCGGACATCGCTGTGCATGACAACAATGAACTGGTTGAATTTCTTTTTGGCGTACTGCCCCATATTGGTTAACGCTGAATAGGCAAAACCCATATCCTCATTGGACCGATTGCGGTCCACGAGTATATCCACCTGGTACACGCGGCCCTGGCGGTTCTGGTAGATATTCACACCCATCAGTTTGGGTGCTGTATGGTTGCGCTGGAAATAACGTGGCGTCATGGATTTTATTTCCGCATCGTTGAATTTTGGTTTTGCAAAAATCACAAGTGGGATCAGCAATAATATAAGTCCTTTCATTTTTGTCCTCTTTTGTAGGCTAAATATAATATAACCAGGAATAATCCTGCTGTGATGAGCACCGCAACCTGGATGCGCCGGGCTGAATAAACAACTGAAGCTGCGGAAACCACATGGTCATCGTTTAAATATTGCTGTAACCCAAATGACCACTTTAATGTATCTCCTGATATAGTATCAGCATTTGTGAATGAGATCATCCCCGGCATAATCACTCGATATTCAAATTGATCATCCTGTAAATCGTTGGTGAGGCGCAGTTCTTCTGCATAGGCATCGGTGGCCTTGCTCAATAGTGTGCCGTAACCCAAGGGCAGATCCCTGCTGAAGGGCCGCAGCGTCTGGTCGATAAATGCCTGCTTGTTTTCCAGTTCATTGAATAATTCCTTTTGGCTCACTCTGGCCAGGGTATTGCGGATATGGTTTTCCACACGCTCAGCCAAGCCTTCTTCAATAGATGTTGCCGGGTCATTTTGCAGGTTGTTGATCGCTTGGGAACACATATAGTTAAAGGCTTCATCCAGCCAGCGGGTGGAGTCAGAATCCGATTCCTGCAGGCTCTGGCCAAAAGCGGGGTATTTGCGGTAAACCTGGCGTCCGACGAACACATTGCGTAGTGTATAGCGGGTAGCAAAATAACCTTCCTTACGTTCAACTTGGATGGGATGCTGGAGGGCAACAAGAGAGTCCTTCCTGGAAGTAAATATATATGATCCTGCTATGATTCCCTGGGTAGACATGGTCCAGATATCATCTTTTTCTTTTTTTTCCTTGCTGACATGGGTGGTCCAATCCGGGCCGGAGGGGTGGGGAAAATCGTTGTTAAATACGTCTGTAGAATCACCCTTGGTAGTGAAACCCATGGTATAGCGTCCATCGGGATGGACGCGTACATTTATGATCGTTTCCACGCAGCCGGTAAAAAGGATGCCTATTAAAGCAAAAAAGAAAACAGAATGTTTAATATTTATGGATGTATTCATAGGTACGAGGTAGGTAAATATAACAAAGCCATCCAGTAATTGCTCCAACAAGACTGTCAATTGGGTAATGATAGGAACAAACGAAAGTTGCTGCTGTAATTGCGCAAAATACAAAGATCCACACCCCTTTCCATTCCGGGATAAACTTGTAGGCATACATGCAGGTAATGACGGCTCCGGCTACATGAAGGCTGGGAAAAGCGCCACCACCGGCATCCAGCTGGTAGATCAAATTCATGATAGGTATCATCAATACTCCATCGGGCATTATATCCGGGCGTAAAGGCACCGGCCCATCTGCAGGAATGAAAATGACAAACCACTGGTGTATAATATTGGTTACTATGATCACAAAAAGGTATTCGCTGATTTTTGAATGCCTTTTTTTATATACGATCCACGCTGGTATACCAAGAGAAAGATAATAGCAAAAATAAAAAAAGTGGAAAATCTCCAGCCCCAGCATATTCAGTTTGCGGGGAATAATGTCGTATAGTGCCACCCTGAATATGGCTAGGTCCCAGGGGATCAGGATATGATCTAAACTGGATGTGATGACAGAATAACGCAGTGCACAAGCTTGCGGGTAATGCCAGATAAGCAGGAACAGGGGGTAGAATGTGTGTATAAATTTTAGAGGTTGGCGGTTGTACCGTTTATCCGCCCATGCTGAATAGAAAATCCATACTATTATAATTGCATTTAATTGTATATGTCCCGACCAGTCAGGAATATTGTGTTTAAATAACAGCACGTGGACTGTAAGCAGCAGCTCATAGAGAAGTATTAGCTTGTCAACGAGATTCAGCATAATCACAATTAATAAAAATCCCTTTAAATGTTAAAAGGGATTTCGGTACTGTCGCCTTCTCTAAATCCCCTCCTCGTATGAGGAGGGGTCTAGTGGAGTGGTGAAAATAATAACTAGTTAAGTCGAAGAATATTATGTTAAAGTTAAAACGTCATGCGCAACGAACTTTGAATTCCCCGAATGATAAGCAACGCATCTGCGCCGGTTACCGTTCCTGATGGATTGAATCTCCCGGTGATCATATCCACTTGCATGATACTGCGTTCAGCACATAAAGCCATAGCATTATAAGCAAAATGACTGCTGGGCACATCACCAAATCTTGAAGGATTTTCTCCAAAATAGCGTGTTTCCAACCCGGCATCTTTTGTGGCCAGGACAAGTAGACTTTGCACAGCCATGGCATATTCAGCGCGTGTGATTTCTTCATCTGGGTAAAATTTACGATCCGGGCTTACTTGCAGCACACCCAGTTTAGTCATTTCATTGATCCAGGTTTCTGCCCAGTGGCCCTTACTGTCAGACGGATTTGCAGCAGCGCTGCCGCTGGCACTGGCTTGGCCAGGAGTCTGAAAACCGGTATTTTGTTGAGGCATGCGAGCCACTAGTTCGCTGATTTTTAACTCTTCAGCAAACAACACAGCCAGATCGGCCCGAGTGATCCTTTCGCGCAGGGCTACTTTTTTACCCACGGGAGTGCCGGGCATGGCCCGGACGATTTTCTGGGCCAAATTCCATTTGGCATCCGCTTTCCCGGCATAAGCGCCTTTTTGTTCGATCACTTTCCGGAAATAGTCCCCGGATTCACTAAAATCATAATTATATAGATGCGCTACGCCATAATAGTACAAAGAAGCTTCATGGCCTTCTTTTCTTTTTAGTGCTTTATCCAGCAGTTTTGTTGCCAGTTTGAACCATTTTTTTTCGTGGTCACGCAAAGTGATCCAGACCCGGGCGCCCAAGGCCAGAACATCTGGATCTTTACTGCCTTTACTGATACCCTTATCTACATTTTTCTTGGCCTCTTTGACATTTCCAAGGTGGGCATGTGCCAGTCCCAAACCGCAGTATCCAGGAGCAAATTTTTTGTCGAGATCAACAGAGCGCTGGAAAGAATTCAGGGCGGCATTGTATTCACCCGTTTCCACTGCCCGCATACCCGCCTTAAAGTGGTACTCAGGCGTATCCACATCACTTTGAGGCTTTTGACTGCAGCCAGCCAGTAATAAAATTGCAAGTGCGTAATAAAGAGAATGTTTCATGTCAGTACCCTTTTTGTTAGTAAACTTGCCGGAATATAGGGTAAAATTGACTGAAAATAAAAGGACGTGAATTTATCAATTTGATTTAGATCACATTAGTTGATGTTTATCATTGCATATCGAGATATGATTGGATAATTTAGATCAATATTCAATACAGGGGATTATTTAAGTATGAAAGCCATTTTACACATGCAAAAGGCAGCAATATTTCTTTTGTTGTTTATGTCTATAATCTGGGCCCAGGCACAAACTGCCCAGGGAACGGGTTATGGACAAACAAAGGATGCTGCCATAGAACAAGCCAAGCGAGATGCTGTAGAGGTTGGCCTTGGTGCATTTATTTCCTCTGAAACTGTAGTTACCGCAACCACTTTCAATGATAATATATATTCTAAGGCACAGGGATTTGTAAAAACCTTTAAGGTTGTTTCCGAAAGCCAAGGACCCGATGGGCTATGGGAAGTAACTATCGCAGCAGAGGTGACCCAAATGCTGGACCAGGTCATGCAGGATGAAGCGGCATTGCAGACTCTGTTGAATGCCATGAATCGTCCCCGTATCATATTTATGATCCGCGAGGAAAACCTGATTGATAATACGCCCACAGATTTTGCTGAAACAAAACTCTTGAGCATGTTTTATGAAAAAGGATTCGATGTGGTTGATCGCCAGCTAGTTCAAGCTTTGAAAGGTGAGCCGGATTATGAGCAGGCTTTGGCCGGTAATGTTTCTGCTGCTGCCAAGATTGCCAGCATGCTGGGGGCAGAGGTCATTGTCATTGGTACGGCCAAAATATCTTCAGGCGGCAAAGTTTACAATATGGTCTCCGGTCAGGCAGACTTGAATGGAAAAATTGTTCGGTCTGATACAGGGGAAATTTTGGCGGTTGTACCCAGTGCTCATGGCAAAAAGCCGCATATTTCAGCGTCTACAGCTGGTGTCAATGCAGTGAATGATGCGGCCGATAAACTGGGGACGGATATTATTCGCCAGCTGATCCAAAAATGGAGTACCCAGCAGTCCAATTTTATCAAAGTATTCATTGTCTTGAAAAATGCAGATTTTATGTCTTACATGACCTTTGAATCTTTCTTGAAAGCACAGACAGTTTCCGGTATCCGCAACGCCTATGCCAAAAGCCTGAATGATGGCGTGGCTGAATTTGAAGTAGAATTTGAAGGTAAAGCCCAGGACCTGGCCATGGGCTTAAGCCGTACGTCGCCCGATGGCTTAAATTTTAGAGTGACAGGATTATCGGGGAATCGGCTAACAGCAGAAATTGTACAATAATAACGAGGTAAGTTATGAAAAAATTATTCATATTAATCAGTTTTAGCCTGATCTTTGGGCAATCAGCGTTCGTTGGTGAACAGCTGGCAAAGGGCTCCATAAATTATGCGGACCGCAAGATCCAGGCAACAGGAATTGGTTATGTACCTGACAACATGATTAACGCTGCCACAGCACGCCGGTCGGCCATGCGTATTGCCAAGGTTGATGCTATGCGGAACCTTGTTGAAATCGTTAATGGTATAACGGTTGACAGTGAGACCACAATGAGTGATGCCATGTTTGATGATGTGGTCAAGACTAAGGTACAGGGACTAATCCGCGGCGCTGTACAGGTTGGTGATATAAAATACTTGAGCGATACATCTATTGAAGTAACCTATGAGGTGCCCATGAGCGGTGTTTCAGAGATAATGATGCCGCCGACCGGTTTTTTACCAACAGCTGCAGCTGCCCCGGCAATAACTGATGCATCAGCAGCAACTACTACATCTGCTACTACCGGCCTGATCATTGACGCCCGGGGATTGGGTATTCGCCCAGCCATGTCCCCCCGGATATTGGATCAAAATGGCGGCGTGGTCTACGGTCCCGGTAATTATACCCGTGAATATTCAATCCAGAATGGTGTCGCTGGATATGCCAAGGGTCTAGATAAAGCACAAGCCGATGATCGTGTAAAAGGCAATCCTCTGGTGATCAAAGGCGTAGCAACCAGCGGTGCTAACAAAGCAGACGTTGTTGTTGGTAATTCCGAAGTGATGAAGATCCGAACTGCCAATTCTACAGGTAATGTTCTTCGTGATTGTCGGGTATTATTTGTTTTAGACTGATAAATAATTAAATAAGGGAATAATGATTGTGAAAAATGTTCTTAAATGGCTAAGCATATTTTTAATCACTACTGCTTTTGGCATTGCCCAGGAAGTGGGTGAAGTCGCTGTTGTACCGGATGATACAACCAATTCACTTGACGTTGCCCAAGAAGTGGAGGAAGAGACTGTTGTACCGGATGATACAACTAATTCACTTGGCGTTGCCCAGGAAGTGGGTGAAGTCGCTGTTGTACCGGATGATACAACTAAGGACCCCGGTTTAAAGCCCGGTGACCTGGCGCCGTCCTGGGCACTGATGTATGCCCCAGGCAAATTCGAATTTTTAAAGAATTGGACTGTTGAACGTAATCAAAAATTGCGCAAATTTATGTCACAGCCGAATCGCTATCCTATGGTGTTGAGCTTTTTCGCTACATGGTGTAAACCTTGTATGAAGGAATTGCCCCATTTGGAAAATGTCTACCAGGCTTATAAAAATGAACAAGTCAAATTCTTCCTGGTGGACATAACCGAAGCTACGCGGAATAACAAAGGTTTCGAAGATTCACCTAAAGCAGGCCCATTTTTGGATCAAAAAGGTATTACCATTCCCATATTGTATGATAACCGGGGAGTGGCAAAGGAGCGGTATGGCGCAAAAACATTACCTCGGCTCTTTGTCATCGATAAATTTCAAACTATCCGTGATGCCAGACAGGGATTCCACGAAGGCGAGGACCTGGAGGGCGAATTATCCGTCCTCATTGATGAGTTAATGGCCGAAGAGGAATAGTGGTGTGTCCCAGCGCACTGCAAGATTATTCTAACATTTGATAAATTGGAGAACAATATGATACAGGCCAAGGTACATAATATTAAGAACCTTTTGAGTTTGTTTGCCTTATCAGCATTAATATCAGCCCAGGGCAATCCTGCGCTCAATGAAGACACAGCAGCGGATCTTGCATCCGGCAAGTATACAGTCGCTGTTTTGGACTTTGAAGGTCGGGGTATTTCTAAGCTGGAAGCAGCAACTCTTACGGATCGCCTTTCATCAGAGTTAGCCAATACCGAAGCTGTTATTTTGGTGGAACGGGGACAAATGTCCGAAATTTTGGATGAGCAGGGTTTCCAGCAGTCCGGCTGTACATCAGCGGAATGTGCCGCTGAAGTGGGCGCACTGCTGGGTGTAAAGAATATGATCTCCGGCGCGTTTGGAAAGCTGGGAAATACGTACACCATTGATGCCAAGATGTTCTCTGTTGAATCTGGCGCAACTATTAAATCGGTCAGCAAATCTTATAAAGGAGAGATCGATGGTTTGATCACGGAGATCGAGATCCTGGCCTGGGAGATCCTCAAGGGGGTGGTCAACATCATGAGCCGCGAAAAGATGATGCTCAAAGGTTGGCATGGAGTGGTGGCAGGAGATGTGCCGATTGGGGCAGGACTTTCCTCTTCGGCATCTCTGGAGTTGGCTCTAGCCAAGGCTTTCGCTGTTGCCGGTGACTGGAAATGGGAACCTCAAAAGATGGCCCGACTCTGTCAAAAGGCCGAAAACGAATGGGTCGGCATGAACTGCGGCATCATGGATCAAACCATCTCGGCACTGGGTCAGAAGGGCCATGCTCTTTTTCTCGACTGCCGCAGTCTTGAAACCAAACAGGTTGCTCTTCCAGACAGCCTTGATGTCGCTGTTATGGACACGGGTACCCGTCACAAATTGGTGGACTCCGCCTACAACGAGCGCCGAAGCCAATGTGAGGAAGCGGCAGCTTTTTTTGAGGTTGTTGCTCTGCGCGACCTCTCTTTGGAGAAGCTTCTTGCATCAGAAAAAGAATTGGATCCTTTGGTTTTTAGACGGGCCCGACATGTGGTCTGCGAGAACGATAGGGTGCTGAACTTTATCAATGCACTGGAGGGTGGAATGCATGAAAAAGCCGGGCAGTTGATGAATGAAAGCCATGCCAGCCTTCGGAATGATTTTGAAGTCTCTTCAGAAGCGCTGGATCTGATCACGAACTGTGCCCGTCAAACTCCAGGTTGTTATGGCGCTCGAATGACTGGAGGAGGTTTTGGAGGTTGCGGTGTAGCTTTGGTGGATTCCTCAAAATCCAAAGAATTTTCAGAGGCAATGGAAACCGGCTATAAGGCTTCAGGAGGAAAGAATGGAATGATTTATATCTGTTCTGCTTCAGAGGGTGCGGAAGCACTGAAACCGTAGGGACTTCCGCATCATGAGAAAAAAATATTAGTTAAGAAGGAGATCCTGAGAATCGTTCACAGACTGCAGGACATATCGTTTCCGCAGCACATGGGGGATTTGATTTTTCCATGACCATCCGGACATTTTGCAATAGCGACTTTGGTTCCGTCTTCTTTGCTGATGTGATCATGAAGCAATTCCTTGCCGCATTTAGCGCACTGCATTCCCGTCACTCCCATTCCACAGGTTTCACATACATATTCAGCCATAGATATTCTCCATCTTGATTGATTGTTTTGGTTGCTAAATTATTAAAGTGATTTAATTGAACTTTAGCATGACTAAAATGTCAAAGAAGTTTTCCAGTTGATCAACTTTGATTCCTGAAAATACTCCCAGGATCTTCTTCGTTCAGATCAGATCCTTGAATGAAAAAATCGAAATGATGGACTCCAGCCGGAATCCTGTAGCGCTGAAGCGTATCCGGCCCACAACTCGCAGTTCCCAATCCTCTCTGCATGTGATCCAGATAAACCGAGGTCTCCTGGCGTGGTTTTAATTCGAAGGCATGAGGAGTTTGATAAAGATCCTGGTCTGGATAATGACTAACGGATCCCTCGAAATATCCAGAAGAGGAAAAGAACAGGCCTCTGCTCTCTCCGTCGCTTAGAGCCATCCAGCGAAGGTCGGTAAGGTTGCCGTGTTCTTGGGGAACTATGTAGGGAACATACTGATCCGAAACCGAGGATTGGTAGCGGCCGGCCCTGACCCCGGCTTTGCGATCACAATAGCTTTCATGCGGACCGTTTCCAAACCATTCGAATTCCTCAAACGAACCCGACAGTTCCAGACTAATTCCAATACGAGGAAGATCCTCAAGTGTTTCATGAATCTTGACCCGATTCCTCATCCAGAGGGACAAATCTGGAAACACATGCCAGAGGGTTTCATGCACGAATGCTTCCTGGGTGTCACCGCAGTTGTAGACGTGTTTCACACTAAGATTCAGAAGCACTTGCTTTGCTACATTTTCCAGGAAATTATTTTCCGGAAGTTCTAACTTCTCCTGAATTGTTTCAACTTCATCCAGTTGAAGAACCCTGCAGCTTTGTTCTTTGATATCCAGCTTTTGAATTCCAGCTTTGAGCCAACGTCCGAGGGGTTTGTGCTCCTGTCCCGACCAGGCTTTGATGCCGTCATTATCGGTGGGAGCCCTCCAGGCATTCAGCCTTGGAGACGTAATGAGGATCTCTCGGCCATCGAACTTGATCCGTTTCAGCAGACCGGAAGCAGGATCAAATTCGATTTCAGATTTTTCTGAGGAAACCCCCAAAGATTGATCTGTAATGGATAAGGATGACTTGGGGGCCTGAGTTAAATTCAGAGAATTTCCTGTCGGTTGAGTTTCCCACTCT
>MPMD02294794.1_pt1 | contig 15679 bp, 19 predicted proteins | sample 1617291 | NCBI WGS metagenome assembly MPMD02 (sample SAMN05944810, study PRJNA350692) | marine metagenome | biome: marine; feature: ODZ; material: water; isolation source: 120 m water sample filtered on 30 um supor filter | place: Pacific Ocean | collected 2012-04-09 | depth 120m m | reverse complement strand
GCTATATCAGCCTTACATATCCCTAAAAATTCTTCAACATCATCATAATTTTCTGAATTAATCCATGGGACTAAACAAATACTTAATCCATCATAATCCTTAACAATTGGATCTTTGAAAACATTAATGTTTTCAAAATCTAAGAGATAATCTGGACTGTTTAATTCATTAGTATTCTTAAAATAAATGTCATGGTTTCCCACAATCAAGTCCATAGTCATATCTCTGTCAAGCATAGGCTTGACAAAATGTTCATAATTCTTATGTAAAGAATAAAAATTGACATCACGACGCCGATCAAAATAATCACCTAAATGGATTATTGTCTTAATGTCGTGTTTATCTAAGTAAGGAAAAAAGATTTGTGAATAAAATCTTCCCTGATACTCTGCAAACATTTGATGATTGTTCCTGACACCACAATGCGTGTCATTCAACAAAGCTATTTTCATAATATATTAATCTTCACCATGTCCTTTCATAAAATATGGGTAAGCCTCTGCTCCAGCTTCCCACATATCTGAGCCACCGACTTCTTCTTGTTCACCAACTCTAATACCTACAGTTTTATCTAATACAAACCATAGTATATATGAACTACCAAACACAAAGCCAAATATTGCTCCTGTTCCTATTGCTTGTTCTAAGAAACTTGCATCTGTATTTAATATTGGAACTAACATAAGACCTAAAATACCTGCAACTCCATGAACTGAAATTGCTCCTACAGGATCATCAATACCTAACTTCTCAATATAACTCATTGCAAATGGGACTATTAGACCTCCTAATGACCCGTATAACGCCGCCATTCCTGGATCTGGTGTTAATGGATCAGCTGTAATAACTACTAATCCAGCTAAAGCGCCGTTTGTTGTAGCGTTCAACGCTGTTTTACCTAACCATAATTTACTTAAAAGCATTGCAGCTATAAGTCCTGCTGCAGCTGCTGTATTTGTATTAACAAATATCTTAGCTACTGCATCTGCATTTTCTATACCACTTATTGCTAACTGTGAACCACCATTAAATCCAAACCAACCCATCCATAAGATAAGAGTGCCTAAAGCAACTTGTGCCGCATTTGAACCATGTATTGGTTTTGGTGTACCATCTTTCAAATATTTTCCTCTACGAGGACCTAATATTAATACACCTGCTAAAGCAGCTGATGCTCCAGCCATGTGAACAATACCTGAACCAGCGAAATCAAAAAATCCTCTTTCACTCAGCCAGCCACCACCCCAACTCCAAGACCCTTGAAAAGGATATATAAGTGTTGTGAATACTACAGCAAAGAACAGAAATGTATAGAGTTTCTTTCTTTCTGCTACTGCTCCAGATACAACTGACATTGCAGTTGCAACAAAGACTACTTGAAAAAAGAAATCTGAGTAAATAGAATGTGTTTCTATATCACCCCAACCATACATGATTGTATAACCTACTAATAAAAATCCTAAAGATGCAATACTGTATAATGCTATATTCTTTAGAAGTATCTCGATAACATTTTTACTTCTAACTGATCCTGCTTCGAGCATCGTAAAACCTGCTGCCATCCACATTACTAGAACGCCAGAAAGTAAAAAGTATAATGTGTTTAATGAATATGATAAATCCATAAATCCTCCATAATATAAAATTTAATTAAAATGAACCACCGATTGAAACTATAATAGAATCATCTAATGCTCCGTTATTGTACATGACTCCCAATGATAAATTGTATGGTAAGTCATAATCCATAGAGATGGCTTTATCTTTAACGCCATCATATTCGCCATAATGTAAAGAAACATCAACAACAGGTATAAAACTTAATGCCATGTCAACATAGTTATATTCTAACCCATTATCTTTATCTCTATGATGACCAATAGTTAACGGACCATAACCTAAAGAGATATATCTTTCTTCAAAATCTAAATTAGCACCACCGTCATAATTATAAGTCATATAACCTATATCATACGAAATACCTTTAAATGAACCTGCGTACCCACCATATAGATCAACTTCAACATTAGTATCTATACCAATATCAACTCCAGAAGCCCAAAGACCTCCGTAAAATCCATTATATTCTTTTTCAACACCAAGTTGAAATGCTGGATCTTCATTTGTTTGAGAGATACCTCTCCATATGTAATCAGATGTAATAGTATATGTACCAGATAATTCTAATGCATATGTTGGTGCTGTCATTAATACAGCGATTAATAAAAATAATAGTTTTTTCATTATTTTTTCTTTTTAGAGCCGCGGGGCTTATAATTGATTGGGTTCATATTTTCTTGTAAAAAATCAATATACTGATTAGTCATACCAGGTTCAACTTCACCATCTATTGTAGAAAATGTTTCAAATAGATAACCAGCTTGTTCTATACTTCGTTGTTTAATCGCAGCTTGTTTCTTTTCTTTGTGTATTCTTCTTAAAAACGCAAAGTATATAATCTGAGTTACATATGCAAATGCATTTTGAGATTTCTCTGGATTAAAATTATTGATATACTGTAAAGTGTTCTCAATCCCATCGCAAATCATTTCATCTCTATAAGAATAATTTATAAAATTTGGTTTTGTAGATAATCTTGTGGCTATCTTATAGATACACTCACCAATGTATTCTGAAACTCTTGGTTTATCTTCATCTTTGGCGAGAGCTTCTTTACATGCTATATTATGAGCAGTAATCGCCGCGGTAAATTCTTTATTGTTCACATAATGAACAGATGCTTTAGTTTGTCTTTTTTGTCTAGCCATACTTATATTATACTTGCATTCGCTGTATTGTCAAGGTTTCATTAATATCATCTTTTTACTTGACCGATTAGCGTTCTGATGTTATAATAAATTGTGATGTCGGAAAAGAAAGAATACATATATTAATGAATGGTGTCATCTTTTCCAGGACCAGATTCACTGATCAATAGTTTTTGTTCTTCTTCAATATTATCTAACATATCATCTATTTCATCTCGAAAATCTATATCACCTTCTTCGAATCTTCTTTTAATCATTCCTTCCATAAATTCTTGTTGTTCTTTCATAGCTTGTCTACCTGATTTAATATCAAATTTACTTTCGTCTTCTCTAATATTTAGCCAAGCACTACAAGCTTCATCATAAAAACTAATGAATTTTTTACTGATACTAGTTCTAAAAAGTACTGCATTCGTATCTACTGTAATACTGTCTTCTTTAGTAAAAGGAATATAAGGCCCCAAATGTAATAATACACCACCAGTTATTGCTGGTTGTAGTTGAATATTCATAGGAAAGTGAAGTTCTAGTTTACTTTCTGCGTCTCTTACCATAGCAAATATTTCTTTTCCATCTTTGAATTTTACAAATTGATATTTTGTCTGTTCGTCTATGTATGGCATTTGGGTATCCTTACTGAATGAATTTCGTAATTAAAATTCTCTTTACTATATGTATTTATTCTTTCTGAAAAGTGGTTAAGGGTATAATTTGTATTTTTTTTCCATGAGAGATCATCAGCTATATCATATAACACAACACTTTCTTTACCTTCTCCTATTCTTAAACCTCTACCTATTGATTGTAAGTTACGAATTCTACTTTTACTAGGAGATGCAAATACAATGTTATGTAATCTTTTAATGTTAATTCCCGTAGAAAAAGTTCCGAAGCTTGCTACTATCACAGCGTTTTGTTCTGTTTCTACAATCTCTCTAACTTTTTCTCTATCTAGGGCATCGGTTCCACCAAAGACAAAAAAGCTTTTTCTTTTTGATGTATCGTTAGCTATTACCTCTGATAATATTTTATATAAGCCTCGACCATGTTTCTCTACATACTGAAACAATACTAATGTATTACCATTTAATCCATTAACTAGATTTCTTATGAAACCATTTCGTTTTTCATTTCTAACGATCCAATCCATTTCTTCTTGATATGTCATTTTACATACTAATTTTCGTTCTTCATCTACATAAGATAAAACTAAACATTGTATATCTAAATTCGCTAATGTACCTTCGTCCATCAATTCTTTAGAAGTAGTAACAAAATAGGCAGGACCAAACAATCCTTCTAATTGAAGTTTATGTGTTTGTGTGTCTTGTAATGTTCCTGTAGTTCCGAATTTGTATTTCACTTCCGTTAATGACTCCATAATTTTTGTGAGAGATTTGGCTTGAAATAAATGAGCCTCATCTCCAATGACCATACCAAATTGATTTCCAAATCCTTTCGGCATTCTCATCATTGATTGCCATGTTGTAACAACTATTGCTGCGTCTGAACCTTTATCACCACCATATATCTTGGCTACTTCACCTTTGAATCCATAGTCTTTAAAATCTTTCGCCATTTGTTCTACTAATGATGTAGTTGGAACAATGACTAACGCCTTCTTATTCTTTTTAAGAAAATTGTATCGTATAAGACTATATATAATTAATGATTTACCTGAAGCTGTAGGAGATACTAATATACACTTTTGATTATGGGCTGCGTAAGCAATTGCTTCTTTTTGATAATCTCTAAGTTCTAAAGGAATATCTTGAACTATTTCTTCATATCGTTCTATTGTAAAGACATCAGTTTCAGGGTCATATCCTTCTATCTCATAATCTCTTTCTTCACAAAACTCTTTGAGATATGTATATAAACCTAAATATAATTGATTTGTTTGAAGATGAAATAAACGAATGTATCCGTCCCAAAATTTCTTTCTGACAGCTGGAATGAAACTAGCACCAGGAACTTTGAACTTAAAGAATTCTGAAAGTTCTTTTCTAATCGAGTCTTCTGTGGAAATTGTTAAATAAACTTCGTCTTTTTTCGTGACTACGAGCCTGCCATGAATTTGCGCCATTCTATAATATTCTTAATTGTTTGATGTCTCCAAGTCAGCTGAGAAACTACATCTTGTAAATAATTAACTGTAACTTTACAGATTTCTAATTTTTCTAATGCTGTCTGTATATCTTCATCAGCCCCAAAGAATTTGTCATAATCTGATTTAAGTATTGTAAGGCCTTTAAATGGATCATAATCCCAATTTTTTTCTTGTATTTCATCTTGAGTTAGTTTTCCTGTATACCAAAGCCATTTATCTTTTTGTAAATCTTTTAATGCGTGTTCGTATTTAATTTGAATGAGTTTCTTACTTGCTAATAACTCAGCATATTTTGCGTGTAATTGTGGGACTTTAAGGGAAGAAACGTCTAATTCGATATCATCTATTTGACAATCTTTCTTCCATAATTCTTGAATTTCAGATAAAGTTTTATTCTTCATACTATATATTATAACAGCTTTTGCTGAAAAGTCAATTAGGTACTAGTTCTTATCTTAAATAGTGTGTATCTTAATGTTAAATCTGCTACTACATATTCAACTTCTGTAGAATCAGTAGCTAATGTAACAGCACCTAAAGATGTTGGAAAACAATCTTCAAACATAAATTCTAGATTTGGATTGTTAGCTGATGTATTGATTATTAAAGCGGCATCTGAATACATTTTCTTCATATCACCACTACGCGTATCGAATCCGAGCTCTGATTTTGTCACACCTGTTAAATCTACAAAATCTTCAGTATCTATACCAGGTCCTAAAGACATTATCCAATTAAATATTTCTTTATAATTTGTCATATCTTCATCTACAATAAATCGTACATTTAAGGGATCAAAAGTGATTTTATCACCAGGTACATAAGATGAAATTGCTAATTTTGTATCTAATGCCGCTTCACTAAAATTAATATTCGGCAAAGTTGCTCCGACACAAAAATATCTAGTTTTAGGTAATTTGTTTATTATTAAATCAAAATTAACTGGACTCAGATAATTTAGATTTGTAGGGAGTGTTGTCTGCCAATCAGCTGTTGCCATTTCTTATTCCATGTTCTCTACCAGGAAGATCATTCCATCTATAGAATTTTTTAGTTGCAACAGACCAAAACCAACCAAGATATTCATGTTTCTCAGCCGGAATTTTTGATTCTACATAATCTTCTTTATTTTTCTTCATACTTACTATTTATAAAGGAGAGAGTATTGAACTCTCTCCCATATAATTTATTTCTCGTTTACAAAAGCATTAAACTGTCTAGCAGTTTCAATAATTTCTTCTGAAGTAATTTCAATTACTGGTAAAGATATTAAAGAAGCTTCATCACCAGCATGATCTATAGCGAAATAAGCTGCATCAATTTCTCGTTGTGCATTCATTTCAAGTAGACCTTGTGCTTGTGAAAGTAAATCGGCTCTGATTTCGAACCCTGATTTTGTACCATATGTTACCATGATAGCCTCCTGTGTGTATGTGTGTGTTTGACTTCTCTATAAAAGTATTTATAACAAAAAAAAGAGCCCCTTACGAGGCTCTTTTGAAACCAAAAATATGATTTAGAGTAAGTTAAGAACTTCGAAACTTCTGTAGTAACTGTTTGTTGAAGTTGCTGCCAACCCTGAGGCTGGAGTAGCTCCTACAAATGGATTACTTACGATTCCGTAACGAGTTTTAAATCCAATCTTAGGTTGGAATGTGTTCTCACCTACCGCACGAACCATTTGCAGTGGGACGTATGGGCAATAGAATAGTCCAGCATCAAACGGATTTGATCCTCTATATCCAACTGTACAATAGCCTTCACCAGCGCTCACGCCTGTAGGTCTTTGAGACGCACTTGCGTAATATGGGTCGATATACACTTTAAAGGATCCATTAAGGACACCTGCAAATGTATTTCCAGTGTCATCAACTGATAAATTAGTTGACAATGCTGGAGCGTAGTCTAATACACCGGCCATTGCAAGTGCAGATGCTACATCAGACGAACAAAGAATAAAGTTTCCTTTACCCCTACGAGTTTGTCTTGCTATAACATTAGCATTTCTTTCAATGTGATACATTAAACCTTTAAATTTCTCAACTGACCAACGACCAGATGAATCAACATCTAGATCGAATTGACCGTTGACAGAAGTACCAGTTAAGTTACTTTCTGATGCAACACCTTCAATCTTGGCTTGATCATTAACATTTCTAACAACTTCTCTGTTGATTTCCGCTAGGATTTCACCAGAAAGAATGTTTGCTAGTTCTGTTTCTGCGTCAAGGCCATGAATTGCTTTAAGGTCTTGTGCGAGTTCTATAGTGTACTCAGCTTTTAGCGCTCTGCTCTTTGCGGTAACTGTAGCTTTTTCGATTGAGAATGACATTTCTGCGATAGACGCATCAATTTCAGCTGCTGCCGTAGTGTCGCCTGTACCTGTTGTGTAGCCTGTTTGAATAGCTGTGTTTGCACCGGAAGACGCAAATGGGTCTGTTCCTGCATGTGTACCTGCAGCAGAATAATCAGTATCAGCTTCATTAAATAAAGCCTCTGTTCGTCCTAGTGCTGACGTAGTATCTACATATCTTGCCTTCATTGCGAAGATAAGACCTGTAGGACCAGTCATTGGTTGTACACCACATATATCATATGCTACCAAGTTGGGCATTGCTCTACGAACTAGTGAAATTAGAATTGGATCCCAGTTTGCTGCTGTAGCGGTTGCACCACCAGGTGCTCCTGCAACAGTACCAGTACCGGCTCCAAGTGCTTCTGTTAAAGCACCTCTATCTTCAGCCATTGCTCGTTCTTGGTTTTCAAGTATAACTGACGTTACAGCTCTTTTGTAGCTATCTTCGATCTTTGGAAGTTCGGGATGCTCTAGAACTGGTTGCCACTTTTCTTGAAGTGATTCTGACATAAACATTGTTTATATCCCCCTCATTAAGCTAAATTAATCATCTAATTTAGCGAATTTACTTATTGCGGCAGTATAACCAGCCATTCCTGGATTCGCATTTTGTACTTCATCAGTACTCAATGGATCAGTATCACTGGACGCCACAGTTGTATCGTCAGAGACAGCTTCAAACTTTCCAGTCTTGAAGTAGGCTTCTTTCAATGTAGAAACTTTCTCTTGGAAATTTTCTGCACTTTCATAGTCTACATCTTCTGTAAGTTCTTTTAACCGCTCTTGCTCACTATCAGCAAGCTCTTGTGAAGCTTCACTAATAATTTTTTCACGCTTAAGCTCTTCGATATCTTGAGATAAAGAAATATTTTGTGCTACTTCTTCATTCAATTTATCTTCAGTATCGTCAAGTCTGCCTGCTAGTTCTTCAACTACATCAAACTTGTCTTCTGGAACTTCAACGTAATGTTCCTCAAATAGTTTTTTCAAACCATTTATGAAATCTTCTGTGAGTTCGGATTTTAATCCTCGCTCGATAGCTAGCTCATTTTCTGTTACCCAGTTTTCTGCAACATAGTTAAGGTAATTATCAACTTTTTCAGTCAAATCTTCTTTGATTTCTTCAACAGCTGCATCAGTATCTTTTTGAGACTGAGCTTCTACTTCTGTAATCCTTTCCTTAACTTTTGTAGCAACTGCGGCTTCAAAAATTGTTTTAGCTTTTGTTTTGAATTCTTGAGATAAATCTTCGTCAGCAACGAGAGCTTCTATGTCATCAGTCATATCGACTTCATAAGATTCTTTCTTTACTTCTTCTTCTTCTTCCTCTTCGTCCTCTTCTTCTTGTTTGGACTCAACAGGAGTTGTCTGTTTCTGAGTTGCTTTAGAATTTCCTTTATCTTCATCTCTATCGCCTTCAGTTGCATCCTTTGCAGGATCACCAACTGCTGGGTCTAAAGATTCAATAAAAGATTGAACTTCTTTAACAGATTTATCTTTAAGAGACTCTACTACCTTACGAATTAAGGCATTTCGACTTAGTGACTCTGAAGTTTCTTCTCCGTCGCCATCATCTTCGTCATTTTCACTCAAACCAGCATATGTGGCTTTAAGTGTTTTAGCATCCATTTCTTTCATAGACACTACAGCGTGTTTCAACAAATCAGCTTTAGACATTTCTTCCAATGAAGGAGTTTCAGAATCATCTTCTACTTCTTCTTGATTAGGAATAGTTGTCTTATCTACTTTTGTTACGCCATCTGAAGGTTCCTCGATAGGATCTTGCTTCGAAGCTGCATTAGTCTTTGCTGCAGGTTTAGTTGCATCGCCGGCCTTTTTGGCAGCATCGGAGGCATGTTTTTCAGCATCAGGATCAGTCTTCATTTTCGCTGCTGGAGCGGCATCACCGCTTGCAGGAACTTCATGTTGAATTTCCTTCTTTTCATCTGATACACCTTCCGAGATCACTTTCTCAATGGTATTTTCTAATGTTGACATTAGATTGTCTCCCTATAAAAATAATTAATATTAATTCTAATATTATTGATTATTTATACATTATAAGTTTTCAAGGAACGATCTAAATACTTCTAATTTCGTTTCTTGAATTTTATGTGTCCTAGCTCGTCTAATTGAATGTTTATATTGTTCAATTTTCTGTGCTTTGATCACTCCATTATCCCAAACCCATTCAACTCCTTCCATTACGCCATTTACGAACGCATCAGGAGCAGAAGGATCTGCTACGATATCAGCAGCTGTTGCTAACTGAAAATCTGATTGCACTAATTGAGTTCCGCCTTCGCGTCTACTCTGTTTTAATGAACCCATACCCCTACTAGAAACACCAAGTCTAGCACCATCGGCTAGTAAACTCTTGACAATTTCTCCCATAGGAGTAGATAAAATTTTTGCTTTTCCGACGTAGTTATCGCCGTCCTCATTCAATGATTGTATTAAATGAGATGTTCTTTCTAAATTAATTGTTGGTCCTTCTGGATGCCCTAGCTCTCCATAGGCTCTTTTTTGGTCGATAAATTCTTTAGTATATCTAGCAACCTCTTTCTGCATTACCTCTTTTGGGTATATGCGGCCATTTTTGTTCTTTACTTCAGTCTGTAACATAATACCTTCAATAAAAACAGACTTTTTACCTGTTTTAGGGTCTGCTTCTACAATATATTCTACATTATCACACCACTGTTCTGATATTAGTTTCATTTGTTTTTTCCCTCGTTAAAACGCTCCATGAATAGCTTTAGCGTTACTGTACACTCTATCTGCCACTTTTAATAGTCTATTCATTATTTCTGTCCTATATGCTATTAAATTTGTAGACATACTCTTTTCAAGTTTATGAATCACTATTATACTATCCATAATTTTTTCTTCTTTTTTAAGACCCATTACACTAGCTAGATGTTTAACTGAATCATTATGTTGATTCATATCAGTATAACGATCTATCTTATCTATATCACGTTTACCCATCTCTTTTGCTTCACCTAACCAATTGATCTCTTTAAGGATATCATCTGTTCTTGTATGTGTGATAACTTTTTGAAGAAAATCCATTCCTTCAGTTACATCTTCACCCATAAGTTTAACAAATTGACTAGCTGATTTTTCAGCCGTTTTCATATCCTTAAAAACACCAAGTTCTTCTGGTTCTCTAGCTGACTTAGGTTTGACCCAAACTCTAACTTTCTTAGAACCTTTCTTCTCAGCATGATAAAATACATCTGTTTTCTTTATCTTAGTCCTTGAAATCTCTAATTTCTTAGCATCAGCTTTGAAATTGATTTCATCTAATTGAGTTCTTAGTTCTTTAAATGACTTCACGCTGAGAAATTCCAACTCTTTTTCCAACCTGGTCGATATGTTGTATAATCGTCAGGTGCTCTATCTTTAAAACCCGCTACTTTAGTAGAAAAAACTTTACCATTAAGTGTAATAATTCTTTGACCTGCGAAATGTTTAGCAACTGCATTAGCTACTTCTTTTGCTGGTGCTCCATTACCCTTAATATGCATCGTACCACCTTTCTTCATAGAATCACCCTTGAACCACTCTAAAGTCATTTTTTGACCTTTATGTTCTGTTTCAAATCTTTGTGGATTATCATAATTAGTCTGTTTCCATTTAAGACTTACAGCCTCATTTAAAAAGTTTCCTCTTAGTACACCAGGTTGTGTCCAACTATTTTCGTAATTCATTACTCTTACCTCTGAACATGAGTGGAACTAGAGACTTTACCTCTCATTTTCCAATCTGCTAATTGTTTTTTTATCATTTGTTCAATATAAAATGTATCAGTTCCTGAACCCGGATTACTTATAAAGACATTAGTACCTTTAATTGAAACTCTTTTTTCAGCGTCTCTAGATGCTGAACTAAATTTTTTAGCTTTTCTTTCAGTCCTTATTAAATCAGGTAACCATGATGCTAATTTTCTCGCCTGACTAGAATTTAATCCAGTTACAACAACATTAGCTACTGCTTCTTGAATATTTACGAACCCTTCTCCGGGTTGTGTCCAACTACTTTCATAGTCCATTTTTACTATTCCTCGGATTTTTCTTGTTGATTTAACCAATCAAGTTGTGCTTCAACACGCTTCAAATCAATAGCATCTAATTGTTTATCTTGCATCATACTCTTAAAAGTATCTCCAGCTTGTATATTCTCACCGGAAGTTACTTGATCAACAAATTCTCTTGCTTTTTTAGCCATCATTTACTCCATTTTGGTCGCCTGTATCGTCCTGAGAATCATCTCCACCCATTTCCCAATCTTCGGGATCTGGTAGATCATCATCAGGCCCTAATCCTACAGCACCTTGTTTTTTAATTTCTTTATCAATTGCTGCTATTTCATCTTCAGATTGTCTAAGAACATTCTTTCTTATCCATGCTTCTGAAAAATATTTACCAACATATTGATCCATTGTATCCAGAGTTTGAATTCTTTCTCTCAATATCTCTGCATCTTTGAGTTCTACAAAATGACCATCTTTTTGAAAGTCATAAGATATATACTCTTTCATTTTTGACCAATCATCTTCTGTTATCAAATTTTTCAACAGAAGTTGAGTTTTCAAAATATCATCAAATAGTCTAGAGAATTTAAGTCTAAGTCTATCTATAAATCTAGCAAACTTAACTTCATCTCTAGAAATTTCAGTTGCTCTACCTATCGCGAATGCTGTCTCGGTTTCTAATCTAGAAATTGGAACATTTAATGCCTTGTACAATTTCTTTTGAAAATATAAAATATCTTCAATTTCTCCGAGATTTTGTCCACCTGGTAAAGTAGTAATCTCTGTTCCTCTTCCACCTTCTCGTCTAGGTAACCAGAAATCTTCAAGCATATTCATATGCTTTCTGTCATCTTTTATCTCACCTGTGTCAGCGTTATACACTAACTTGTTACGATAACTAGTCTGAACTTCTTTCAAATACTGTTCAGCTCTCGCTTTAGGTAAGTTACCTACATCAATGTAGAAGATTCTTCTTTCAGGTGCTCTTGATATCCTATAGATAACAAGTGCATCTTCTAACATTCTTAGTTGGTTTACGACCTTCATGGCCTTATGCATATAACCAACTACCATTGTCTTGTTGTAGTCAAGTAACCCGGAAGTTATATGACATACAGCGTCAGGGTGTATTCTAATGGTTTGGCCTGTATTATTACCAGACTTATCAAACCCTTCATCATTAAAAATATAATATTCTTCTATATTTTTAACTAATTCAACCTGCGACTTTTTATCCTTTTTCTTTTCGACCTCACGAATCTTACGAATCTTTTGTGGGTCAATGGGTCGTAACCCTTGAATTCCTTTTTTTGGACTTTCAGGATCAACCATCTTATGATAATACAATCTTCCATCAACATACCATTTTCTGTATATGTCATGGGATAAATCCCTAAATCCTAATAATGTAAGAACTTCATCAAATTCATTACGAATCTTCTTTTTAGTAGCGTCCGGTATTTTATTAACTCTATCTAAGTTAATGGACACCGGACCTTCTAAATCGTTTGTAGATATTGATTCATTTACAATATCTTCAATCGCGCTATCACATTCTGGAACTAAGGCCATCGTTCTATATCTAGCAACTAGGTCGGCTTCGGTTTTAATCCCGCCTTCCATGTCGATAAATTGACCAATGACACCACCAGATGCGGCGAAACCGCCCATTCCAAAGTCTTTTCCGACTTCAATGACGGCTCCATCATTGGAAGGTGGAACGAAACTACGTGCTTTAGTTTCGCTCGACTTCCGTTTTATCTCGTATCCAAATAGTTCCATATTATATATTTATATCATTCAGAAGAAGCTCATTAAGCTCTTTCAAAATGTGAATATGCAAATGTTACTGTTGTGGTTTCAATTTCGTCACCACCAGTTGTAGCTAACTCAATAGGAGCGAGTACAGTCGGCCACATATTATAAAATTCATATGTTGCTATGACTGAGTCATCTCTACCTAATTGTGATACAGTTGCTTTATCTACCATGTATTCATATCCGACAGGACCTAAGCTATTAGCTTTCGGTACAATGTCTTCCATCCAATCTTCAAGTGCAGTCCTTGATGTCCAGTCAGTATCATTATAAATGCCTACTTCCCAGTTATCAAATGTTCTGTCACCTGCTAATTTAATGGTTAACCCCTTGTATTTGATTTCTGTTTCACCTATAGTTTGACCAGGCAAACTTGCAGTTGTACATAAAAATTGAATTTTACTACCTGCTCTAGGAATAAAGACCTCAAATCTATTATTTCTTGGTCCAGCCCCAACGAGGTTGGCTTTAAATTGATTAATTGTTGCCATGATTTACCTCCTTATGCTGCGCCTTCTTGTGCAATACCAGCTGCGCCGTAGACTTCTTCGAAATCTACACCAGTTCTGGATGCTACAAAGGTTAATGTTATGAAATTGATACTTCGAGCAGGTTTAATAAATATAGCTGCTACGAATTGATTTGAATCAATTACGGCCCCTGTGTTATTTGTTTCGTCACAAATAACTCTAAAATCGTAAATTCCTCTACGACCTTGTACTTGTCGCAAGAAAGGCTCTACCATAGCTCTAAAATTAGCTCTTGTAAATGAATCGTTAAATTCAAACAATTGGAATTTAGAAGCATTAGATATTGCTTTCTCTAGTACTATGAACAATCTACGAACATTGATTCTACTGAATGCACTACCGTCATTAGACATCAGAGTTTTATCTCCGAATAACAATGTTCCTTGTCCTGGAAATGTAACAATTGGATTAATCCTAGCCTTATAGAGATCATCTCTATTAGATTTAGTTGGATTATAAGCCAATTTAGTCACACCAAAAATTTGACCCCGACTAAATCCTGCAGGCGACCACCATGCATCATTTGTGTAATCGGTTCTAGCACACAGTCCTGCTGTGGCTCCGTTTGCTGGTACATAACAATATCTGTCATTATACCTGTCGTAAATGTATAGCCAATTGCTGTCCATAACAGCATATGACGAACTATTTAATGTATCCGCTGTGGTAATTGTGTTACTAGCTCCGGAAGTTCCAGAGTTTACAACGTCAGACCTTATTGGAGAAAAGAATACGACGCAATCTTTTCTTGTTTGAGCGATGTTCATTAATTGATTATAAAAACTAGTTGCTTCGGCTCTCGTTGCACTAGCTGTACCCGAACCATTATCGGCTTGAGGGCTTCCTGATATCATTAAAGAAATATCTGTGTTTTCGGCACTACCGAAATGTGTATCCCATGCTGTTATTTTTTGACCCGTAGTTGGTTGTCTACCATCTAACCCATTCGTGAATGAACGGAATTCAGGTAGAGTCCCACCACCAAAAGTTGTTCCTGAAGCTGCAGTTCCTGCATTACTCCAAGTAGAACTATGGTCTAACCAGTAAATATATTCACTAGTATTTTCTATAACATTCAAATAGTAATTTGTTGCACCAAATTCGTCTTTTGCATCTGAAGCTTTTGATACAGCCTCAAATTTTTCTAGAATTGTACCAACAACTCCAGAAATAAGACCATCTTCATCAATGACTACAATATGCAATTCATCAGCAGAACCAGCACTAGAACGACCAGCCGTATAGGTTGATGTTCCAGGAGCTCCATTGAATTGATCAGCATATTCCCACTCTCTTGATATATTAGCACCACTTGTTACGGCAGCTGCCAATAATTGAGTAGAGTCATTTTCTTGTACAATCGTAAGATCGCCTGCTCCGGCAGAACCTGAGTCAAAAGAGATCGCAGTTACTTTATATCTAGTTGTATCAGAACCTATAGCAGTGATAATATCACCAACTACAAATTTTTCTCCTAAAGTAACTGGAACTGATCCAGTCGCTATAGTAGCTGTACCATTAGTTGTTGTAACCGTTGTTGCAGCATAAGCTGCTGCACTACCACAAGAACTAATTTTTAAACTATTACCTAAAGCCCCTGCATATCTAGCACCGTATTCACCGACACTTGCAGAACCATCATTATAATTATCACGATAATGAGTTAAGTTTTTAATTAATAAACTTTGTCCAGATGTAGTAGTAGCATTAACCATATTAGTGGTTGCTACACGAACTACTTTTAAGTCAACACCATAATCTAAAAACATAGCTGCAGGGAAAAAATGTTCCGCTGCAATGTTCGTAGAATCTGGTTCCCCGAATTGGTCAACAAGGCCTTTTCCAGAACTTACTGTTTTGATTTCATCAACTGGTCCCCAGTTAAAAAATCCAACATAAGCTCCGGTAGAACTTGAAACCGCAGGAATAACATTAGTAGCATCTATTTCTTGAACCAGTACACCTGGCGAAACTTGAAATGCCATTTTATTATCTCCTAATTTTCTTTTATTTCGAAATAAAATAAAAATAATTTAATGATAAGATTATTCCTATCAT
>MPMD02130861.1_pt1 | contig 15715 bp, 25 predicted proteins | sample 1617291 | NCBI WGS metagenome assembly MPMD02 (sample SAMN05944810, study PRJNA350692) | marine metagenome | biome: marine; feature: ODZ; material: water; isolation source: 120 m water sample filtered on 30 um supor filter | place: Pacific Ocean | collected 2012-04-09 | depth 120m m | reverse complement strand
CGCCATCGGCACCATCAGCGCCTGCAGCTCCGTCAGAACCTTTTGATCCTGTATAACCTAAATCTCCTTTTGATCCAACATATCCAACTGCACCTTGTGAGCCTGCATAACCACCACCTGGTCCTTGTTCACCACGTGATCCTGTAAAACCTGCTCCAGTTGATCCTGTAAAACCAACGGCGCCGGCTGTACCTGCGTCACCTTTTGATCCTGAATATCCAATTGCACCGGCAGCTCCATCAGCACCATCTGATCCATCGGCACCGGCAACTCCTCTTGATCCTGTAAAACCAACTGCACCGGCAGCTCCACTATCTCCTTTTGATCCTGTGTATCCTGCTCCTGTTGATCCTGTAAAACCAACTGAGCCGTCTGATCCATCAGCACCTGCTGATCCTGTGTATCCTGTTCCTACTGATCCAGTAAAACCTACTGTACCTTGATCACCTACTGATCCAGTGAAACCTGCTACACCTTGAGCACCAACTGATCCTGTATAACCACCACCTGGTCCTTGAGCACCAACTGATCCTGTGAAACCTTGTGAGCCTGAATAACCACCTGGTGATCCAGCAGCCCCTTGTTCCCCTTTAGAACCTGTGTATCCTGAAGTACCAGCCGATCCTGTATATCCTCTGGTACCTAAACCTACACGGACTCCGGCATTCTTAATTACTGGCATAATGCGATATTATTCTCCCTCATATTAAAGTCCAAGCATTGACTTTTTTTTCTTAATCTGTTATAGTATATTTATAAATAATCTGTAGTGAATTGAAGATATAAAATAAATGATTTCTATTGCATTTTTAGACATAATTGGTCTACCTTATGATGGAGACACTTTGAAGAAAAGAGGTCTTGGCGGATCCGAATCTGCGACTCTTTTAATGGCCAAAGAACTAACTAAACTAGGTTTTAATGTCACTATCTTTAATAACTGTAATCGTGATCCTTCTCTTGCAAACGAAGGCACCTATGATGGTGTACGTTATATAGATAATACTATTTTAGATTATAAACATGATTTTAAATTTGATATTGTTATTTCTTTAAGAACAATCATTCCTTTTCTACCACCTAATCTATACAAACAGTTTCAAGAATACAATCCTCAAAGATATTCAGCAATCAAAGCTAACGCAAAACACAAAGTAGTTTGGATGCACGATACATTTGCAAACGGCGATCTTGTGTTAGAAGACCTTTTAGTACAAGGTCACATAGATGAAGTATTTACTTTATCAGATTTCCATTCAACTTACGTAATGAATTGTGATCATGGTAAAAAAAGAAATATGGAAGTATTAAAACATAGATTTTTTCAAACAAGAAATGGAATAGTAACCTATAAAGATGAAGTTGATATAAGAAGAAAAGACCCTTACTTATATGTCTTCAATGCAGCTTTCACAAAAGGTATGGCACCTTTAGTTAACGATATATGGCCAGAAATTAAAAAAAGAATACCTGAAGCTAAATTAATATGTATTGGAGGATTTTATGTCTTCCCAGGAAAAAAGATGGATGCTCAAGGAGAAGAATGGACAAAAATGTCCCAAGATCCAAAGAATAAAAATTTAGGTATAGAATTTACAGGTGTTATAAAACAATCTGAAATAGCAGATATATTAGAAAGAGCAAGTTTTAAATTATTTCCAGGTGCCTTTCCTGAAACATTTGGTATATCATCTTTAGAGGCAATAGCATATAATACACCTATCATCGGTACACGTTTTGGTGCTTTAGAAGAAACAGCAGTTAGTGAAGCTTGTTATATGATAGACTATGCAATAGAACCAAATTCCTTATTTCCATTTATTCCAAAAAAGAGACAAGTAGAAAAATTTGTACAAGCCACAATAGCAGCTCATCATAATAGATATTTACACCAACAAAAACAATATGCTTGTAATCAAATTAAAGGTGTCGTTGGTTGGGATAGTGTAGCACTACAATGGAAACAACATTTATATAGAACATTAGGAGAATATTTACCAATAGATGAATATAGAAAAGTATCTCATATCAATCATAGAGTTAAAAAAGTATTTGGTAGAAGATTTTCAAATATAGAAGATAGTTATTTACCTAGAAAAAAAGAACAAAGAATAGTTATAATATCTCCTACTTACAATTCTGAAGCATACATACAACAATGTATTAAATCAGTTGCGACACAAGATTATGATAATTACCATATGATTGTAATTGATGACGCCTCTACAGATAAGACATATGAGAAAGCCTGTTCCTTTGTGGAAAATTTTAGAAGTGATTTAATAACAGTAATTAAAAATGATGAAAATAAAGGAGCTGTTAGAAATCAAATAGAGTCTATAAGAAAATATTGTAAACCAGATGACATAGTTATGTTTTTAGACGGTGATGATTCTCTTATAAATGATAATGAGATATTTCAATTTTATAATAATCTCTATGATGGCACTACAGAATTTACTTATGGGTCATGTTATTCAATGGTAGATAGAATACCTTTAATAGCACAAAACTATCCAGAGGAAATAAAACAAAAGAAAGAATACAGAAAATACAAATTCAATTGGAATATGCCATACACACATTTAAGAACATTTAAAGCAGGACTTTTAGATGGTCTTGATGATAGTAATTTCCAAGATGGAAGTGGAGAATGGTATAAAGCTGGTGGAGACGGTTCTATATTTTATTCTCTTATAGAACAAGCTGATCCAAAGAAAGTAAAAGTTGTATCAGATATAGTATATAATTATAATGATATAAATCCTCTTAATGATTATAAAATTAACAGTGAAGTACAAACAAAAAACGCAAATAGGATAATTAACCAATGAAAAAAATATTAATAGCCATACCAACAAACAAGTACATAGAACCAGATACATATAAAGCAATATATGATCTAATTATTCCAGAAGGATTTAAAGTAGAGTTTCAATTCTTTTATGGATATCAAATAGACCAAATAAGAAATCTAATAGCACATTGGGGAGAACATTATGATTATTTGTTTTCTGTAGACAGTGATATATCTTTTGATAAAGATACATTATCTAAAATGCTTGGACATGATAAAGATATAGTTTCAGGTCTTTATATTCAAAGAATACCAGGAACTCACTCATTGGAAGTTTATGAACAAATACCAAATGGTGGCTCTAGACGTATTCCATGGGAAAAAATTAAAGATCATCCTTTAGTAGAGATAGTAGCTTGTGGTATGGGTTGTGCTCTTATTAAAAGTAAAGTATTAAAGGCAGTTGGTTATCCTTATTATACTTACCATTCGGCACTAGATCATAATAATACATTATCCGAAGATGTTGATTTCTGTAGAAAAGCAAGAGGAAAAGGATTTAAAATTTGGGCTGATACTACAATACGTTGTAAACATACAGGTAACAGTACGTTTGAAGTAGGTCAAATAATGAAAAATCGTAATATTGAAGAAATCAGACAACAAGAAAGTGTTAATCGTATAAATGATTTAGGTCACGATACAGCAAAATATAAAACAGAGCAAGAAGGCAAAGGTGCCAAAGATACTAGATTTATTGATAAGACTGCAAAAGCAGTTAAGAGAGTTTATCCAGGTATTGATCCTGAAACTGGAAAATATGCATTAGAAGTAAATGAAGGAGAGAAATTTACAGGTGATAGTGTAGAGTATACTTCATTAGCCGAAGCAGTACAAAGATTAAAACATCCTATTGGTGCTAGTGTAGAACTCGGCGTTAGATTAGGATTAGGTAGTAAAACAATTATAGACGCATACAGACATTACCACCCTAAAGTTAGATTAAATCATTTAGGTATAGACCCATATGGTAATATTGATTATGCAGCTTCTGATAGTGTATTAGCAAGAAAGTTTAACTATGATAACTTAATGAGAAAGACAACATTAATAAACTTTGCTGAAGATTATCCAGAGTTTCATTTAGTTAACTTTGAAGATTCAGAGTTTTTTAATAGATTTCACGATGGTTATCCTGTTTATGAAGAACATAAACATATGATATCAAAATATGAACTTGTACACTATGACGGTCCACACGATACTAAAAGTGTTTTAAAAGAGGCCGTTTTCTTTAATCAAAGAAAAGCAGATCAAACAGTTTGGATATTTGATGATATTACAGGTTTAAGGTGGGATGCTTTAGCAGGATATATGAATAAATTCCAATTTCAACTTGTCAATAAAGGTGAAAATAAAGCTGTATTTGAATATAACGCTTAAAAAGCTTTTACTACAGACGGAGTTACAATAGCAATACCCTCTAATAAACGAGTAACCGAACTATCGGTATGAGTAGCAACAACGTCAAACACCCAACGTCCAGCTGTTAATGCTTTTGTTTGATCAGCAGTTAAACTTATAGTCACTATACCATCTGTTGGATTATTTGCAACACAAGAAAACACTACTCTAGGATATGTTGTTGAATATCCTTGTGCCATCTTAGCCACCATTGTATAACCAGTAAGATCAAAATCTGTACCGTCAGAATTTGTGACTTCTAAATCGTATGTAAAATTAGACCCTTGGTCTATCGTTAAGTTTGCTATCCCTGCCATACATCTATTTATATTCGGAAAGTTGCCATTTTGGATTAAATGTGATACTATATAATAATGGCCTAAAAGCGTAGTGGGAAAGTGACGTGGAATTCGTTCAGATTACTTGATACGGTTATACTCCGAATGCCACCTAGGTCATATAACGAGCAAGGAGACTCAATGATAAGATTAATTCTTATGTTAATCTTGGTGTGGGCTAATGTTGCCTATTCCAAGGATAGTGATTGTAATTGGAATGATGAGATTCCTTGTATTACAATATATCCAAATATAAACAATTCAAACGCATTAGGTGATAAGATAACACCTACACATACAATTAAAAAATCTGAAATTGAAAAGTATAATCTAATTGATTTACCTAAAGTATTAAATTATGTTCAAGGCCTAGATATAACTCAATCAGGTTCTACAGGTCAACAATCATCTTTATTTTTAAGAGGCACAAACTCTAATCACACATTAGTATTATTAAATGGAATACCAATCAATGATTACTCTACACCTACAGGTGCCCATGATGTTGGTCAAGACTTTATGTTCAATGTTGTACAAATAGATGTATACAAAGGGTCACAAGGTGCTCATTGGGGAGCAGACGCTGTTGGTGGTGCAATTAATTTTAGAACAACGGTAGATTATGATAAAAGATTAAGTTTATCAGGTAATGGTAATGATAAAACTATTAGTGGTAATTATTATACTAGATTAAATGACTTTGATATATCTGTTTCAGCAGGTGAGCATAAATCACAAAACGTTTCTGCTTTATCAGGTGCTGACGAAAAAGATGGAACAAATAATAAAACAATAGGTGTTAATGTAAGTAAATGGTATGATCTTGTACATTGGCGAACAACTTGGTTTGCAAGAAACACTTTTACTGATATAGATGGTCATAATGTTTCTATACAAGATGGTAAATGGGCAGATAATACCTTTTTTGCCTTTCAAACTGGTGTTGATTATTTAAATAACAGTTTAACTTTTCATACACACGAATATGATAGAGACTATGACGACTCTCATTATGAAAGTGAAAACTATACTATAAGAGGTACACATCAAAAAGAAAAATATGGATTTGGTTTTGATTATAAACATAATGAATCATTAACAAGTCAACATCATAATTTAGGATACTTCTTTAATTTTTCACATAATATATTTTCATATCATCATAGGTTTGATGAAGAACACGAAACATATAAATTAGGTTTCTTTAAAGAACTAGAAGATGGTTTAAGTATAAGTGGTAGTACATCAACAAGTTATAAAGATAAAACAACATGGACTGCTATTGAATATGGAGAATCACAAGAGCTAACATTAACTAAAAACAATTTCTCAACAACCATATTTCAAAATGATATTGGCGATTTAAATACAGATGGTATAGAGTTAAGTTATGGTGAAAAAGATTTTAAAGTTTTTGCAAGTCATTTAAACAGTAAGAAAAATGATAGTATACAATTAAGAAGACCTAATTGGAGTTTTGGTTTAATGCATAACTATGACTTTAAAAACAATTGGTCTTTAACTACAAACTATAAGTGGAAAGATAAACATTTAGATGTACACAACTCTAATTGGTCAACCATATCAATGCCAGAAACTCACTTGTTAGATTTTAATATTGGTTATAATTATTATGGTATAGATTTTGGTATCAGTATATTAAATGTACTAGATGAAAATTATGAATCACCTCATGGGTTTAGTCAAGAAGGAAGAAAGTTTACTTTAGGATTTAATAAATCTTTTTAACTTTGAACGTGTGATTGATATTGAATTTGCAATTCTTCTTTGTGTTCATTGTATTGGTTGTTATAGTCATACTCTTGGAATGTGCCTTCATTGATAAAACCTGTAAATGAATCATACATAAGAATATTTATGATCCTGGCGAATTTCCTAGCTGGCTGGATTAGAGGTCTAACTGTGAAACCTCACGTGTGTATTAAGTCACAACCCTAATTCTTTATTCATCTTCAATCTGTTCATCTTTAATACAAATGGGTTCCTCCGGAGCAAAAGCGCAACCTAAAACAGTTCCCAAATCTTTCATTATGGTTACTGAATCGGTAAATGTCAAAGGTTTTTTAGTGTCCTCTTTATTCAATTGGCATCCAGTAAAGATAAGCGACATAATACAAAATAATGTAATAAAAATAAACATTGCTATGATTTGTTTATCAAAAGGAAAGTTACTCATTATTCTAGTATTAGTTTCTTAATAGTTTTTGTACCATCAATGTTTGTTTCTATTTCTGCTTGTGATTTAATACATTTATATAGTACGTTGTTAGATACACTTCTTTCTGCGACACGTTTATGTTTTAAACATACACTTAAAGAGTCCTGGATTCGGTGTTCCTTGATCTCATGGTTAACAAACATAAGCAGTGCAAATACGGTCTCGATCATTTATAATTTCCATTTTCTACTTTATAAGCTCGGTGTTCTTCTTGAACTTTTTCAAGAGTTGCTTGCACTTTTTCAAGTTGTTTTTGTAAAAATTCAATATTAACTTTATTGTGCATGCCTTCTTCAATAGCTATTTGAATCTTTTCTATTTGCCCAGCCATGTGTTCTATTAACATAAATTGTTCGGAAGCAGCCGGCAAACTTCCAAGTTCTCCCCGAGGCCACTTGATTCTAAATTCATTATTCTTTTCAATATCACCACTAAGTGTCTTAGTTACTTGCTGTAAATCTTTTTCTAAAAGGGTTCCACCAGTTTCTAATTTATTTAATCTTTCTATAACACCAAAGTAAGCCCACACTCCAACCGCAACTGCTCCAATTATGGCAATTAGGTTTTTCATTGGCATACTAACAGCTGTTTCACTTGACACTCTCATTTCATCTCCTTTACTTATTTTTAATACCTTTCAACTTATTAATAGCTTCTTTATTTTCTTTTATTCTTTTATCTTGTAAATCATCTATCATCTTTTGTAATTTAGCAGCTTTTTCTTCTTCCGTATCTAAATGCAATTCAGGATTAATAATTTTTTCTAACTTCAAATTAGGTATCTTTATGTTAGGAACATATCGCCATGTATATCCCTTATCAGAATACACACCAAATACTGTATCTCTTATACCTATCTTTACTATAATAGCATCCTTTCCATCTAACAATACTTTATCACCTTCATTGAAAGCACGGTTCATACGAAATTTTAATCCCACTAAAAAGTTTTGAGCAAAATCTTTTAACCAAAATGCTATCATTATAGATATCAATATTGCTATCCACGGAACTAATAGTTCAGTTAATTTCATTGCTTCACCATCTATAAAACTATTCATTAACCTTTTATCCTTTTAGTTATATAAAGTACAGCTGCATACATACCTAACGCATAGATTGATACAAAGACTAACTCTGGTATGTACTGAAATATATTATAAGTTAAATCTATTACGGCTTCAACATCTCCCATTTCGGAAGAGCCGTCTTCATCTATAATAGTAATAGATTTACTAAAATCACCATCAACATTGCCAACATTTTGTTCTATGTTTAAAGTATTGTCTTCGTTCATTTCTTATTATTTATTCTCCTATTTTTCTTTTTTACTAAATGGATTCAATTTTTTAACTTTACTTACAGAACCTTTACTAATATTTTTAGCACTTGTCCCTAAATTTTTACCAACGCCAACTGCCTTTGATCCAACTTTTGATATTGACTCAGTAAGTTTCTTTAAATTTGGTTTCCACATAACTGTTTCCCCCTTTTTATTTTAACTTTTTCTTCTAGTTTTTTTGCAAATTGACCGCTGAATTACCTTTTTCGCCTTGGGTAATTTCAAATGTTAATTGGTCACCTTCATTTAAATTCAAGTTTGCTGCTTGAACTGCTGAAGAGTGTACAAAAACATCTTTTTCGTTGTCTTCACGTGCTATAAAACCATAACCCTTTGTAGGGTTAAACCATTTTACTTTTCCTTGTATGCTCACTATTCTCCTTTCTTATCATCCTTTTTTGGTTCATAATATTCTTTATACTTATCAACTAAATCATTCATATGTTTTAATTGATTTCTTATTCTAGCAAAGTTCTTTGCAAGTAATTGAAAATCTTTATCACTTAATCCAAATATTACTGGATCAAGGCCTTGTTCTTCCATCTTGGTAAATACTTCTACAGCATTATCAGATGTAATAATTATCCATCTTAATTCTTCTAATTGTAATGGGGTAGGTTTAGGTAAGTCTAAATTCTGTCTAGGTTCTTCTAACTTAAATATTCTAAGCTTCTTTTCACCTATTGAGCAACCAACTAATAAAACACTCATTAAAATAACTAATATAATATTTTTCATTTTTTATTCCTGATATGGTACATAGTTTGGATTAGCTATACTCGGACACTCCCTATTAATCTCACTTTTCTTTGTAGCCGTTTTCTCTTGTTCAGTAAGTGGTGCCCCACCAGCAATTTCAACGCACCTTGTAGCTGCAATACTACCTTTGTTAATTATTCTTTCAATTACTTTTGGTTTCTCTATGGCATATTTACCAATATCTCTGCCCTTCTTATTAAATCTTTTATCTAAATCATCTAAATCTTTTTTAAGAACCGTAAGAAGCTGATTCATCTTGTTGTTGGCTTCCAGTATTTCTTGGAAGTCTTCCTTTTGTTGAGCGATGAGTTCCTTTTGAGAACTCACCGCTTCTTCTAGTTTGATTTGATTTGCTTTTAGAATTGCATTATCACTTCGCAGTTTCATAACATACATTCCAGCGCCAGCAATGCCGGCAATCATTACAACAGCAATTATCATTTTGAAATAACCAAACATAAAATTCTCCTAACCTTTTTTCCAAATTGCCCACAAGCCCCAAGCGATTGAAGCCCAAGCAGCTATTGTAGCAAGATTGCCTGCAAATAAAATTATGCAACCTATTGCTATTCCAGCACCACCATGTAATGATGATACTTCTTTTGCTCTATCTGTAATCCAATTTAACATATTTGTTTACTCCTTTTCTATATTTTAGCACCGACCTTACGGTGTTTATTCCACACAAAAAAACCACCTAGTCTTAAAGCATAATAAGCAAGATAGTTTAAAAAATAAAAACCATTTATTTCTATGTTTATATCTCTAAAAATCTCGTCTGCTTTCTTTTGGTCTAACATTAGGATTGGAACCCCAACGTCTTTGTTAAGTGGTAGTAATGCCGAATATTTATAAGCGTAATCGTGGATTAATCCACCAATTAATAAAACGCCTACTGGTGACAAAAATGAAGCAAGAAATTTTGGTATACTTGCTCCGTCAAACTTAAAACCTGCTGGTATTACATAATCTTGTCCATCAAGTTTATAATGAAAGTCTTTTACTATTTCCCAATGTCTAACGCCCAACAGCCACATTAAAATTGCACCCCAAAAACCTTTATCTTTTGTAGCGATTCTTATAGGTGTCATATGTGGATATTCTTCGTATTTAAAATTAACTCTATTATCAGTTTTCTTATTCTTGTCAAATAAATTTATAAGAAAGCCTATAATAATTAATGCAATCAAAACTGACCACATCCAAAATTTCATAGCTAATGCAATTAATGTTTCTATCATTCTAATCCTTTTATGTAAATAACCCTTTTGGTTTTAACCCTTTGTAAAATTTATCTTTTGCTCTTTTAATTTTTCTATCTAAAACTTTTGATTTAAGTTTATTAGATACAGCATTTAATTGTTTCTTTGCACTCAACATAGGTTTTATAGTACCCATACCAGCGCCTTGATATGTTGCTGTTAGTTGAGGCATTGTTGTTGCGTATCTACTGTTTGGAAAATGTTGACTACCACCCATAGAAGCCATAGGCTTAAATGTATCAACAGGTCCTACACCAAAACCTCTAGTCATTATTTCTCTTAATTCTTTAAATGTTTTCATAGATATTTCTTTAATAATACACCAGCAACTCTATTTCTAATTCCTTCAGATACTATTGTGTTTATTTGATTATCTACAACATATCTAAACGTTTTAATACCTACGTTTTCATTATAAGTACCATTTTCTTTTTTTCTTTTTAGATTGCTGACGATAGGTTTGATTTGATTATCGGTAACATCTGCGTTACCATCTATCTTATTGATAAGATTTTCAACTTCTAGTTTATTGTAGTCTTCAACTGTTCTAAATTTATTCAGAAACGTTGTAAGTCTTCCTTTTAAACCTTCTTTATTTTTCTTCTTATATTCTTTTGCCCATTTTGGTTGAATACCAGGTTCGCCATCTGGACCAACTCCAATACCAGCAATGTTACCACCACCAGCAGAATTTGCAGGAGCTTCTTCAGCAAGTTTCCAACCATCATCTTTCCATCTTTGTAAATCTTTCTTATCAATTTCTTTTCGTTTACCATCTTTAGTAATTGTTATAACAGTTATATTACCAAATATAAGGTCTCTAGCTTCTTCATTTATCTTTTTAATTATTAATTCTTTTTTAACATGACTTAATTGTTTTTTCACATGGTCCTCATCTCTAGCAGAAATAACTCTAAAATCTTTCTTATCATTTCCTTTTTCCCATACTTGAAATCTTGGTAAATCTTTTACCTTTTCATCAATTTCCATTCTATATTCTTTAAAAGTTTTCATTTAAAATTTTATCCTCTCTATGTTATCCTCTGATACTATAATTTGTTTTTTAGTATCTTCATTAATAACATTGTAAAGGTTAACACCAAAATAGTTATCAAATGGTTTTTGACTTTCAATAGTATAAACTATATCGCCTACTTCAGCAGTTGGTAAACCTTCCAAATCTTCTAAATTATCTATCATAGTATAACGTCCTTCAGGTAGATAATCAAACCCTACAGACTCTTTCATATCATCATTATGAGCAATTAATTTGTTTTCTACTAGGTGTTTGTATAATGCTTTTTCTACTTCAATAGCATTTATGTCTTTATTTTCTTTTAACAATAAAGCTAAAGCAGTTGCATAAGAAGCAAACTTTGTTTTGCCTCCTGGTAACATACCTAATAATCTTTTCAAATTAAAAACAAATCTATGTAAAATAGTATAAGAATCTTTTTCTTTAGCAGTTACTAAATCTTTTCCTCTTCTTAATAATTTTCCATTATTGTCAATAATCCCATACTTATAAGCAGCTTGTTCCTTCCAAGGCGTAACTAACAGCTTGACAACTCTATAGGTAATTAATAAATCTATGGCTCTTCCCATTATAATTTCTCCAGACTTGACAACAAAGTTTTATTCAATTTAATATTAGGTATTTCATCAGCTGTTATTATATTTAAATAGTGTAAGAAGGTTTTTAATACCGACCAATACTCTCTTTCAACTTTAAATAATAATAATGTAGCAGCTGCGTCATTACCAAAAACATTACTCAATACTATAATATGATTTAATACTAATCTAGTTTTCAGTTCACCTGTGGTTTTATATTTACGAAATAGACGTTTAAGATATTTAAATCTTTTAATATCTTCATAAAACTCCTGTTCACTATCTAAATTAGGAACATTGTAGTTTTTTATAGCGTAAAATAACCAATTTTTCTTTGTTATCTTATCAAACATTAGCCAAGCTCTGCATAAACTTTAACAGCGCCGTTCTTTAATGTTTCGTATTTACCTTTTAGTTTTAAACTATTACTTTTATGAGATATACCATCATCATTTATATCAGAACCGTCAGTATCTTTACCGAAACGACCGCCATTAAAAACTAATGCACTTTCAAAGTTTCCTTTTTTATCTTTAATTTCAATTTTATCTTTTACTGTCACTCCAATTGTTCCTAATTTTGCACTTAATTGATTAAGAGCTGCTTCAGGTTTAATGTATTCTCCATTAGCAATAGAGCCAACAAAAGCATTTACTTTATTCAAAATCTCTGGTTTGTGGATATTGTGAGCACCAACAGAACCATCTTCAACAGCGTTAGATGTGGCTGTGCCAACCATCTTGCCATCTTCTTTTATATGTTGTTTAAATGTTTTCATTTTTCTCCCTTTTTAATCTCGTCTTTAAATTTTTTTAAAGACTTGCCACCCACAAGGTCTTCTTCAACCTCTTTAATATTGTTCTCTTTTATCTTATCAAACTGTCCAACGTGTGGTGTATTCGTAGCCAGCTCTTCCAAAAAATCCAAATCTACATTAAGCTTATCTTTTTTCATTTTTCTTTTTCTAATAATAATTGTTTCTTATCTTCAACCTCTTTGTTTTTTTGATCGTGTTTTCTTTTTTCCGCTTCCTTATAAGCCTCTTTTGATTTTAAATCATCTTCAAGCTCTTTAAGTCGTTCTTTAATTCTCAATGCGTCATAAGGTTTATCAGCTATCTTAATCAATCTTTCCACTTGTTGAAGAGCACCGTGTATCGCATTTAGATTGTTCCTCATCACAGTTGTTTCTTTTTCAACTGTGTCAATTCTAGTTTTCAGTTCACTAAAATCCTTTTGTAAATTGATTTTTTCATAATGTAGTTCTTTTCTACTCACACCCATAATATTCTCCTTTTATAATATAATTACGCAACACCATAAGCGTTTCCGCCAATGATATTCCAACGTGAATTTTTAAATAATAATGTTACTGTTTCTCCTTCAGCGTTTAATGTTACACTAGTATGACCTCTTAAATTAGTAGGTGTTATAGTTTGTACACTTGTACCTGAAGTTGAAACGTTAATAAATGTTTTGATTTGTCCATCAGAACCATCTGCTAATGATACAGTAGATGTGTTAGATGTTCCATTAATTTCAGTAATCGCACTTGTTACATCCGCTGTAAGCGAACCACCTGCAGCTGTTAAAGCTTGAGATGTTTGTGCTATACCTAACCAACTTGGAACATTGTTAAAAACATTCTCTACTGATATTTTTTTATTAATTGGTGTACCTGACGGATCGTCAACTACATGGAATAAATCAGCGCTCGCTAATGAGTCGCCTAGATCGGTCAATGCCGTTATCTTCTTGTCTGCCATTTGTTCTCCTTTAAACCCTTTCGGGAATGCTACTCTAGGTATTTGCCTAGATCACTTTGTTAATATATTTATAAGGGCGGATTGACCGCCCTTAAATTGTTAATAATTATGCTCTACTACGCAGCTACTGTATGTGTAACTCTTATACCAGCAGCAATACCTCTTTGCGAATTAATAGTACCTGAAGCAGTATCGTTGATTGTTGCTCCACCTGGTAATGTTACTGTGTCATGGAGCGCAGTTCCTAATGAAAGAACATTGCCAGTTGCAAGTGTTTGACTCGCTACTGTAAATCTCTTTCTGTTAGCTGTTGAACCAGTTGCAGTATAAACACAATCGTGTGTTCCACCACCACTATTTACAACTTTCATTACTGGTGATCCAGCAACTGTAACTGCTTCATCCCAAGTTACCTCTATTTGAACTGTTTGACTAGATGAACCAGCTGTTAAGTCTGTAGCTGCAGTAGTGCCTACTACAAATCTTACATTTGTAATAGTTGCTTCCTGTAGTCCAGTCGTTGCTGATGTACCTGCAAGTCCTCGTATAGCGACCAAGACTTCTGGTTGCGAAGCGGTATTATCGTTACCAGTCGCAGCTGTTCCAGCTCTTTGTACCCAACCAGCATTGGTTGCGTAAACATCTTGTTTCTTATACTTGGAGTTTTCGTCAGTTTGTAGAAATTTAGGTTTATTTGTAACGGTATCCGCTCCTTTTGCCCATCCACTCATATCTTTTCTCCTTTTAAATTAATTAATTTATCTCTCTTTTGTTATATAACTAATACTATTTATAAGATTAAAACCCCAGCTTTTTCAGCCGAGCTATAGTACCAGGCGTTGATGTATGATGTATTCCCATACCTCCTGCTTGTATAAAATCTCTTACATTCTTCTCATAATCATCTATTAAAATTGCAGGATTGCCTCTTCTAGCAAAAAGTTTCTTTTCTTTTCTTCTTACTAAATTGATTTTTGAACGGTTAGTTATACCTGTATTTTTTCTTAACCATTGAGTCTTACCAGGTATACAATTTGGGTCAAATGATTCTTCTACATATGCAGATAAAATATGTGGATCGTGTTTTGATATGTATGACCAAAGTCTTCTTCCACCAGACATCCAAGGAAGAGTAGCCCAGAAGTTTTTATGCTTCTTAATAAGTGCCCATTTTTCTTTTGATGATGGTATATTCACCCATTGATTAATGGATAAACCAGTAACTTTTTGAGCAGCAGTTTTGAAATCTGCCAGGACTCCATCCATATCGCAATATAAAATAGCATTCTTCATAATGGATATGAGTACTCCCTAGACTGGAATAGCACGAGGCTCTAAATCAATTACTGCAGCCTTTTGTCCCGTTGCTGTTTTTCCTTTATCACCTAGTCTAACTAATTTTGTTTCGTTTCTTAATTTTTCAAAACTCTTTTTATTATGTATGTTAGTTTCTTTTTTTGCTTTTGGATCAACTATAACTGATTCATTCGCTCTCTTTAATGCGTTTGCAACATCTTTATGTTTAGATAAACCTTTTGCAAGTTTTTCAATTGCCTTTACAGCACCTGAATAATTACCTTGTTTATATCTAGGGTCATTTAATATACCGTATGCTTGTTTGATTTGTTGTGTTGTAAATTCTAACATAGTTTCTTCTTTCTTTACTTTATCTCCAACTTGACAAAGTTCATTAACTTCATCTAATTCTACTTGTTCACTCCATATACCTGGTTTTCTCAAATCTTTTACTAACGAAGGCACACTTCTTAAAACTTGGTCTGCTTTTGCTTTTATGAACATAGATACTTGTGAATTGGTTTTAAAATATTCTTTCTTTATATCATTGGCAAGTTCTACATACATTTCTAAATGTGCTATACTTTTACCTACTAATTTAGATAGTTGTAAACCTTCATCTAATAATTCTTCTTTTGCTTCACCTATAATTGCATTAGGCATAACGGTAACATCACCATTAACTTTTTCAGTTTCTTTTTTTAATAATTTTTTAACATCTTCTACATCTGATTTTGGAACAAGTAATTTACCATACGAAAATCTAGCAACATTAAATCCTTTTCTTTTTAAAAATGATAACGTGTGCCACTCAAATCCTTCAGCAATTTCTCTATCTT
>MPMD02150176.1_pt1 | contig 15722 bp, 11 predicted proteins | sample 1617291 | NCBI WGS metagenome assembly MPMD02 (sample SAMN05944810, study PRJNA350692) | marine metagenome | biome: marine; feature: ODZ; material: water; isolation source: 120 m water sample filtered on 30 um supor filter | place: Pacific Ocean | collected 2012-04-09 | depth 120m m | reverse complement strand
CCGGGTATCGGTGTCTACGAAGGGGCCGCCGGGCAGGCTCGAGATGCTTGGAAGCCCACCCCCGGCGGATGTGTGATGGACTCGGGGGAGTTCTTCTGCTTGCCTTGCCGGGAGGAGGCGGTTCTGGACATCTACCGACTGGTTGATCCCATTGATTCCTGTGAGCCCGAGCCCCACCCGCGTGGTTCCGCTACGCCGCTCGTGCTGGATGGAGAGAACCTGATATTCAGGGTCCAGGTGATGGAACCTTCTAGTCATTCACTGGCAGTCGAGTGGCACCTTGTTCCGGAGGCCAGTGCCCCGCAAGGTCCCGTACGCCGGGGGCGAAGTGGTCGGTACGGTCGTGCGCGTGGAACGCGTGCTGACCGGGGTCGGTTGGCGGAGCTGCCCGGGAAGCCGCTGCTAGATGGCGCCAAACCCAAGCGCGGGGGCTGGCACACCCTCATCCTGAAGCGTAGCGGATTTGAGCCAGGTCGCTACCGGTTGATCTGCCGGGTCAAGGACTCCACCTTGATGCGGGGCGAGAGATGGCCTTGGGTCCTGAAGGACGAGGATGGCGTGTTGGAGTCGGAGCGCGCCTGGTGGGTGGAAGTGCTCCCCTAGGCCTCAAGCTCTTCCAAGCTGCAGGGGAGACGCCCACGGACATCTACAGGGCCTCGTCTTGCGTGCCCAGGCCGCGCTGATCGCGGCGTCGGTACCAGGGCGACAGGCCCGCGCGCTTATGACTTGAATACAGCTATCAGAACCAGGACTACAGCGAGCAGGAGAAGGCCCAGCGAGGCGAAGATAACAGCGAAGCTCATGGAAAACATCTGTACTCCTTTGATGGGGATCGTCCTAGCCTCATGGGCCCAAGACTCCGAGTCCAACCATTTGATGGGAACACCCCGGCCAGCATTTCACCCTTCCCCTCATTGCGAGTGTTATTGATTGGCGAGCAGCAGATAGTGGTTCACTTCATCTTGGCGGCTACCAGGTGTGAACCAGACCACCCCGGATAGCTCTCCCGTTTGCATCTCGAGAAAACGCTGCACACGCTCGCGGGCCAAGGGGTCACTGGGTTCTCCCAGTTCGACCGCCCGTCGAGCCTGGGCTATCCATTCGATCGAACTTTCGCTTGTGTCTCCGGGTTGTCCGGCGATCTGAATACCAAGAGCTCCGAGTTCGCGTGCCATTCGGTCGACAAGGGGGGAGGCGGAGTCGACACCGACGCCCAGGAGGAAGAGCAGAGGTTGGTCCGAGGTGCTATCGAGCACAGGCTGCATGTTCTTGCGCCTCAGCCAGGTCTTGGAGCTCCCGTGTTCCTCGGGGGAATTCGAAGCCGGGCGTGCCTGCGGTGTGCGAACAGCGGTAGGCGTAGGCTCGGGCGACTCCTTCACGACATCGATCGACACAGGGCGGAATGGGGAACCCGATCCGTTGACCCACTCCAGCGCCCCTAGGGTGAAGACTGAGAGAATTACTGCCAGGAAAGCTGCGCTCATGCCCGTTCCGATCACCTTGAAGCCTCGGCGACTGCCTTTTTCCCGGGCTGCGAACGAAACAGGACGGGGGCCAGCGTAGGACGATGGGGGTGGCGCAACCGAGGAGCTCGGTTGCGGAGGGGAACCCAACCAGTGGATTTCGCCCAGGGGAGTTCCACCTTGTCCCATGGAGGGCAGGGCGGCGGGCTTGACGGCATAGGGGTCGGTGGCGCCCAGTACGGTATCGAGGTCGTGGGCCATCTGTAGGGCGTCGTCATAGCGACGATCCACGTCTGCCATGGCCCTTCGGATGATCCAGGCCAGGGCCTCTGGGCAGCGCTTGTTGATAGGGGACAGGCTTCCTTGGGCAGGGAATCCGTTCTCGACCATGGAGTAGATGACCGCGCCAGCGCTGTACAGATCAAACTTGGCGCCATTCACCTCGTGCACCCGCGCGCCTTTCATGGCCATGCGGACGAGTTCGGGATCCCGGTAGTACTCCGTGCCGTGGGTGGTGAGGGTCATCGCCGAGGCCAACGGCGTTACCAGTCCAAGATCAACCAGGTGAACCCGATCAGACGAGACGATCAGGTTGGAGGGCTTGATGTCCTTGTGCCACAGGCCGCCCGCGTGGAATTCGTGCAGGGTGGCGAGCATGTCGCGGGCGTAGCCCATGACGCGAGCCATGGCCTGATGGTCGAGCCCTTCTTCACCACAGCGGTCATGCATCCCGTGCAGGACCACGTCCAGGTTTTCACCAGGAACGAACGGCATCGCGTACCAGAAGGAGGTGTCCTCAAGGTGATGGTCCAGGACCCGGCCCAGTTGGCGCGCGGCCTCCAGAGCTTTGGACTCGCGAACGATCTGGGGCACGGTCGAGCCCTGCTCCAAGGTGAAGGACTTGATCACGACCTGTCCGGGGTTGGCCAGGCCTGCCGCAGCCCAGCGTCGGGTTGTCTCTTCCTGAGGGACCGCCAGGTAGAGTTTCGCGCCGCTGCCGCCGGCGGGGATCGTCCCCACAATACGGTAGCCCGGGAAGGCGTCTCTCTCTTGGGCCGTGGTAGAGGAGGAGAGTGGATTGCGAACCAACTCGGGAACCCTTCTCTCGAGGTCCTGCGCGAAGCCTTCAAGTCCCAACAGGCGTGCGGGGTGGCCAAAGCAGAAGCGGTAGAGGCTGCCCGCGCCAGATGCCAACTCACCCCATAGAGCTCGGCCGTAGCTGCGCATGGTGGGGATGCGGCCGATAAGGCCGTTGCACAGGGCCAGGACGCCAGTGATTGTCGCCGTGACGGCGGCGCCTGCCAGGTGCAGAACCTCGCGTATCTCGCGTCCGATGAATCCGGTTGCGCCTCCCAGTATGCGGAAGAGGCCGCTGATCACAGCGCCCAGCACGCGTACTGCGACAACAATCAGCAAGATGGGCAGCGCAAGGGCCACCAGTACCTTGAGCACCACACCGAGGGCTCCAAGGCTAAAGGCGATCATGGTGATGAGGGGCATTGGGGGCGAGGAGAGGCCTAGGGTGTCCCATCGAGGGCTTGAGAGTTGGGATCGTCGATCCCCCGGCGCAGAGAGATGCGGTGGTAGATCTCGGCCAGGGAATCTTCGAAGCTGCGGTCCTCCTTCTGATTGGGATTTTCTCCCAACCCATTTCGCTCCAACTCCTCGATCTCCTCCTCCGTGAAACTGAAGCGCACCACGGTCTGTCGGAGACGCTCCCTGAGGGTGTCGCGGACGCTCGCCAGCCGACGGCTGACTGTGGGTTGGGACATTCCCAGGCTGTCAGCCACGTCCTTTCCGGTTCGCCCTTCGAGAACCCGTCGGCGGAAGATCTCAAAGTCCTCGAAGGAGACCTCACGCTCAACCTCCCTCAGGGCCGCTTCCACCTTGGCGTCGAAGACCTCCTGCTCGTAGGCGGCGCTGGGGGCTGGTCCACTGCTGGCCTGGCCGTGGGCGGCATCCAGGGACTGCGCTCGGCGCCCCTCACCACGCTTCTGGGCCGACCGTCGGTCCAACTCATCGCCCAGGGTGTAGCGGGCAATGGCCAGCAGCCACGTGGAGAAGCGGGCACCTCGGTTGGGATCATGCCGATCAATGGCGCCCGCCAGGGCCGCCATGGTCTCCTGGGAGAGGTCCTGGACCGTTTCGCGGCCGATGCGGCCGCGACCCCAGCGGGATAGCTGGGCCCCCAGAATAGGGCCGAAAGCCTCCCATAACTCAAACCAGGCGTCGTTGTCACGGGCCCTGAGCCTGGATATGAACTGGGTCGTAATGTCGCGCAAGGGGGTGTACCGGGGTGGTTGGGCCACGGGTGTGTCCCTACGCCGGTGGCCAGCGTGCATTCTCGCTGATCTGGAGACGTTCGCAATGAGGCAAAGGGTGAAATGCTGGCCGAGGGGTTCCCATCAAGTGGGTGTACCCAGGCTGGGTCCCGGTCAGAGTCCACAGGGTGGGCTCGGGGGCTTGTGCTCATGAGGGTGCGACGATTCTCATTGAAGGAGTACAGATGTTTTCCCTCTGCAAGAAGTTTTTCCTGACGGCCCTCATCGCCACTCTCGGATTGGGAGTTGTGGGTATTGGCCTTGCTGTTGTGGGTGGCCCCGAGCGAAGCAGGGCGGTAATCGAGGGTGTCCATACCCGGATGACCGATATCATTGATGAGCACATTGATGATCCCATCGCACTGCGCAATCAGTTGCGTGAATTGGAGCGCACCTACCCGGAGCGAATCAGTGCTGTGCGCTCGGATCTTGTCGAGCTTCAGAGCCAGGCCCGCCAATTGCGACGCGAGAAATCGATTTCTACTCGCGTTGTCGCGCTGGCCGAAGAAGACCTGATGGAGCTCATTCCTCGCCTGGAAGAGGCTCACGCCGTTGCGCGTTCCCAAGTCGGACGCGATCGTGTGGGATTCCAGTTGGTGAGCCTGCGCCTGTCAGACGGCGACTACAGCCTCGACAGAGCTGACGCCAAGGTCCGGCAGATCAAGAATACGCGTAGTGCCCATGTGGCCCGTGCCCACGATGCGGATCGCAGTTTGGCCTATCTTGATCAGCAGATGGGTCGCTTTACGGAGGTGCTGAACCAACTGGAGTCGGAGCAGGTCCAATTCCAGGCTCAGCTGTTTGCCTTGAACCGCCAGGTCGATTCCATCCAGCGTAATGAGCGCTTGATTGAAATGCTCGCCGAGCGCAAGCGCACTCTTGATGAGTGCTCTAACTACGACGTGGTCAGTCTGGATCAGGTGACCGGGAAGCTGGAGCAGATCCTGACCCAGCAGGAAGCGGAACTTGATGTCTTGTCGAGTCAGTCTGAGCACGTGGACTACGTGGATCGCGCTCGGGACGAACTGCGCGCTGAGAGTACGGTGGACGGGGCCGGGTATAACCCGCTTCCCAGCCTGCCACTTCCCCTTGTGGGGGAGTCGACCTCCGCCGCGTTGGAGGTGGTCCCGGTCGCCCAGCGTTGACCGATCCCTCCTCGGGAATCGAATGACCCGCCCGGCTCTCCTGGAGTCGGGCGGGCTTGCCTTTGAGAGGGGGGTTAGCGGGAGGGCCGTGGATCCCAGGCGCAGTCCTTTAGGCTCACCCTTCCGGAGCGATTGAAGCGGACGCCCTCTGCCCTCAGCTTCCTCTGTTGCTCCGCAGGGCCCGGTCCGGGCCGGGAGCTGATGGCGCCGCTGGCGGAGAGCACTCTGTGCCACGGTAGGCAGGAGCCTCGTGGGAGTTCGGCCAGAACCTGACCGACGAGCCGGGCTCGGCCGGGTAGGCCGGCTTCACGGGCCACCTGACCGTAGGTGGCCACCTGCCCGATGGGGATATCGTCAACAGTCGCCAGGATGCGCTGGGTGCGAGGGTCGCTTGATGTCTTTCCCATTGAAATGAGCCGCCCATGCCATGGGTTTGGCGGCGGCCGAGTGCTAGGCTCCGGGCATGTTCGGTGCTAAAGCCATGAAGCGCGCAAAGGCTGCGGAGAGTGTGGAGGGCGGTGCTGGGGCCGGCCGGGGGATGCCCGCCGACTTGGCCGTGGACCTGGAATCGGATCCGCTGACGCGCCCCGAGTATATCTCGGCCATCGTGCATCTGTATCGGGGCGAACTGCACCGGGCCAACGCTTGGCGCATGCGCCTCGACAATACCACCAACTGGGCCATCCTGACGACGGCAGCCCTACTGACGTTCTCCTTTGGGGATGGACAGCACAGCCACTGGACTCTGCTTGCTGGATTGTCACTTGTCTCTGCCTTTCTGACTTTTGAGGCCAGGCGGTTCCGCCTGGCGGACGTCTGGCGAGCGCGCGTCCGGATGATCGAGGAAAACTTCTACGGCCCCCTCCTGCGGCGAAAACTCGATAGCCCCGAAGCGCTGTGGGGCAACCTCGTTGCGGACGACTTGTTCAGGCCCAAGTACAAGATCACCCACTTCCAGGCCATACGACTGCGGTTGTTGCGCAACTATTGGCCCATCTACGGCGTCCTGTTGCTTGCCTGGTGTGTGCACGTCACCCTGATGCCCGTTCCTGCCGAGTCTTGGGGGGAGGTACGGCGCCACCTCTCTACTGGCTTGATTCCTTGGTGGGTGTCCCTGGCCTATCTGGGCCTAATGATTACGGGCGGTTTGGCGATCATCTTCTTGCCCCCCAAGGTCCCCCAAACGGAGATGGAGCATTGGAGCAATCCGACCCTCGGAGCAGGCGAGAACCCTATTCTGGACGGATGATGCGCGGGGTTGGGTTGCTTGTAGTGGTCTTGGAGTGCGCCGGTTGTGTGGCCCCACGTACCCACTTTCAGCAGCCGCGATTAGTGGTCGGTGCGCGTGAGGCTGAGTGGGCAACCGATGGATCTTCGGGAGCCAGCGTACTGCGGCCCGTCGTCCTAGGGGCGGCCTTCACCCTCGTATGGGAGCCCCTGGGGGTAGAGGGGATCCTCGAAGGGGTTTCCCTTGGAGCGGTGGATGCTGGCCTGGTTCGGGAGGAGGAGTGGGAGGCCTCCGCTGCGGCCGCGACCTGGATCGAGGTCAGCACGAACAGGAAAGGTTACCGCCTGTTGGTAGGCAAGGGGGCAGGCAATAGCGACTGGATCACGCGCTGGGATTCTGTACCCGGGAAGGGGGGCCGCCGGGCGGCTCCGGAATCCACATCCACTGAATAGAACGGGCCACCCCCGATGGGGAGGCGGCCGTGTTGCCAACGATTGAGCTCTGCCCGCCGGGGCAACCGCGATCCTGGGTCCGCAGGGCGAGCGCGCTTACTGAGACCAGGTCAACGCGAAGGCGGAGAGTTCAGGGCTCAAGCCTGTCTGCGTATTGGACGTGAAGGACAATCGCACCTGGTAGTAACTGGAACCGTCAATCGAAGACGGATCATCAAACCAGCCGGCATCACTGTTGTAGAACGCAATCTGCGTGTTCAGCTGCAGCGGATCGTTGTTGTGCTGGATGGCCGGGTACTCAAGGGTGTCCGGGAAGCAATCGGTGATCGTCTCAAGGTAGTGGTCCCCGTAAAGGTCCAGCGTGAGGGCGTCCTCGATGGGGGGGGTGTCAGCGAGTACGTTGCCCGCCCCGCGGAATGACGCCGTGATGTTCGTGCCCAGGGGCTGATCTTGAATGGGCGGTTCGAGCACGTACTGGCTGAAGTCGGCCAAGAAGGGATTTCCACCCGGGTTGTCGGGGTCCGTAGTCGCGAACCAGACTGAAACCGCACGGCTCACGCGAACCACGAAATCGACGGCGCCGATGTAGACCTCACCGTCCAGGCCGGGAATGACCCCGCCAGGAGGGGTGCTGCCCGGGTTGAATCCGCCGTTGGCCCGGATTTCCAGGCTGGGATCGACGACGACTGCGTTCTGGGTTTCATCGATGCCGCCCGTTGAGAAGGCGCGGAAGTAGGGGCCGCTGCCAGCCACAGCCTCCGCAGTGTCGAAGCGGTTGATTCCCTGGGCACCAGGGCTCTGCCAGCAGCGGAACTCAAGCAGCAGGGGCAGGGCAACAGACTGGATATGGTCCGGGATGTAGTAGGGCCAAGGAGTCAGTGTCGGCGGAGGCGGGACGACAGCGCAACCCATGTAGGGCAGACCCAGGGTCATGAGGTTGTGCCACTGCTGAGGGTACATGCCCCAGCCGTTGGGGCCGCCCCGAGTGGTCAGCGCCGTGTCCCTGTAGGTGTAGTACTTGTACGTGCTCGCGTCGCCACTGCGGTTGAGCGGGAACGGCATCAGAGGCACGTCCACACCGGACATGTACATGTCCCCGGGGTTCAGGGTGTAGCCCGCCACCTTGGGGTGGACGATGATCGGAGGGTCGCCGGTCGGATCGAGCAGGTTGTTGTCGTAGATGTCCACGAGGCCAGTGTTGGCGAAGACCTCATCGGGGGTGTACAGGCCGTGGCTCAGTCGGATTTCAAAATCAGGGAAGTTGTCCACCAGGATCATGGCGCCGATCGGGGACCAGTTGATTCCTTCGACGTCCACGTTGAACGTGCTGAAGTACTGGTTGAACATGTTCGCGCCCTGATCGAGGTTGACGTGGTACAGGTCGAAACCAAGGTCCAGGAAGCGCCAGAGGAACTGGGTCTTCGAGCCGAGGTTGGACAGAGGGGACTGCACGAAGTTGGGACCGAAGGCTGTGTTGCCCATGGCCGAAATCATCATATTCTGGCGGTCAGCCATGCCTTGGAAGCGGGATACGCCTCGGGGCGAGATGGTCTCCCGGCCAGCACCCGGTGCGCCAGAGTTGTTGTAGTTGAATGAAATCTGGCCTCCCCATTCCGGAATGGGCCCGCTGGCTGCATTCCCGAAGGGAGCCTCCTCATCCTTGGATGAGAAGCGCGAAACACGGCCGCCATTGCGCTGAGGTCCGGCCGTGGGGTCGAGCAGAATCGTCACCTGGGGCAGGTTCTGGGAGAGGGTGTTTCCAGCGAGGTCCGTCGATCCAGTAGTTGCCGAGCTCGCGCTCATGAGAGTGAGGAAGTAATCCTCCGAGGCAGCAGTGGCGTGGGCCAGGGGAAGGTCTGGAATGAAGGTGAACTCCTGAACGTCTTGAGAGTTGCTGACCGTACCCACTACGTAGTCCCAGCTCGCGGCTGGGGTCGTCTCACGGGTCAGGGTGTAGGCGTCAAAGGCTGTGACAGTGACCGGGTCCATGGGTTCACTGAAGCGGACCGTGTAGTACGCGCTTGGTGCGACGTTCACAGTCGGGTTGTTGATGTCGGGTGCCGCAGGAAAGACGCTAACGAAGCAGGATGCCGTCAGGGAGTCCGTACTGGGGTCATAGGGCGACATGAACGCCGCAGGTCCGATGGCGGAGCTTATCCACTCCATGGGTCCATCCAGGCCCGGTGAATCCCACAGGGTCGGCCAAGCCAGGAGCCTCACCTCGACATTGGATGCCGTGCCTCCCGTTTGGGGCGCGGCGGGCTTGGTTACCTCGGCAAATACACCGGTCTGCGTGATGATGTCCCCAGGCACAGGGGTTTGCGCGCAGAAGGTGGACTGGAAGACGACGGTAGGCAGCAGGAAGAGGGTGCCATCGCCTCCGGGAGGCGGGTTCAGGCTTATGGGGAGGCCTGCGATAGAACAGACCTGCTCACCGACAACGACGGGCGAAATAGAGTCCGTTAGGAAGCCGTTTGAGGGGTCGCCGGTGGCTGCGCCGCCGGAGCGCACCGAGCGCACAAGGTCCCACGTGGATGAGGTGTAATCGATCGTGCCGTTGGTGTTGGTGGCAACGGAGTGCCCCGAGGGGTTGGTGAGCAGGTGGTCCTGGCCAAGTACCGCGTCGGTCCGGGTGGGGATGCGGAACTGTGCGTTGGAGAGGGCGGTGTTGATGCTGGCGGGGAGTCCAATGGCGTTGACGGGCAGCGGGGGGGTGGTCTCAAATGACTCCAACTCGGAGACCGCCATGTCGATGAGGATGCGAGTGGAGTAGAACTCCAGGCCCGATTCGCCATCCCAGTCCCCAAGGTCCCCGTGGTTGGGGTCAATGATGACGCGTGCTTCATACGGCATGACCGAAGGGGTACCGGTCAGCATTCGCACGGTTGTGGCGTCCAGCGTAGAGGGGTCCACCAGGTCGTCGAACTGGACCATGATCGTCGCGTTGCGAGGGACCATCGTGTAGAGGCCGCTACCAGAGATTCCGGTGTCGTCCACGGGCTTGAGCCCGGCCTCGGCCAGCTTCAGGTAGTTGTAGAACTGGGTGCGTCCGCCGCCTTGGCTGGTGTCATCCACGTTGTAGAGGATGATAAGGACCTGCTGGGAGGTGACCGGATTTGTCTCGAGTACGTAGTTGAAGTTGTCCGTCGTCAGGCTCGGGTCGATCAGGAAATCCTCATTCATGAGGACGCGCGCCCCCGTGCTGTCGATCCCGTACACGTCCAAGAGTCGGCCCCATGCGTGACGCGCGATTCTCAATTCACTGCCTGCCCCTCCAGAGGAGCCATCGACGATGAGGTAGCGCCCCGTGTCAGGGTCCTGCACGATGTCGCCAGGATTGTTCGTTCCGCGGTCCGGGGAGACGGTGTTGTTGCAACCCGCAAGAAGGGAGGCGACAGCGCAACTGCCCAGCAAGAGATGCCTCAGGCCTGGAGTCGACGTTCCGAAAAATGGCGCGGTGGTCCAAGGACCAAGGGGGTGGATTTGCATCGATCGACGGTTTGAGGTGCGGATCATGGGGAGTATGGACTGCGTCCGCAACGCGGCCCGAGGGGAGGCCCAGGGACGGATTGAGGGGAGCAGTCAGCTGCGTGACGTGTTCGGACGACTAACTGGCCAGAGACAACCTGACCGTCCCAACAGGCAAACGCCGTTCCGGGAAGGCCAAAGAAACCACTGTCCACCCTAGATTAGGGCGGGAAGGGCCTCAGGGCAACGTCAAGCCCCACCACTAGGCCCCGTTCCAGGGGTTTACACCTCTGCCCCCCCCTCTGCGATGCCAACAGGAGGGGTGTGTGCGGTTTGTATGTGCAGAATCGCACAGGACAGGCCCGGGGGTAGGGCCAAACGTGGGAATTGGGCCGAGCCTGTGGATAGCATGGTCGCATGCGTCTCCCACCGCACCTGGGCCGGATCCTCGCTACCACGTCCATCCTCCTGGCCGGGGTTCTGGCACTGGCCAGCACTCGGCCGGGGAGTACGGATGACGCCTTCGTTCTTCTCGTCCAGGCGCGGGGCCTCCTGGACGGAGCTGGCTGGGAGGTGCAGGCCGGCCAGGGGCCGGTAGAGAGCGTGACCAGCCTGCTTGACCTGGCTCTCAAGACGGTCGTCCTGGCATTCTCTCCCGCGAGCGGGGAGACCACTCTCTGGCGCACCAACGGCGCCCTTTATCTTGGACTCTTGTTCGCCTGTGCCCTGGCCACAAGACGTGGGCGAGGTTGGCCTGTGGCATTTGGAGCCCTGGCTCTCTGCCCGGGCTTGGCCGAGGGGGCGAGCTACATGCTCGAGACCCCCTTGTACCTTGCCCTGCTGCTGGGGGCTGCGCATGTGGTCCTACGTCGAGGCGAAGGGTTGTGGCCGGAAGTTGCGGTGTTCGTGGCTGCCAGCAGCCTGCTACTTGCGCGTCCGGAGGGTCTCGTGGTGGCCGCCGTGTTCCTCGCGGGTAGATCACGCATGGTCACCGGTGCCTCACGCTGGCGGCCGGCCCTGGCGGCGGTGGGAGTGGCCTGTTCACTACTTGTATGGCGGCTTGTCGTTTTTGGGGCCTGGGCCCCCAATACCTACTTCGCCAAGAGGTCTGATTCGATCCTGAACGAATTCACGGACGGGGCGAAGTATGTCGTCGCCTCTGTGATGAATTCTGGGCGCCCGGGCCCACTGCCTGAGGCTACAGTGTGGTTGAGTGTTGGTCCTCTGCTCCTGATCGCTCTGGCCGGACCCTGGATCGCGAGTCGCCGGCCTGCCGGGGAACCCGGTCTCCGCCTGGCTGTCCTCGCCTGGGCGTCCACGGCCTCCTTGCTGGCGGTGGTCGTTTCCGGTGGAGATGGGTACAGAGGCCTGCGCTTGCTTGCACCTGTCTATTGGCTATCGACGCTGACGCTCGTAGAGCTGAGCGCCAGCTCCTGCAAACGTTCTGCCATGTGGGGAGTCTCCCTGCTCGCCGTCGTCTTCGGTGCCCGGCTCATAGAGGTTCTCCCTGATCCGGGTTCAAAGCTGGAGGGCGCCTGGCGCGCCGTACGTGCTGAGACTCCCTGGGACTCTCGACCTCAAGAGGCTCTGGCCGCAGGCCTGGCTCGCGCCCTTCCCGGGGATGTGGTTGCCCACAGGCACAACCAAGCCCTGAGGTACCACGCTCCCAAGCTACGGGTCATGGACCTGACGGGTCTCACCCAAGCAGTCATCGCGCGCCAGAGCGCCCCGGACCCCGTTGGCTTCGGGCGTGATGCACTGAGCTGGGCCCTGGAGCAGGGAGTCGGTGCCATCCACCTTGACCCGTTGTCGTCCCGGGGGGCTCCTGCTCACCTCCATGATCTGGGGGGCTTGGCTGGGAACCCCGCGGCCTGGGAGAGGGTACTTGGCCCGGATGTGCCTCGGGGGGAGGTCCTGGCGCAGTTGGTTCAGAACTACCGCTGTGCCAGTCTGGCTGGAGTCGCGGGTCCGGGGACCTGGGCCAATTGCCTCATCCGCTCCGATCTGGCCGCTGATTTCCGGAGCGCGGGTTTTGAAGTCTACGGGCCCTAGGGCCTGTTCCCGGATCGGGCCGCGTCCCTACTGGCGATCAAGCGCAAGTGAAGGTCCTGCAGCTCTCCAAGGTCGGGGGAGTGCATGATCATCAACTCCACGAGCTCCGCAGCCACGGCGTAGGTCTCGGCGGCGGCATCCTTGTTGCCCGCGATGCCGCGCACCAAAGAGGCCAGGGCGATCAGGGAGTCCGCTGGCCTGAAGTCTTTCCCAAGCTCAGCGGCCCGCAACTCGAATGCATGCTTCTGCAGGCGCGCTGCGCGTTCATCCTGTCCATTCGCGGCGCATGACTGTGCCAGACGCACCTCGACGCGCGCGTACTCCAGGGACTCTGTCCCGTGCAGGCGGGCCATGGAGGCCAGGGCCTCATCAAGAAGCACGATAACCTCAGGGTCGGCCTTGTCCTGGGCCTCAAGCAGGCTGGCCAACGCGAGCAGCCCCGTTGCGTAGGTGGGCCCCTGCAATCGCGGGTTGCCCACGTAGAAGGCCAATCCTTGGCGGAGGTGGTCCTTGGCGTCCACGAGGCGCGAGCCGGTCGTGAACCACGCGCTGTAGAGCCAGGCCCCAAACGCGATGTGACGATCTGCCGTGATGAGCGCCTCCTCGGGGTAGGCGCGCTGGAAGGCGTCGATCATCTGGGAGCGGATCGCGGCAGCGCGCTGGTGTTGTCCCGCAGCTGTCAGCACATCGCTCAGGTCTTCGAGGGTGCCCCCCAGGGCATCCTGTTGCTCAGGGAACTCCAGGCGGCGAATGTCCACGACGGTCTGCAGCAGGGCTGCGGCCTCGGATAGCCGTCCGCGACGACGGTGGATGGCCGCCAGGTTGGTGTTCACCTCAAGCAGAGAGGCGTGAACTGGGCCGGCGGTTTGCCTGGCGATCGCCAGAGCTCGCAGCAGGTGATTCTCGGCAGCGTCGACGGCTCCGTCATCCTGCAGGAGAGCACCCAGGCGGCCGTGGGAGTCGGCGACCTTGAGGTGTCGTTCGCCGTGAATCCCGACCCACGTATTCAAGGCCTGCTCCTGTAGGTCCCTCGCGGTCTTCAGGTCTCCTGCAGCCCTTGCCTGTTCGGCGCCCAGCTCCAGGGCCGCGGCGAAAGCGCCGTGGTCGGACCCAAAGGTCTCCCGGGCCTGATCCACCAGCTCCACAGCGGGGATGGCACCGGCCATGAGAGACTCGACAAAGTGACTGCGGTGCTCGGATTGATCCCGTTGGTGTACGGCCTCGCGCCAGCCCAGGACTGACAGGGCACCTCCGCCCAAGAGAGCCAGGAGCACGCCGCTCACGGCCAGCACCTTGAGCTGATTGCGGCGTACAAACTTGCGCAGGCGGTAGATCGTACTGGGTGGACTGGCCAGGACAGGCTCATTCTCAAGGTGACGAAGGATGTCGGCGGCCAAGGCTTCCGCGGAGGAGTAGCGCCGGCCGCGCTCCTTCTCCAGGGCTTTCATGACGATCCAGTCGAGGTCGCCGCGTAGGCGCGGTACACCAGCACGGTCCGAGGGCGGAGGAGGGTCCTCCTCTCGCAGCACCCTCTGGAGCTCGAGCAAGGAAGCCTCTCGCAGGCGGGTGGAGTCAAAAGGTGGAGAGCCCGCCAGTAGCTCGTAGAGCAGGGCGCCCAGGGAGTAGATATCCGAGCGCGTGTCCACATCGGTTTCCGTTGAGCCCGCCTGTTCGGGGCTCATATACCCGGGCGTTCCCACGAACTGGCCTATCTCGGTGTGGGCCGTCTCGAGGGAAGCTCGGGAGTGGATGGCCTTTGCTACCCCGAAGTCAATCAGACGCGGGCTGGGCCGCCCATCCTCTTCGACCACTAGCACGTTGGAGGGTTTGAGATCGCGGTGGATGAGGCCCTTCTGGTGTGCATGTTGCACACCGCGACAGACGTCGACGAATAGCCGCAGGCGGGCAGAAACGTCAAGGTCCTGTTCTGCGCAGTAGCGGCACAGGTCCACGCCGTCGATGAACTCCATGACGAAATAGGGTCGTCCCGCGGCTGTGGAGCCCGCGTCCAGCACCGTGGAGATGAAGGGATGGTCCGTTTGGCCCAAGGCCTGGCGTTCGGCTTGGAAGCGGGCGATAACCCGCCGGGTGTCCATGCCAAGTTTGATGATCTTCAAGGCCACACTGCGCGGAAGCGGCTCCTCCTGTCGCGCCTTGTAGACCACCCCGAAGCCGCCCTCCCCGAGTACTTCCTCGAGAAGGTAGGGGCCGACCCGGGTGCCAAGGGCCGCTGCGGGGTCCACGGGTTGATGTCGGGCGTGTGCCGGGTCATCGAGGAATCCGGCGGAGGAATGGTGGGCACGCAGCAGGGTGTCCAGTCTGCGTCGCAGGCTCGGACGTGAGTCGCAGGCACCGTCGAGGAAGCGCTCCCGCTCAGGGGGAGGGAGCGCCAGGGCCCGGTGGAACAGTTCCTCTGAGTCAGGCACAGCCAGTCCCATCGTCGTCTTGCAGCTCCGCGAAGAGAAACGCGCGTGCGTAAGTCCACCAGCGCTCGGCGGTGGCCCTGGATATACCCAGCGTGCTTGCCGCTTCCTCGTAGGTCAGCCCGGCGAAGTACCGGAGTTCAACCAGTTGAGCCTTTTGCGGGGATTCGGCGGCCAGCCGTTCGAGGGCTTCATCCAGTGCGAGGATATCGATGCCGGGGGGGGTCCAGGTTGGATCAACCACAGAGAGGTCCAGGTGGGCCTGGCCTTCCCCACGCTTCAAGCGCTTGTGGGCACGCGCTCGATCCACCAGGACTCTACGCATGGCTTCAGCTGCGGCCCCAAAGAAATGGCGTCGGTTGGAGAACTCCGGGTTGCCCTGCAGCCGGAGCCAAGCCTCGTTGATCAGTGCGGTGGGGTTGAGCGTCGGGGCGCGAGACTCGTGACGCAGGCGGGAGCGTGCCAGACGGTGTAGCTCGTCGTAGACCAGCTCCATCAGGCGGTCCTCGGCAGGCTGGCCCTTTTGCTTGACTGCCTCAAGCAGGCGAGTGACCTCGCCGATTTCCGGATCGGGGGAGTCCCGTTGCATGTCAATCTGAGGGAGCGTCCTCGATCAGGGAGAGGGAAGCTGAGTTGATGCAGTAGCGCAGACCCGTGGGCTCTGGCCCGTCGGGAAAGACGTGTCCCAGATGCGCGTCGCATTCCTTGCAACGTACCTCGATACGCCGCATGCCCAAGGTTGCGTCTTCGAGTTCAACGAGGCGCGAACCTTCGAGCGGTTCAAAGAAGCTGGGCCAGCCACAGCCAGAGTCAAACTTGGAGTCTGAGCGAAACAGTGGAACTTCGCAGCACACGCACTGGTAGGTGCCTGCGGTCTTGGTGTTCCAGTAGATCCCCGTGAATGCTCGTTCCGTCCCGGCTTTGCGGGCGACCTCGTACTGCAGTGGGCTGAGGATCTCCTTCCACTCAAGATCCGTGCGGGTGACCCGCGAGGACGTCGCCGCTGGATCGTCATCATCCGCTCCCGGAGTCGACTCGGGCTCGGGCGTGGATTCGGGGCCGTGACAGGCGATCAGGCAACAGGCGAGAAGCCAGGGGAGGGCGGCCTGGACAAGACTGTGGAGATTGTTGGGAGCGGAGTACATCGCCGAGTCATTCTAGGGACTGTGG
>MPMD02378223.1_pt1 | contig 15885 bp, 2 predicted proteins | sample 1617291 | NCBI WGS metagenome assembly MPMD02 (sample SAMN05944810, study PRJNA350692) | marine metagenome | biome: marine; feature: ODZ; material: water; isolation source: 120 m water sample filtered on 30 um supor filter | place: Pacific Ocean | collected 2012-04-09 | depth 120m m | reverse complement strand
CTCGATGATGATCTCCGCGTGGCGCTGGTCTGCCTCGTAGTCGATCCCGTCGTCCTTCCAGGTCAGCACGCGGTTCAAGATCCTCACCTGTTGCTTCCTCGCCGGCCCGGGGCCAAACACCTCCGTGGTCATCTCGAACTCCTCCTTCATCTTCATGTCGAGCCACTGCAAATCCCTTGGGCGGCCAGTTGGCGCAAAATCATCTCCATGCACTGTGACCGGGATGTTCCGATTCTCGTGGTGGAAGTTGCATGGTGATGCCATCCCCACGGTGAAGCCGATCTGCGTGAGCACCTCCGTGTACTTGTTCGCCCAGTTCATGGCCGCGTCGCGCGTCCCGTACAGGGACAAGTTTAGAACTCCTACACGGTCTTCATCTCCTTCCTCCCAGTCCTCCGCAGGGATGTTGATGTAGATCGGCCGTTTCGCCGGGGCATAGAAGTATGCCCTTTTGACATCATTGTACATGATCACGAAGTCGTCATCGGGGTCGAGTGAATGCTGATTCGATGCGCATATGGATATTATTAGGCGCAGCGTCTCCAGTGGCGGCGTGGCCGCAAACAAGTCCTTGCGCTCGTCACGCTTGATCTCCCGGCCAACCAACCGCGCGCGATAGCTTGGACTCCTGGCGTCGCCTTTATTTTGATCAATCCATTTCGTGTCGATCAGCTTCATCCATTTCTCCCGTCTTATCTTCGTGTACACGCCCATCCTGCGGAAGTACTCGATCTCCTTCTTGCGGGCCTCGATCGCCAGGGCCTTGATCAGTGGCCATCCGGTGATGTCGTCGACGAACTCCATGCCCTCGAACAGCCTTCCGAACGGGTCCTCCTCCGGGGGGTTCTCCAGCGCCTCCATGTTGTCCTGGACCTTCATTAACTTCTGGAACCCATTCGTCACGTCGTAGACCTCGCATAGCCGGTTCCTCCACTTGATGGTCGACAACTCGCGCTTCACGCCTTCGCAGATCATCTTGCAGAATTTCCTCGGGTACTTCTGGCACTCGCTGGCTCTTCCGTCCATGATCTCTGCGTGCTGGTGCTCGCCGCGGCACTGCACTTCCCTGAAGATGGTGTAGATGGCGTGAGAGTTCGTCAGCAGGCCCGTCCTCTTCTTCACCGGGTACTTCAACTCGCCGTCGCCCTTCTTATCGCCAGTCTTCATGTCGGCCATGCAGAAGTCGAAGTTGACCTTGAAGACCCCATTCCAGCTCTGCAGCTCTCGCAGCAACTTCGTCTGCCACGTCGACGCGCCTGCAGGGTGCTCGAACGCGAACAGTCTGCCCGCGTTGTGCTGCATCGCGCACAGCTCGATCGCGAACTTGATGTGCTCCATCGCGTCTTGCAGCTGCGCCTTGACCTCGTCCTCGGGCAGGTTGATGTAGTTGAAGTTCTGCAGGCTGCTGAACGGTCCGCACATTGGGCACAGCATCAGCATAAACGGCTTGTCGCTCTGGATCTTCTCCTTCGCCTTGATCCTCTTGGCGTTCACGGAGAAGTCCCATGGGCGCCCGTCGTCCTCGTCGACCTGCGTCAGGTCCAGTGCCCAGCCTTTGCTTATGCCCATTTCTGCTGCGACGTCTGTAATACGCGGCGGCGAGTACACCTCCGCCACGTCCACTGTGCCGTCGTGGTTCATCGACGCCGCCTGCCTGGCCTCCTTGGGGACCTTCATGCCCTCGTCGATCTCGCGCAGGATGTGCTTCACGTTCGTGTGCTCCCTCAGTGCGCTCAGCATCTTGAGGTTGCCCACGAGCTCGTCGAGCTGCTGCTTCAAGATCTCGGCGGGGTCCGACTCGGTCTTGAGGTCCGCATTGCACTCACCTATCGCTTTACCTACAAAAGTCGTAGGTTCTGCTCGAGCGATCAGGGCTCGCCTCGGGGTCCGTGATGCAGAGCTTCCACGACCACCATGGTCGACGTCCATGTCGATGGCCTCGCTGAGAGTTCGCCCCACGTGCACACCTTTGGCCATTTCCTGGAATTTGGGGCCCACCTCAGGGTGCGCCAAACCGCAGGGGGAAGTGATCATTCCCGGCCGGGAATGATCACTTCCCGTTCGTGTTTTGTGCAGGTCATCATAGGGGGGGCCCCATAGGGGATCGCCCCCGCGCAGGTCTGTTTTGGGGTCGCCGGAAGCAGCGTATGACTCACAACGTTCTTCAGGCAATACCTCGAGTACCACTTTGAGGTCGCACGGTCGGCTTAGGATGGTATGAAGGCGTCTGTCATCTTCACGGACATCGTGGACATCCAAGGCCAGGAAAGTTTCTCCCGTCTTCTCATCAGAGGCCGTGTACCTCGTGACACGGCGCCACTCTGGGCCAGAGGGATCGCGTGCACGGAGAGCTCGTGCGTTCTTGAAGGTCTTCTGCCACTCACTGCTTGCGTTGAGTGTCCAGCCATCCTCTTGTGCGGATCCTTTCCAGTCTCTCGGGAGGCCCGGTCTTCTACTTCGCTCCACCACGCTCAGGAGCTTCGTGGCCGTGCTGGCTCGGCCTTCCGCGAAGTCGAGGTTCATGGCATGCATGTGCCTCGTCAAGACTTCCTCACCGAGGTGTTTGGTGCCCAAGTCTGCGGGGTTCTTCTCGCCCTTGACCTTCTCGATCTTTAGTCTTCGTTGAGCTTCCTTCTCCTGTAGCCACAGGGCGCCCACGTCGAGGTGGCGGATCTTTCCGACGCCGCGGCGTTGGAGAATCCCTAGTGCAGCTGACGCGTCGAGGACCAGCTTCGCAGTGCACCGTTCTCCAAAGTCTTTGAGCAGAGTCATGGCTCCCAGTGCCTCCACGCCGCCGCGCACTGCGCCAAGCAACTCGCTCTCTCCGCTTGACTGGGCTATCGTCGCCTGCGTCTTGCTCCAGAAGCGCAGAAGGTGACCGCCACGGAGGACGCACCCGCCAGACGTGCTCTTCCGTGTCGTCTTGCACCCTGCCCAGTTAGCGTCCGCGAAGACCGTGAGCTCCTCGACGTGGTCCTGGAAGTCGTAGAAGTTCACGACGCGGGGTCGTCGTACCAAGTATCTTACGATACGCTTCAACTTCTTCCAGCTCCTCATTGTCGGGCACGCCATGTCCCTGCACACCTCTTTTGCAGCAAATGCGATATCTGGGCGGTCCTGCGCCAGATAGTTTGTCCTTGCTGCAGCGCTCCTGAATTCCTTGAGGTTTTTCTTGCTCGTGATGGCGTCGTTGTCCTCCTCCTCCGACTCGGCCTCTCCTTGATCACTGCCTGGGCTCACCACGCCTTTCGTACCTTCCATGTCAAATTGTTTGATGAGAAGCTCGGCATGGCGAGGATCGGCCTCAAGTTCCCATCCATGCTTACCTGCTCGGACTACACGGTTCAGGACCTTACCTTCAACTTCATCGCCAGGCTCGTGGCCCAAGATGTGCGTGTTCCGGATGTCGAACTTGTCCTCGAGTGCCTTCTTGAGCTTCAGGATCCCCTCTTTCGGGCCAGCGCTGGCGTAGTCGTCGCCGTGAACGGCTGCCTTCACGTCCCAATCCGCATGGAAGAACACACAAGGATGGCCTATTCCACGAACGAACCCAATGCTCAAGAGATGCTCCGTGAGCATCTCCTGCCAACATCTTGCTGCGTCCTGGATGCCGTAGAGGCATAACTCCAGCTTGCCCACCATGTCGTCCTTGTCGTCGCGGTCCTCGGCCGGCAGCTCGACGTACAGGTCCCTGTCGATTCTCGCGTTAAAGTACGCTCTTGCGACGTCATTGATCATGAACTTTCGCGCCTTACCGTTCTTCACCGTCCCGGCGTGTGATACCACCACTCTGAGCGCCTCTAAGGGAGGTGTCGCCGCGAAGTTCTCCGGGTCAGCTCCTGAGCTGAACTCCATGCCCACTAGGCGGGACCTGTAGTTCGGGTTTTCGGTATCACCTTTGTTCGTGTCGATCCATTTGAGCTTGATGATCTTCGCGCCCTTCTTGATCGCCTCGATCCTCAGAACCTTGCGGTACACACCGCGCTTCTTGAAGAAGTCCATCTCAATGCCGCGCGCCTTCATCACCTCCTCAGCATTGAGCTCCACCTTGTTCGGATCATCCCACGCTCGAATTCCGAGGTCAGTCTCATACAACGTGTTGAGTTCTTCCTTCAACTGCTCTGGACCTTTTATGCTGGCTTCCTTCGCGCGCGCGGTGCCGTCCTCCTCGTGGTAGATGTCGCGCCAGTGCTCGGGGATCCCGGCGTAGTGCTCCCTGATGTTGCTGATCGCCCCAGGCTTGACTTCTCGGAAGAGATCCACGATGTCGTTCTCCGTCATCTCCCGTGTGCCCACTGTCCGTTCACGATCGTGTCGGAGTTGCTCAGCGAGTGCACGGCATATGGTGTGGCACAACTTGTCCGGGTATACTGCTGCGGCTTTGGCGCGGCCGCCGAGCAGGTCTCCGTGCGGCTCCTTGCACTCGCAGCGCCTACTCAGGGCCTGGATGATGCACCAAGAGTTGGACATGAAGCGCGTAGGCTTCATGACTGGCACACGCTGGCTGGGATTCGACTTGCTTTCGGTGGTCAAGCCCAGAGCGCACATGTGCGCCGTCCCGGTGAAGACGTCCAGTGTGTCCATCAGGTGCTGGATCTCCTGCAGCTCCCATGATGACGCCGTCAGCGGATGCTCGTGGAGGAAGTAGCGCCCGGCCTTGATCTGCTTCTTGTAGAGCTTCACGCAGAACCTGATGTGTTCGATCGCCACCTCCAACTCGTCGTGGAACTTCTGTCTCCGTTCCTTCGTCAGGTCGCGTCCCATCAGCAAGTTCATCAGGATGGAGAAGCGAGTGCATGGAGGTGAGCCAATGAGGAGCATGGGCTTCTCCTTCTCGAAAATCTTCTCCATCTCTCGTTGCGCCTTGGGATTGCCGAGGTCCCATCCATGCGTGATGTCGAACGCGGATCCTTGGACCAGATTGTACTTCGCACCCATCTTCCCCACGCGTTCCGGCGAGAAGAGCTCCATGATGTCGGTCTGGTCCTCCACCACGCCGACGCTCAAGACACTGACGCTGCCCAGGAATTTTAACGTGCCGTCGTGAGCTCTCTTCTGTGCTGGACTGCGGGGAATCTCCACTCTGATGTCGCTGGGTCTAACGGGTTCACGGGCCAGCATCTCGTCCGGGAGCACGTCCCCAGGCTCTGTGGGCTCGTACTGACCCTCTTCCATGTCGCTGTCATGCTTGTCGGCCTCGTTTTGCTCGTCGGCATCACGCTCCTTGCCATCTTCTTCCATTGCCGCCTCGGGCTCGTCGGCGTCCATCTCGTTCTCCTTGACCTCATTCTCGGTCTTCTCGACTTTGTCCTCACTAATGTCTTCGTCCGCAGGTTTGCTTGCTTCAGCATGCTGTTGACGGCGCGCTTCACTGGCCTCAATTCTTCTCTTTCCTTCAGGTGTGCTTTTCAAGCAATCCTCCATTCTTTTGCGACAGTCCTCTGAGTGCGGCAGGCGAGAGCCTCCAGAAGCGGCACGCATGCACCCAGGGCAGCCGCCGGTGTAGCCGTGCGCGACGTAGTCATCTTTGTTGAATTTCACACGTCGAGGCAGCACGTCACGAATCTCAGGCACGTCTGGAGGTGGTCCGCTGGGCCTTACCACCACCACCTCTCGAGGATCTTGGTCCTGACCACTCACATACTGGGCCACACCTATTCTTACCGCCTTGATCGCCTCCTCGCTCCAACGCGCATCTCGTGGTAGCCGTCGGATAGATCTTGCCCTGAAGATGCCGTCCTTGTTGCCCAGAATAATCTCGGCCGTCCTTCCTTGTACTCCAAGAAACACTCCTTCATGCCAGTCCTCCTTCCACTTGTTCTTGCCGGTCTTCTTGGGAGTGATCATGAACATCACCTTCTCGGCAAAGATCGCCGTGACCGCCGGGAACCGGTGAGCCGTGGCTAGTTCGTAGGACGTCCTCCCACTCTCTTGGACCTTGAAGTAGTTCACTGACTCGGCCGCCCACATGACCAGCCACTCCACAAGAGGCTCGGTGTGCTGGAGCTCCATCTTCGCTTCGGCCTCCAAGTGGCACTTCATGGTGATCAATTGTCCTCTCCACGTTCTCACTGCCTTCTCGACTGCCCCGTTGCATCTGCTTTCGCGCTTAGGCGACTGAATGATCGCCGTCTCTGCCTTCCTTGCCACCGCGATCGCCTCAACCAGGGCTTTGATGGAGTTCTCGCCGTCGGACTTCAAAGTGATCTTCGTGCCGCCGTAGCCGAGGGTCTCCAGCTTCTTCGTGATGAACACGACCACCCATGGGATCACTCCTTTCTTCTTCGTGGCCACCGCGTAGAGCGCGTCGATCAGGTCGATATAGATGATGAGGATGGGCGAGTGGTCCCTCTTCTCGTCATCCTCGTCGTCTTCGCCGTCCGCCCAGCAGTAGTCCAACGACACTGTGGGCACTCCAGTGACGTGCAACCTTTCTTCTCGATGATCAGCTCGATGATGTGGGGTTGAAACCGCCTTGCCCTTCACACAGTGTGGGCACCAGGATCGGAAGGGCCAGTGGGAGAGGTTGTGCTCGTCCACTTCCTTCTGTGTTGGTCTACCGGGGTCCGCAGGCATGCGAGCCTTCCTCGCCTCGCCAGCGCAGTCGCCGCAGATGAAGTCCTTCGACTCTGACTCGTTCTCATTCACGTCCTGATTCTCGCTCTCCTTCGCCTCAGGCTCGTCTCTAAACAAATTCTCATCCATCTCGGCTTCACCAAAGACCAACACAGCCTTCCGATCCTCATCGCATTGTGGTCTTACTGGTGCCGCGGTCACTTGGCTCCATGCCCGGGAAAACCCGGACTCGACGCATGCTTCACCCAGGCCTTGAGCTCATACAGGCCGTCCTTCGCGTGGAGGGTGATCTTTTCGCCTGTGTAGATGTTCTCAATGTATGACCACGCGGGGTGAAAGACCACAGCATGCCCAGTCTCAACCAGCTTTGACACGGCCAGTAGCGGCTTGTGGACGTCGCACACCTGAAAGCTGAGGAGTTTCTGGGCACCCTCCTCAGTCTCTAGAATGCATCGCCGCTCGCCTTTGTTGTCGATGATTCCGCCGTTTGCAACTTCATACTTCGCACCTCTGAGGCTGGCTGAAGAGCTTTCTATCGGAATGTGTTGAGCCATCTTGAGCGGCACCACAGTCTCCGATGCTCCTGAGTCGACGGTGATGGTGATCTCCTCCCACTCGTTGCCGTCGAGCGCGTTCAGCGAGTTCGCAACGATGATCTCCTTCAGCATGTTGACCTCCACGACGCGGCCATTCTCGTCCGTGGCCTTCATCCTCAGATCCACTTTGTGACGTCTCGGGCCTGCCCACAGTTTCGAGGCGCCGCATGCCTCTGAAATCGATGCACAGTCAGGCTTGTCGACAGCGTCAGCATCCTCCTCATCGTCACTGTCGACGAGTTCTGGATGCAGTTCATCCTCCCTGTCTGGAGGTATTGGCGTTTCGGCAAGCTTAGCCTCATCAGCGCGGAGAGCTATGCCGCCGCGGACGCCATTAGGCGTCAATGAGCATGCATCGGCAGGTGTCGATGATGCTTCCTTCCTCCTCATTTCTTCGTACTTTTCCACCGCCATCGCCGTGCGCCTCTCTTCTCGCCTCTGCTCTGCCGTCCTGTATCCGGGGACGAGAGTCGCCTTCAGGATCTCCCACTGAGCTTCGGGGGAGTCGACGACCCAGCCTGGCGGTGCGTCGAGACTCGCCTCGATGATGCCGTCACTGATGTTCTCGAACTCCACGATGTCGATGATCTTCTTCTTATCGCCATTCGTCGGCTTCATCTTGGGCTTCTTTTCTTTATTAAATTTCTTCTCTGAGGAGTTCGTCGTGGGGATAATCTTCGCGGGGATGATCTTCGCTTTGTGTATCACCGCCTTTTCCTCATGTCTGAAAGCCTCAACCATCTTGTTGTACGAGATCGAGTTGTGAAGGGCCTCATTGAAGGAGTCAGTTGGCTTGTACTTCAGTTTGCCCTTGAACTTCGGTTCCGACTTTTGGATTGCTACTTTGATGTCGGGCGAGCTACCCCTAGGAGTGCAAAACTCCGCCTTCTCGAACTCTTCCACGATGGTCTGCACAGGCTTGACATGCTGCAACATGGATAATCGTTCCAAGCTTCGGATGCTGCCAATGTTGCTCGCGTTATCCAGCCACCAGTCCGCCTCCCAGTCGTCGGCGTTCTCGAGCGAGTATGCTTTGCCATAGCCTTTGCGTCCTGCGCCCTTGCCATTGCCATACTTGCCTTTGCCCTTGCTCTTGCCCTTCTGGCCTTTGCCTTTGCCGCCGCCTTTGGCCGCGTACCACCAGTCGTCGCCCTTGCTGTGGTTGCTCATCCTGTTCTTGCCTTCGTTATGCGGGCACTGCCTGGCGATGTGGCCTTTTTCCTTGCAGATGAAGCACACAATGTTCGGGTTGGTGACCGCGTTCACCTCGCCAATCGTCGGCTCGCACAAGAAGGGGTCCGGGACGTCACGACCTTCCAGCGAGTCGATCTCCATGGGCGTGGCCTTGTTGTTCTTCACGATGGACCTCTCACGTGATTCACAGCCTTCGCGGATGATCTTGAGCCGCATGTACTCAAAGTCGTCGTTGTGGCCTCCATCACAGATGGTCTTCTGGGTCGCGTCATCCATCATGTTGTAAACAATCGATGCCTTGGCGATGTCGCTTATGGTGCCCTTGATCTGCTCCAGCTTGACCAACCTCTTTTCAAACTCTCGAAGTAGTCCATGCATTTCGCCTGGGGTCTTGGCCTTCTTACGCGCCATTTCGTAGACCGCGGCGTGGATGTTTGCATGCGTGGACTGTGATTGTGGTTCGTAGTATTGGTTGATCATCTTCCACATGGCGAACCCCTTGTCGCCGCAACTCTCCACCAGGTCCGCCGCAGAGTCGGTGAGATGCTCGAACAAGAAGTAGTGCATGATGTCGTCCAGCTCGGCGTAGTTGAGGTCGATGTCCAGGTTGAAGAGCTCCTGGGCCACATCAAAGACCTCGCCAGTTTTGGCTGCCGTGTACGCTGTCAAGAACTTGCCAAGGTTGGGCACGAATTTCTCGAGGTAGATGACCGCATGCTTTCGCCACTGCGTGAAAGCTCGGACGTCATCCTTCTTGTCACCTGAGAACTTCACTGTACCGCGTGCCTTAGGGTCCTTGATGTTCCAGCGGTGCTCGGACTTCTCGGGCTTCTTCTCGATCTTCTTCTCGAGCTCAACCATCCGGTTCAGGAGCTGGTCGTGTGCGTCTCGTACGATCGCTTGGATAGCATTGTGCACGACGTCGCCTGGCTGTGAGATGGCCTTTTCGAACTTTGTGGACATCTCGATGAACTGCGTTGTGATCATTTGCTCATACTTCTGGAGACCTTCATCCGTCGCGTTCATCCGGAGGCCGAGTCCATTGATTCGCTCGTTCAAGGACGCACTGAGTGCTTCAAGAGCTTGTGTCGTCGCCGCCATGGTGGTTGCAGTGGGTAGCTTCTCAGCAAGTTTAATAACACGGGGGTTATTAACCAAGCTCCGCTACCATGCAAAGCTGGTAGTGAGGGGGTTTGCTAGATTGTTTTTCAACAACCTTTGCGATGATAGCTTGAGCCATCGCACAGATGCAATGCCTCAGCTTCGAACACTCGTTGAAAAGAGAGAGGTTGACACCTTAACCCCAAGACCTCCCTCGACTTGTTAAGAAAAGTAAAGCTATCTCTGTTCCACTCACTTGGTTCCACACTGGGCAGCAGCGGCTCAGTGAAGACGTGGCAGCTACACTTCAACAGGACCGAAAACGAAGTCGCACTTAAGGATCCTTAAGTGCGACTTGAAATGATAGGTCCCGAGCCTAGGCTCACAGGCGTCTCTGGGTCGACTTCGAGGCTCAGTCAAGGACCCCTCCTCGGACGGCACCGCGTCGCCGGGGTCGTTCGCCTTGAGCAGAAGCACGACGCTGAGATCCACGGGCCTGTGAAGCTTGGTGTGAAGGCGAGGATCATCCATGGCCACGTCGGTGACATCGATGTCCATGATGACCTCGCCGTTGCTCTTGTCGAGCGCGCGGTAGCGGACCACGTCTTCCCACTTGACTCCTTGTCTCAAGTGGTCTTCAGCACCTCTGAGAGCACGAGCACCTTTGTACAGCTTCGAGAGGGAGCCTTTTTCCACTTGTAAGGCCCCGGAACCACGACGCCCAAAATCCCACCATGCTCTAGGCACCTTGGGACGCCGCGTCTGTTCCAGTCCGCAGAGAAGTTTCGAGGCAGCATCCGCACGGCCTTCTGCAAAGTCCATGGACATTGCCTTGAGGTGACGGCACAGAACTTCCTCCGAGAGGTGTTTTGTGCCCAGGTCCGCGGGGTTCTTCTCGCCCTTGACCTTGCCGAGCTTTATCTTTCTCTGGGCTTCTTTCTCCTGGAGCCACAGAGCACCCACATCAAGATGTCTTACTCGGCCCACTCCTTGTCTCTGAAGGATGCCCAGCGCGGCTGATGCATCAAGAACAAGTTTTGCTTCACAGTCGATGCCAAGGTCTCGCAGGAGAGTCTGCGCTCCCAGCGCCTCTACCCCTCCTCGCACTGCGCCGAAGAGTTCGCTTTCTGCCGAGGATTGGGCAATCGACGCCTGCGTCTTTGACCAGCTTCTGAGCATGTGCGTCCCGCGTAAGACGCATCCGCCCGATGTGCTCTTTCGTGTCACCTTGCATCCAGCCCAGTTGGCGTCCGCGTACACCGTGAGCTCGCGCACATCTTGCTGGAAGTCGAAGTAGTTGATCAGCCGCGGCCTCTTCACCAAGTACCTGACGATTCTTTTCGCCTTTATCCAGCTTCTTCGCGTCGGACGCGCCATGTCTCTGCAGACTTCTTTGGCCGCATACGCAATGTCTGGCCTGTCTTGTGCCAGATAGTTTGTTCTGGCAGCCACTCCTCGAAACTTGGTGATCTCTTCCTTGTCTGTGAGCTCTGCGTTGTCCTCTTCTTCAGCGTCACTGCTTTCCGTGCCTGGCGAAGAAACTCCTTTGCAACCTTCCAACTCGAGCTGTTGGATCAACAGTTCGGCATGCCTTGGATCAGCCTCGAGCTCCCATCCGTGCTCTCCAGCTCTGAGGATTCGGTTCAGGACCTTCCCCTCTTTCTCGTCGCCGTCTTCATGTCCAATGACATGGGTCTCGCGGATGTCAAAGGCTTCTTCCAGAGCTTTTCGGAGCTTCACGAGGCCTTCTTTGGGTCCGGCTGTGGCGTAGTCGTCTCCGTGCACGACTGTCTTCAAGTCCCAGTCCTTGTGGAAGAACACGCTGGGATGCCCGACTCCTCGTTGGAATCCGATTGCCTTCAGGTGGCCAGCAAGGAGGTTCTGCCAGCACCTCGCAGCATCCTGGATCCCGTACAAGCACAGCTCCAGCTTGCCCACAAGGTCTTTTCCAGGCTCCTGGTCCTCTGGAGGGAGCTCGACGTAGAGGTCTCTGTCGAGCTTGGCGTTGAAGTACGCCCGGGCAACGTCGTTGATCATCACCTTATGTCTGACACATCCTCGCTTCGTTGCTGCGTGCGAGACTACTACCCTCAGGCCTTCGATCGGAGGTGTGGCTGCATAGTTTTCGGGTTCTGCTCCTGAGCTGAACTCCATGCCCACAAGTCTGGACCGGTAGTTGGGATTGTCATAGTCTCCTTTATTGGTGTCAATCCATTTGAGCTTGATGATCTTGCCCTTCACAGAGGATCTCAGCACTTTGCGGTAGACGCCCCTCTTCCTGAAGAACTCCATCTCGGTGATCCTCGCGGCGATGACCTTCTTCGGGTCCAAGTCACACTTGTTCGGATCGTCCCACGCTCTGAGTCCTTTGTCTGTCTCGTACAGAGTCTGCAAGTGCTGCTTGAGCAACTTCTGGCCTTCGCCGTCTTGTTCACCTCTGCTTCGTCCTTGGCCGTCTTCTTCGTGATACACATCTCTCCAATGCTCGGGATTGCCCTCGTAGTGGTTCTTCACGTTGGTCAGCGATCCTGGCAACAGTTGATTGATGAAGCTTATCACACCTTCAGGCTTCATGCTCGCCGTCTTGACCGTGTTCCACTTGTCCTGGACAATCTGCTCAGCCACCGCCTCGCACACCAAGTGGCACAACTTGTCCGGATATTCTTGGGCCGCGCGCGCCCTGCCACACAAGAGATCGCCGTGCTTCTCCACGCACTCGCATCTCCTGCTCAGTGCCTGAAGAACGCACCATGAGTTTGTCAGGAACCTCGTCGGTTTCATCACTGGCACCTCCTTATCAGGATTCTCTGGCATACGCGTGGTCATGCCCAATGCGCACATGTGTGCGACCACCGCGAATACATCTGGCTCCTTGATCAACTCCTGTACTTCATGGATCTCCCACGACGACGCCGTGGCAGGGTGCTCGTGAAGGAAGTAGCGTCCTGCCTTTATCTGCTTCCGGTAGAGCCTGAAGCAGAACCGCAGTTGTTCAATGGCCTCATCAAGTTCTTCGTGGAATTTTGATCGCCTTTCTGGAGAGATGTCCTTGCTCATCAGCAAGTTCATGAGGATGGAGAACCTCACACACGGCGGCGATCCTATCAGCAGCGTTGGTTTCTCGAGCTCGATCTGCCGCTCGACCTCTTTCTGCTGCTTCTTGTCGTTCAAGTCCCAGCCGTTCTGCAGGTCGAACGCTGAACCTTGCACGATCCCGTGATCTCCTGCCTTGATGCCGATGCGCTCGGGGGAGAATACCTCCATGATGTCTGACTCCCCTTTGACTTTACCTCCAACGCTCATAATCTTGAGCGGTGCTTCTATCTTACCCAGGAATCCCAGTCGCCCGTGCCTTCCGAAGACGTCATCCGGGGCTTCATCTTCGGCCTTACGCTTGACTGCGGGCTCCCTCGGGATTTCGATTCGAACATCTGTCCGGGCCACCGGCTGCCGGCCGAGGACGTCGTCAGGGAGGATGTCTCCAGGCTCCGTCGGCTCGTAGTCGTCCTCAGCTTGGCCGCGGGCCTCAGAGTGACCATGAGGCCGATCTTCAAGCGTGTCGAACTCGAGCTCCATGTTGTCTTCGATGTTGTCGGCATCTTTCATCGACTCCTCAGTCGGGCCAGTCTTCGCATCCTCGTTCTTCTTGTCTTCGCCGTCTTTGTTCTCGGACTCCATCAACTTTTCGCCCACGCGGGCCGTGTGCTCATCCATCTTCATCTTGGTTGCTTCGACTCTCTTCTTACCTCCGGGCGTCTGTGCAAGGCAATCCTCCATTCGCCTTCTGCACTCTGCTGAATGTCCAGCACGCGCGCCAATCCCGGTCTGGTAATGGAGGCAGCCTGGACAGCCTCCTGAATATCCGTGCTCGATGAAGTCGTTCTTGTTGAGCTTGAGGCCCCGGGGCTGGAACTCGCGAGCCACAGGCGGCGCCGGGGCATCCACATCCGGCTTAACCACGACGACTTCTGCAGGCTTCTGATCCTCGCCCGTCACGTGTTGAGCAACGCCAATGTTCACCTTGTTGACAAGTTCGGCATCCCACCTGGAGTCCTCCGGCAGTCTCCTTATTGATCTCGCTCGGTGGATGCCTGCTTCGTTGCCCAGGATCACCTCAGCAGTACGGCCTTGAACGCCCAGGAAGACGCCCTCGTGCCAATCCTCCTTCCACTTATTCTTGCCCTGCTTCTTCGGGGTGATCATGTACATGACTTTCTCGCCGAACATTGCTGTCGTCGCCGGGAACCGATGGGCCGTCGTCATTTCGTACGACGTCCGCCCGTTTGGATGGACAAGGAAGTAGTTCCTGACTTCCGCCGCCCACATGACCATCCACTCCACCACGGCCGCCTTATGGCCTAACTCAATCTTGAGTTCCGTCTCCATGTGACACTTCAGCGTGATGAGCTTGCCGCGCCAAGTTCTCACTGCTCTTTCCACTGATCCGTTGCACTTGCTTTCTCGCTTCGGCGTCTGGATGATCGCTGTCTCCGCGCGTCGACCGACCGCAATGGCACTCATAAGAGCCACAATGGACACCTCGCCGTCGGACTTCACCGTGATCTTGGTCCCGCCGTAGCCCAGTGTTTCCAGCTTCTTAACCACATATGTAACCACCCACTGCACAACACCTTTCCTTTTCGTCGGTATTGCGAAGAGCGAGTCCGTGAGGTCAACGTACATGATTAGTACCGGTGACTGGTCTCCTCGATCACGGGCTCCATCTTCGTCGTCATTGTCATCCGCCCAGCAATAGTCGAATGACACCGTCGGTATCCCAGTAACCTTGAGCGACTCCTCTCGATGGCTTCTCCCGCGGTGCGGGGAAGACACGGCTTGCCCCTTGACGCAATGGGGGCACCAAGACCGGTAAGGAGTATGAGAGACGTTATGCTCATCAATCTCCCTCTGCGTTGGACGTCCTGGATCAGCTGGTAGATGCGGTCGACGGCCCTCGAAGCCGTCCGGAGGTCCACATGTTTCGCACTTGAGGTCGAGCTTCTCCGCTTCTTGTGACGTTTCGGTAGGCACCTCATCAGAGGGGACTACCATAGCACCCCTGACGTCTCCTGCGCCTTCGTCTGCCGCCATCAACTCCGCAGCCTCCTGCTCGGTCACAACCTCCTGCTCGATGTGCGCCATGCCCTCGTCTTCCTGCGCCGCGTCCCCGACCACGTCCAACTCATCCTTCCGGTCTACATCCTTCTGGGGACTTACGGGATTCAGTCTGGCTAAGCGGTCTGACCCTGCCGGCCAAAACCCTTAGCAGCCCTGATCCACGCTTTCAGCTCGTACAGCCCGTCCTTCTTCTCGATGGTGGTGCGCTCGCCTGTCTTCAAGTTCTCGATGTATGACCACACTGGATGGAACACCACCGCGTTGCCGGCCTCGCACAGTCTGGACACCGAGAGGAGCGGCTTGTGCACGTCGCAAACTTGGAAGCTCAGCAGCTTCGCGCTTCCGCCCGCAACTTGTACGATGCAGTTCTTCTCACCCTTGTTGGCGATGATCTGCCCATTCGCGACCTCGTATGCCACGCCTCGCAAGCTCGCTTCCGAGCTGTCGATGGGGATGTGCGTGGCCATATCTAACGGCGCCACTGTCTCTGAAGCACCGGAGTCCACCGTGACTGTGATCTCCACCCATTCCGGAGCTGCCACCGTGCTGAGAGCGCCGTCTCTGATTTCCCGCAGCAAGTGGACACCTTTGCGGGGTTTCTTCAGGGCAACTTTCACCCACTCGCTGCCGTCGGTCATGAGGAAGTCCTCCTCCACGTCCTGGACCGGCACAATGTCATTGTAGCAGGACTTGAGACTCTCCCTTGGAGTCGGATTGCGTCGATCGCACTGAGGGCTGCGGCACTTCTCCAGCAGCTCGCGTCGGCGCTCCTCGGATGCCTTCGTGGCATGCGATGGTGACTTGACTGGAGGAGCCTTTCTGTCGCGTCCTCCGTCTCCGTCAAGAGCTCGATGATCATTGCCTCGATCGCCTCTGTGATCTCCTTGATGTCGATGAACTCCTCCATGATCTCCGCCATGATCGCCTTCATCGTCGCTTCGAGCCGCGTGCCCCGTCTTCATCACGAGTTCGGTGATCGTCTCGTCGACCGTCACTGGTCGGTGTTTGCGGAAATTGTTCTCGAGGACCGTCATGTACTCGTCCATAGGCAAATTTTCGACCAGCGGCAAATCTTCCTCGTCGTCGCTGCTGTCGATGATCTCTGAGAGCTCCTCCTCGTCGTCGCTGTCAACGAGCTCGGGATGTTCGGCAAGCTTAGCCTCATCAGCGCGGAGAGCTATGCCGCCGCGTTTGATCTCTCCGGAGAGCTCCGAAATCGAATGCCCGATGTGATCCACCTGATGTGATCCAATGACGCCATTAGGCGTCAATGAGCATGCATCGGCAGGTGTCGATGATG
>MPMD02026275.1_pt1 | contig 15907 bp, 15 predicted proteins | sample 1617291 | NCBI WGS metagenome assembly MPMD02 (sample SAMN05944810, study PRJNA350692) | marine metagenome | biome: marine; feature: ODZ; material: water; isolation source: 120 m water sample filtered on 30 um supor filter | place: Pacific Ocean | collected 2012-04-09 | depth 120m m | reverse complement strand
GGTTCTGCCTCAACATCTGCTTTTCTGCGGTCGCCTCTTCGAGATGACTCTCGGCTTCCGCAAGCTTGCCTCTGGCTTGATGAGCCTTGTCCAGCGAGAACTTCATCACTTCTGCGGCTGCCTCTTGTTTTATCGTTTCCCGATTCAGCTCTGACTGCGCGTCTTGCAGAACACTCCTGGCGCTCTCGTTCATGGCTTCGTTCTCCTGACGAAGGGCAGCTGCCGACTCCTCCGCTCGTTCGACAGCCTCCCATTGCTCGCCTGACGAAGCCTGCGCTGCGTCCTCGACCTCTCTGACATGCGCAATCCAAGCGTGAGTGTTTGCGTTGGCCTCACCCTGGAGCTTTAAGGCATCGTGCGTCCTTTCCTTCTCCATCACAAATTCCTGCTGATACTCGAGGCTGGCTCCTTGCAGCATCGAGACTGAGTGTTGAAGAACGCACATCGAGTGTTTCATGTCATCATTCTCTTCACTGACGACTCGAAGATCTTGCACGGAGTCCTTCAGCTTCTCGTTGAGGTCCGCCACTCTTTCCGCCTGGATTGCGGTGTCTCTGACCTGTCGTGCTACGCTGCTGTGTAAGGTTTCACTCGACCGCTGGGGTTTTGAGCACAGCGGAAAACAATGGCAATCAATTAGATTTGTTTTATGAAAATGACATCCCATGGAATTTCGCAATCAAATCATCTTTGCTTTTGTGCTAACTTTATTCAACGCGACAATTTGACCAACAACCCCCAAATATATTTGATGGTGAAAGCGAAATCTCTCGAACCAAGCTAAAGCAATAGGCGAAAATTGAAACTCGTTGAGACCCACTTGATTTGTATGATGCATTTACTAAAAAAATCAATTACTCGCAGCGGCGCACTTGGAAGGGCTCAGGAAATAGGTAGATGTCGGCAATGCGTGCTCTGCAAAGCGCTGGCCATTTGGCCTCTGGGAGAAATATGTTGCTAGGCGACTTCCGGATGTGTCCAGGGCATGGAAATCCCAGGGCCAAGAACAGATGTAAATCCCAGGGCTAATCGCAGGGCCAATCCCAGGGCCAAGAACAGATTGCGATCGCTGCACCATGATCTTTGTTTCAAGTCGCGCCTTGTGTTTTCAAACAGTGGCAGACGATGGTCATCTCATGCGGCCCCCTTACGCCGCACCCAGCTGCTGCAGGAACAGCTGTGCACGGCATCTGGGTCTCGGACAACCCAGATGCTCGTGACTACTATTGGTTCGATGGCTGGCCGCACTTGCCCACAGAAGACGCCCCCATGCACCTGAAGTATGTGCAGAGCAAGGGCGACTACTGCGAGAATGAATTCGTTGACTCTGCTCCGCCGAAGATATTTCCATCGATGCACCAACATATGGTTCTTGACCCTTTCGCTCAATTTACATCAAATCAGGATCCGAAACGCACACAAATTTCGATGATCTTATTTTGTGCTTTGTGCACACCTTAAGGGCAAATATCCTGCACGTAGGTTTTGTTTTTTGTTTGTTGAGCTTCTGCAAGCGAAATCTGTTCAAGTGCCTGTTAGTTCATATTAAGCCTCAACTAAAATGTATTGACATTAAATGAAAGGGAGATATTAATTTCGTTTGGTATTGCTGGGAAGGTGGCTGGAAGAGAGGGTATGGAAATTTGGCGTTGCAATGGACGGCGCCACGAACATTTCCTTGGCTGAATTTCGAAGCCTGCCGGAACGGGAGAAGAATACACCAACAGCGGAGTGGAGAGAAGACTTGCTCATGAACACGCAAGACGCTTTTGATGAGTACAAGGAACAAGTGACCGACCAGAACGATCAGGACTTGCAGGATTTTCAAAAAAAAGCGGCTGATGATTGCAACAAACTGCACGCGGAGTGGGCTAAGGGTAAGCCCTACGGCGGCTCCACGATCCCGATCGAGGTGCCAAAACCCAAATGTGACGACAACATGGTGCCTGCTGCAACTGACGACTCCAATTCGGGCTTCTCGTCGCCTTCGCTTGCGGCCGATTCGAATCTTTTCGAATCCAGCGAATCCAGCGAATTTGAGAGAACCCCACCATCGCGACCGGCTAGGAACACCAAGAGGGTTCGCCGGGACCGCAGCGGCACAGCGCTCCCAGCCCTAGACGTCAACAACGACGACACCAAGGATGCCAACGACAACCACAATGTCGGCGCATTCGATACCAAGGGTGATGTGGGCGTCACTTTCATGAACAACCCCAACAATCAGACAGAGGGCACCTCCTCGGAGCTACAGGACACGTCCATCAACCCTGAGAGCGACGACGATGTGCGCAGCATGGGCGACACCAAGCGATCACAGCAGACAATCGTCGACCTCGACGCGGACGACCACGACGACGACATGGGCGTCGCCAACGACATCGCCAACCTGGACAGCGGTGGCAACGGCGATGAGCCAGCATCGCCGCGGACTTATCGAATCGGGTCACGTTGGCTGGATGTTATGGTTGCGCGAGACCACTCGGGGAGCCCACCGAGTTTCTTGGCAGCCTCAAAAGTCTCAAAAGGGATCTATGACATGACCCCTGGCCTGGTACTCTTCCAGGTAACCCAAGCTTTGCCCCAAGTGGGGGTGATGGGGAGAAGCGTCGCAGGCCCATGACACCCTGTTCCCCGAAGGGCTCTTCGGCTCTTCGCCTGAGCGGTTTCTCGAAGCCATCCGACATTGGCCTGGAGGCATTGTTGGGCATCACTGAGCTTACGTTTTCCAAGCGCCTCAAGCCTCAGCCCAAGAACGAGTATATTGACCTGGAGTCTCAAGATGACGACGGCACAGTCTCAAACAAATCTGAGGCACCCAACGACGACAATTGCCACCAACATCCTGCGGACATGCACTGCGATTCCTTACCGGCCACTCTTGTGGATAGCTCTGGCTGCCGGACTCCGCATCGTTCATCGAGGTTTAGTCAAGTATCATCCGCAGATAAGCTTTCTTCCAGGGGTGGTTTGGCCCTCTCGTGACTGGTGACTCAGCCAACGCCCAAGACGTGAATGAAGTGTGAGGTGAGTCCTTCATCAATTTTAATGGAATGCGTACTGATGTAGCTTCGCTTCGTCGCTTCCTAAGCAATCCTCCGCATGAACACAGGGATAGAGTGCGCGACTATATAAATTTCTGACAAGTGCGACCGGTTGCGGTGCGACACTTGGTGTAGGCTGAGATGAGATTGCATCATGCGTGCCGCAATTCTCGTGTGCATGTCGCAGTTGCGAACGACAGAACTCTCGTGCGCGTGCCGCATTTATTGTGTGCATGTCGCAGCGTGGCAGAGCGTTCGGATTACAATATACCATGCAAAAAAACAAAAGTGTCGAGACAACAAAAAACGCAAAAACATGAAGCCAAAAAGTCTGGATCTCCCATTGCGGAATTTGCGGTCGTTGAAGTCTTGAAAGTCTAGGTTTTAAAGCTCTAGAGTCTAGAGGCCAGGGAGTCTCTGGAGTCTGGGGTCACTGGCCTCCGGATCCTCCTGATCCTCTAGAGTCCAGAATAAGTCTCTGGAGCCTGGAGCCCCTAAGAAGTCCTCTTGGCTGAGCTCTCGACTGTTTGCGCACTGTGCGATCCGCTCTGGGCTTGCATGCGGCGGTTGCCAGGCTCGCTTTACGGCAGACTTCTGCAGACCCCACAGTAGCTGCTATTAAAGCAGACTAGCTCTTAAGTCGATCAGAGTTTAGACTGAAGAGCTAGAGGAGATCCTGTGAGATTCTGGGGCACTCGGAGTCCTGGCCAGCATCTGCTTGGCGTTCATTCCAAGGGTGATCCTCAATCCGCTTCAGTTGTGACTCCACATCTTCGTACCTCTTGTGCAGCCACCGACGCCACTAACAACACCACAGTCTCAACCTTCCACCACCCCGAACAATACTTCTAAAAACACGTTAGTTAACAATTTTCCAGACAAAAGAAACTTGAGACCTGGCTCGGCAAAGCCTTGCTTCTTCCAGAGTTAACCAAGGATATAAGAAAGGGACGACGGGCACGAGGCTAAGCTTCTAGCGTGTGAGCGATCAAGAAGTCCATGAACCTGATCGCGGAGCTCGTCGCATTCACCGAACTCGCGAATGGCACGCTGGACCTATTCACCAAACATCTGGAGGGAACAAGCAGCGGCCCGGGACCCCGCGCGACCTTTTATGCATTTTTTCCAAGCGCCTTGAGGGAGCAGCGGCCTGGGAGGTCTGAGGGTGCCACTGCCACTGATGCTGCTTTATCTCTTGCTCTTACATTTAAAGTTACTCTTGGCGTTACTGTCCCTGAGCCTGCTGCTCTTCTTGTTGTTGTTATCGCGAGTCTGACTGCTACATCTGCTGCTACTTTCATTATTACTCAGTTCGATCTGACAGTCAATCAAGTTGAGAGAGAATCCATTTCAGATTTCAGTCTTCCAAATTTAAATTCCATCGTGCCCTGCTAGGTCCGACAATAAGCGCATTTGCGATACGCGCCGCAGGCCGCTTTACGAAGTTTCCGCAAAGCAGTGCGGCAGTTAAGCGAGATCTTGCTATGTTAATGGCATTGTGGTAATGTGCTGCTGATGTTAGCATTGTGTTGCTGCTGTAATGCGTTTCTAATGTGCAACCTGGGGTGCTGTGTGAATCTGTTGATGCTACCAGCGCTGTGGGATCTATGGATTAGTATGGATTTCTTCACTAAAAGCAATGAATATCTGTTAAGAATTGTCCAGCGAATTGTAGAGTGACAATTCCTTGGGCCCCGAACCCTTCTTTTCATTGACAATCGTTCCCTCCTCTGTTCTGACTTGGCTCAAGAATCCCCAAGGCTCGACCGGTGTCTTGAATTCTTTTTGGTGTCGCACTCTGCCCCTGCCTTTGTAGGGTGCAGCATCTTCTTGACAATGAAGTCGGCTGCTGTGTGGGAGCCACGGTCGGTGGCAGTTGCGCGTGCGCCTGGAAGTGGATCAACTGAGCTGTGCTTCAGCGCACCCAACTGGTCCGTCAACATTGTCAGCGTCCTCTTGGCGCACCCATCCGCATTCTTGCTGGTCTTTCTCAATGCGCTCTGCGGTGCGGTGTGGACGGCAATCAAGATCATCAACATCATGGGCCATTTTCTGGACGCGATAAAATATGTGAGGTCATGGCTCGGTTGCCGCGACAGTCAATGTGATCCACCTCCTGGCTCAACAACTACGATTCAGATGACTGCACCGACTCAGCCACAGCAATTGCCACAGCCTCCGATACGTCCGCCTCCGACGGCGCCTCCTGCCATAGATTATGTGGGCGTGGGTGCATTCAATCAATTGTTGAATGACTCGTATGTTTTGTTGCCAACAACTCCAGTCACTTGTTCGAGGACTGCGAGCATTGCAAAGACCTCCACAAAACGAAGCGAAAGATCTGTCGTGATTGCCGTTCTAGAATGCTCAAGAAGTTGTGCTGATCTGCGCGCTCGCCGGAAATGACGAAACCGTGGAGCCCCCCCAAAAAAGTTGTCCAAATAATATGTTCTCATGTGTGTGTAATCGTCTCAAGTGTGTAATCGTGTGTTGGCCAGCCTGGGAGCTGTCGTGTAGTCTGGCTGGAGGCAGGCTGGAGGCAGGCTGGAGGCAAGCTGGAGGCAGGCAGGCTGGAGGCAGGCTGGAGGCAGGCTGGAGGCAGGCTGGAGGCAGGCTGGGAAGGCAATCGGTCGATCCATAGGACAAATTGGGTCCCGAGGACTACGGTGTAGGTGGAATGTAGCCTAATAATCGTCCCCCCCTCCCTGACGAACCGTCTCGCCGTCTCCCCTACCAGATCCCACCCCATACTAATAGCACCTCCCGTTGTCTTTGCAGCCATCTAGAGTCTAGATTCTAGACGCTTGCTCCCCTAGGCTTCTGCCCGCGACGTCGTTGGCGATGAAGATCTTCGTGCGAGGGCTGGCTGTCCAGGAGCCCATCTGGATGGACATCGACGATGAAATCACCGTCGCCGCTCTGACACGCGCCATCCAGGCGGTACTGCAGCTCGACGTCAGTGTCTCGTTGTCGTTGTCCACCTTCGATCGGGAGTTGGATGTGGGCAACCCGTCTTTGGCAGAGGCCGGCATCGAGGATGGCATGACGGTCGTGGCGGATGAGGTGGTGACGGCGGATGAGGCGGAGGCGGATGAGGCGGATGAGGTGGTGACAGTTCCTCGGGTGGCGGCGGCGGAGGCGGATGGACAGCGGAGGCGGATGAGGCGGATGGCGGAGAGGTTGTGGAACAAAATTGAGGAACTGGAGGAAAGGGTGGCGGTGGCGGAGGGGGTGGCGGCGGAGGCGACGCGCGCAGCGGTGGAGGCAAAGGTGTTGGCGGAAGCGGCGGCGGCGGCGGTGGCGGCAGATGGGTGGCGGGCGAGGTCGAGGGAGGAATTGGGGCGGCGGGTGGTGGCGGAGGCGGAGGTGGCGGTGTGGCGGAATTGGTGGCAGGTGGTGGATTTGGACACGGAGGCGGCCAGGTAGCGGGGATGGCCGCCGCCATGATGCCATCCCATGAAATTATCTGTCCTGTTTTGCACGCTGTCGGAGCCGACAGCTGACCATGCCTGATGGTCTTCTGTCGGCTCCAAATAAGGCTGTGCCTAAGGAGTTCCTACCGGTCTTCTATGTATCAGTGAAGTGAACATCGCTCTGGACAAAATTGCTTACGCAACGCGCATCCCGCCGAAGCCAAACCATCAATGTTTGATGACGGATGGTTCGCCCATTCGTTACGGTTCAACTGACGATCGTCGATGTGCTAGGGTGTTGGGAGTGACGAGTTCGTGGAAGTTACTCGAGTAACTTCGGTGTTCAACTGACGATCGCGACTTCCTCGAGTAACTTCCTGTTGGGAGTGTTAGAACTGGACATGTGAATGACAACACCCCGCTTTTGCGTCGAGACATGTGATGCGATTTGTCGTCAATTTGTCCCTTGTTCAGACTAAAAGGAAACTAAGGTTACGACGAGTGCTGGTAAACTGAGCTATAGTGCCTGCTAGTTCCCACTAGCATTCACTAGTACTCACTAGTATTCAATGTTCAATGGTACTCAATAGAACCTACTAGCTACTAGTAATGTCCCACGGACTTTGCGGTATTCACCGGCTCGAACCAATTACGGTAGGAGAGCTCCTATGGACTGCTTGTGCTCATGTGTGTGTAATCGTCTCAAGTCTCTGTCCAATGTTCGCATCTCGAGTCGCGATGTCTTGATCTCTCGCTATGGACATCGATGGGCGCCGCGTTCTGTTCTTGAGTGGCTGTGGAGATGGTAAGAAGAAGATAACGGCACCTGCATCTGGAGGCACAATTGCTTGTCCGGCACCAAAGCGCCTGCCCCTGGTGCGCTGTCGGCTTGAGAGACCGGCTTGGCTGCTGGACAAATGCTCTCGTGCGGGCATCCTGAGTATGCTTGGTGATGGTGTACGTCATCAACAAAGTCGCAGGGCTGACTGCCTCATGGTCACAGCTGCCGTTTGCGTCGAGAACGTAATTCCATACACAGGACTTGCGGGGCAATACGGGCAGTGGGCAGTGTCTGCAGGCAGTAGCACTAATGTGATCTGATCATGTGATCCACGAAGCGTCGAAGATGCACATCTTCTCCTGCGAACATAGCGGACACAGGAGAAGCTGTGCATCTTCGATCTCTCATGCATAATGCTCAGTCGCGGCATTGCACGATTGAGCAACACTCAGCGATGGAATGGCGACAGTCGGCAGTGTTCAGTAGCGACAGGTGATAGGCGATAGTGTGGCAACGGAAGCTTGTAGCCCAGCAACAAGCAGCTTCTGTAGCCGACAGCAATTGTCACTTGTCAATTCTGATTGCTGCTTTGGTTTTGGCAATCGATCGTGTTCCTTGTTGCAGCGCTCGACAGTGGCAAAGTTCAGTATCAGCAGGAGATCTGACGCCTTGGTCCAAGGAATCGAGGCTGCTGCACAAGTATCTGCACGGACCGCTTGATTCGTGGTCTGTTCATATCTGCAAAGTTGCTACGATTTCACCGGGGATCCCGATACATGTGCGTCAATCATCTGAAGCCGGGCAATGCGTAGCAGCTACTTTGGAAGACACCTTGGTTTTTCCTGGAGTGCCGTTGTGGCCCACTGACATTTCCTGCAACGGGACGACCATGAGTTTCGCGCAATGGTTTTGCCCTTAAAGGCGAATCCCCTGGTTGCACTGCTACCTTGCTCCACTATTAATTCCGTGGTGCCCTGCAGCGAAACGCGTGAGAACTCAAAAATCAATGTGTTAACTTTGACGAACAGCAACGATTTAGATGTAAGAATCTCTTCCTTCTCATTTGAGGCTTTTTTTTTCAGCATCGTTCTTCTCTGGGACCGACGACTGGTTGTCGAAGACTCCAGGCGCTTTGACGATTTTATCTCTTTCCATCTTCCAGCTAAGCTTTCGCACGTGTCATCCATGTCTGGCGCATCCTGTGACATCCTGTCCCTGTCCGCTGATGCGCCATCTTTTCGGGTTGCTCGGACTGGGCTTCACCGACGAATACGATGGAGAGTTTGCACGCCTTCAAATACCACAGCCAATCTTGCATCTCATTGTCCAACGAAATTTGTCATCATTGCTACTTTGTAATCACTGGCTTCCATCCATGCATCAGTCGTATCATTGCAAGGTGCCACTGCCGCCTCAGCACTGGCGCGATTCAATCAGCCATTTGAGGCTGCCTACGAAAACCGAGATTGGAAATCTACATGCAGCCGCAAGCAGTGAAGTGGCTCCACTTTAATAGGACACTGCATGCATTTTTGGAGACTACGTAAGGTGGGCCCACGCTCAGGAACCTTTGGAGATTGGCGACTTCAATATCAAGAGCGCCGCAGCCCTCCAGAGAACAACCATGAGATTAGAAAAGGCTGTTCGCACCATTGCCCAAATTGAATCAATCTGTGAAATGCAAGAGGGCGAGAAGCGACATCAGTTGGCGACAGGCAAAGAACGACTCTGCACGAACCACAGAAGCCAGCAAGTAATTGACATTATCCTGGGGCTGAAGATGAGCAATAGCGGTTCAAAGTCCAGCGATATGCTTGCGCATCTCATCAACGGGACGGTGCCACCTGTGTTGCGCCGCGTTGTGCAAGAGACGAAATGGGCATTGCCAAGTAAGAGCACTCTATCGCGCAGGCAATTGTCGCTGGACTTTACCATTTGTGAAACAGAAGCTGAACGGCTGGAGAGCTGCGACGGCCCCATCTACCTTGGGATGGACAGTTCATGTCAGGGCATAGCCCGTACCAATTGGTTGATTTCACATTACTATTGGGTGGAGCGCTTCGAGGTTGTGCCAGTCGTCCGTGCAATCCAAACAATGAAGAAGCTCAAGCTGGAGTTCTTAGCTCTGTGCAAGCATCATGGCTGCAACATTGGCGACAATGAAGAAGTGTCAAATAGGAAAATGCGAATCGTGGAGGAGAGAGTGTACCTCGGCGACTTTGTCAAACGCAGGATTCACACCCACCGCATGATTCCCATGGCAGTGACTGGGAACGAGGATTTAGAAGGCAAAATGAGAGCGCTCAGCCAACAGATCTATGCGCAATCACGTGGCCAAATCCAATTCGTTAGCAAGTTTTCGAAACGGGTGCGGGCCAATTGCACTGACAGAGGTACGGAGATGTATAGCGTCGACGCTGCATCTGGAGGTCTTCCTTGCTACCTGCCTCCTTGGGTGCGCGCACATGCAGCTTCCCAGGCATGTTCAGCACCCGCTGAAAATTCCACCATCAATGCAGAGGCAAGTGCTGGGCCCAGTGCAGACGGAAGACCTTCAGCGCTGCAAGCGCTGGGCCCAGCGCTGAACAATGTCGATGGAATGCAAGCGGAAGCCGGAACGCCAGCACTGCCACACTGTCTCAAAAGCGGTGGATTTTGCCATGGCTTCGCCAACATTGAGGAAGCGATGGACAAACGCCTGCCAAGGTTTGATGCTGAATTTCTACCATCGCACAAAGTCTATGTGGTCATGCTTGGCCGTTCAGATATCTTGCATGACATGGTCACTTTCATTCTGCCGGGTACTCAATGGTCTGATTGTGCCTTCATCTTCGGCAAGAAGTGCCCACAAATCAAAATGTGGAGGTGGTCCACACTTCGGGGGTCATTGGAATACAGATGGGAAAGGATGAACGTGATGCGCTACGCGTATACAGCAGCGAAACTCCTACATGAAAGGACCGAGATACAAGACCAAAGTGAATTCTCAAAAGCTGGCACATTGAATTTGCAACTGGTGGAAGAGATTTCGCAGTCGTCCAGGCAATGGGGTCTCACAAAATGCTATTTTTTGTTGCACGATTTTCTCATGAAGTGTCGCAGTTGGTGCGAAGGCTGTGAGTGCCACGACTTTTTGCAGGCTGATGCGCTCACAAACAAGGTGTCCCCAGAAGCCCAACACTATGAAGAGCTGTTGGCTTTGCTTCCCAGCGACCAGCGACTCCTTGACGGCCGCAACTTCCCATGACCAGTGACTGGCGCGCGCTCGTTTGCGATCGCATCAGGCGAGATGAACGAACAGCTTCGGATATTCAACGCCGAGTTCGGAGAAGCACTCAATGAAGGCCTCGCTGAGATCGCAGACTTGCCAGGGATAGACCGTGATGACATCATCAACGAATTTGCAATCGGGTCGGCTTTCATTTGCGTGTCGGTGCACACTTACGGTGGGTATTGGCTCAAAGAACATTGGAATATCGTCAAGTATTCTGATCCCGACTGCGATCACGTCGCCTTGCGGAGCCAGGCAGACGAATCCTGCAACCGCTTTGGCAACTCGCATCAGGAGCAATCTCTGCACGACAGATTAACTTGGGATTGGTATCGCCCTGCAAGCCCCGTACGTTTAGATCTGGACAACTTCCGGGCCGGAACTCCTGTCACAAAGTGTCTGGTTTTGGAACAATTGAGTTGCGAAGTCTACTTGGCGCCAAACATCGAGCGCAAAGCGGAGATGCTTCACGCTCTTATGCACCGGCTCACTGTTTACAAGAACGTGAGCGGGCCTGGGGCTTCCTTGTCCCTGCGCCATGGTCAGGCGCACGACCTCGTCGCAAACCCCGAGACTCATGACCAGTTTGTGAAAACATACTCCAAGTTCAACTCAGCATGCAAAATCGCAATCAGGTTGGGATTCCCCGAGCACCCGCTGTGGAAGTCGCTGGTGCAGCGAAGAAAGAATGGCGAGTACGTCAATTTTGACCAAGCGGCGTCATACCTAATGTATTCGCTTGACCCACAGAGTCGATATTTCAAGAATGCGGCCATCAAGGAAGTAGCCAAGCGTCAGGCCAAAGAAAGGAAGAAAAAGCTGGAGGCCTGGTACACATCGGTGAAGCAGGGCAAAGAGAAGCTCAGCGAGGCCCTGATAACTGCAAACGCCATGCGCGAACATGTGATGACCGAAATCAACGCACAGCAAATTTGGAGCTTGCCAGCATCGGCGTCCTGCTTCATGGGCATGACTGACCTGGATAGTCGGCAGCCTATGCCACAGCGGGAGCGGGAGTTGCGACCAAATCGAAGGCGGAAACCATTGAGGCCAGAGATCACCCTGCAGCAGAGTGATGATGGTGGTGTTGGGTCCCAGCAACTATATTTCAAACTCGTGAAAAAGCAGCCCGGCAAAGGGACGCACATCAGGCCTTCTGATCTCATGTATTCATGGTTTTTGAATAGCAACATCGCGGTCACTTTACACGAACCTTTGGGAGATGGCTTGTGCGCACTGAAGCCTGCGATGTCACCCGGCAGCGCTCATGGTGTTGTAATCCTTCGTTTATGTGCCGACCAAGCTGAGACCATTGAAGCTGGCTTGCAGGTTTGGGACTCGTCATCGAGAGTCTTTTACGTGTTGCCGGGTGTCACGATCGAAGGGAACCTAAGCGTGATCAGACTTATGGTGAACACCGCTGCTTATGAAGGCTCCGACCGTTTTTTTCTGAGTGACCCTGCTGACATCGCAATGGGAAGTATCTTCGATCAGATGTCTGCATTGGGGTACCTCAAGAAATGGGGAGAAGGCAAATCTCAATTTACGCAGTACGGCCCGGCGAACATAAAGATCGGAACTCCCACATGCAACCCCAGGCAGTTCCTGGCTCTTGATGACAACAAGGAATTCTCGAGTTGCTCATCATGGGAATCGATAAAGCACATGAAAAACAAACACTGGACATGGAAGCGTTCACCTTCATCCAAAGAAGAACAAGCTGCATTGCCACCATTTGCCCCTCACCTGCACGACGACACCACCAAAGAGCAACCACTTGCCAAGAAGCGTCGTGAAAGAACACCAACGTGTGCGTCCAAATTGTGGTACACCTTGACAATGGTACAGAACGAGTACTTGATCTCGCTTCTTATTGCCGACACGTTGTTTGCCAACGGTACAAAGCAAATTTTGCATTGCCAACCAAAACTGTATTATGCAAAAGTTTTGGACCACTCCATCGACGGATCTGAACCTTTACCTGTCGACGATGCCAAGCCAAAGGTTGCGAAGTCCAAGTTGCAAGTGGAGCCATTGGACAACATCAACCAGACCTGCGAGCAACATGAACGTGATCAATTATTGCGAATTGAAGACCAGTCAACGCAGAAACGGAAGCGAACACGTAAAGCTTCGCAAAAGGCAAGCAACGGTAATTCTGCGCCAGCTCGGCGAGGTCGACCACGAAAGCAAAACCCAGCGCCTCCAATTGTCACTCTTCCTGCCACAGCCCATTCCCCACATGACACTATGAACTATGAACACAACATCGCGAGGAAGACTCCAATAGGGTTCAAGGTTCACCTCGTTCTTTGGGCCAACAAACTTTATTTTCGAAACTCCTTGCCATTATATTGTTTTGCCAGAGGGATGTGAACATTCGATGTTAGCCTGGGAGCATTTCGATACTCCGAGTAGGCCTCGCACAGTTGAGATGGATATGTGGAGGCTCCTTCGGAATACCTCAATCAGAAGTTCTGGTAGCGATAAAGGGAAAATGAAGAATAAAACTTTGGTTGGAATGCTTGCGCAGGACTGCATTGCGTCCTGTAAGGAAGGAGCGGGGAGGGGGGTCCTGCCTCCCTCCTTCTTCCTCCATCCTTCCCTCACCCCCCCCTCCTCCCTTTGAATCAAATCTTTCAAATGTGTGGTCTTGTGTGTGCGTGTGGCTTCTGGCATGTGTGTTGTGGTCGTGGGCTCAAGCAACTCACTTTGCATTCTGCAACTCGCTTTCAACACTTGTGACTTGGAACCATGGTCGTCGTCGATTGCCAGTTGTGTGGGGTGTTGTCGTCTGAGGCGCATTGGGCACAGTATGGATCTGGGCGGCGTCCTCTTGGTGAGCAGTGTGAGTTGTGTTTTTATGTTCGTATGTTGTGGTATGGCCGTTTGTCATTTCCACAACTTGTTGCCCACGTCGACTGTTCACAAGCCAATTCGCTTCTTTTTTGCAAGCGCAGGCTTGCTCTTGAGCGTTTGGTTTCTTCGATGTGAAAAAAAATGTTGTGATCCAAACACATGTGATACAAACACGAACAGAGAGAGAGACAGAGAGAGACAGAGAGAGAGACAGAGAGAGACACAGAGAGAGGGACAGACCCGAGACCAGACCAGGCCAGGTTCTCTGTCCCTCTCTGGAGCATCGTTGCTGGTTACTACTTGCTTGCGTTGTTGCCACAAGTTATTGCAATATTCCGTTTTGCGCAATGTGGTTGATATGACACGTGTGAGGCCTCCAGCCAACACTGTGGATGTCGACAACGCAGACACTCAGGCATTGGAGGAGCCTCGCTACCGATCTTAGCGACAGTAACAGTTACAGTGAGGTTGGCGCATAGTTACAGTGAGCAGTAGTAGTACTAGTAGTACTAGTAACGCTCCTAGCAACTACTACCTAATACCTAGTACCTAGTACCCAGCACCTAACTAGTACTAGTACTAGTACCAATACCAGTGCCAATACCAGTACAAGCACTAGTACAGCACTAGTACTAGTACGGTACTGGGTACTGGGCGCCAGGTACTAGGTATTAGGCACTAGTTGCTAGGTACAAGGACTAGTACTAGTACTGCCCACAATACTGGTACAGCGATAACGTCGGCTTTAACTCCCGCTTTAGCTTTCTCTATCACTTGGCTCCTCTATCACTTGGCTCCTCTGGCTCCTCTCTCACTTGGCTCCTCTATCACTTGGCTCCTCTTTTACTACCCTCTCCAGTCACCTGGCTCCTCTATCACTTGGCTCCTAGGGTTATTGTTTGCATTGTTTGAGTGTGTTTTCATTGTTTGTATGTTCGAGCTGCATTCTGTTTGTTTTTCTGCATGAACATTATGGAATCTTGCACGATTGTTTGTGACGCAATACGGGAAGTTTCATTGATGCGTTGGGCGTTTTCCGCATGGTATTTCTGCTGGACCCGCAAACTCATGAGATATGGATGCGTCGCATATTCGCAATTCAAAGTTGCACAATGATGATGTGAGTGGCGTTAATGGCTCAAGACCGCCGTCAACGACCATCATCGCGCCGTCAACGACGATCATCGATCGTCATCGCGCTCGGTCGCTCGGTCGCTTGCCATGTCGTTGGTCGAGTTCAGCCCACTCTGCATGCGTTGCAACACCTGGCCGGTGGTGACAGAGCACCAGGTGTTCTGTTCGGACAAATGTGCACGAGGGACGACACTGAAGTGCTGTCACTCCAGTGGATACTGTGAAAGGCCGGCGGGCCAGCCGGCCAGTCGCTTTCAAGGCTTTTGCTGCCTTCTGTGCAGGAGCTTCGACGGCGCCAAGCGCGCAAGGAACCATGGTCACCAGTGCAGCTATGGCGCTGCGGGTTGTGGGCTCAACTCGGAGAAGCCTCCTCCATTTGAGCCTGCGCTGGCACCGCAGACACCACCGCTGCTGACGCAGCTGACCGATCCCAGGTATGTGCAGCCGCAGACTCCGCCCGAGGCCCTGGCCCGAGGCCCTCTGATGCCCCCGCTGACGCAGCAGCTGGTGCCCCCGCGGAATCCGCCCGAGGCCCTGGCCCGAGGCCCTCTGATGCCCCCGCTGACGCAGCAGTTGGTTCCACCGAGGTTTGCGCAGGTGGTTGCACCGAGTCATCCACAGGTGATTCCACCGAGGTTTCCGCAGTTCATGGCCTTGGAAGACGTTTCCGCACCGAGCCATCTACAGGTGATTCCACCGAGGTCATCCGCAGTGATTCCACCGAGGTCCGCAGGCATTCCACCGAGGTCATCCGCAGTTTCCCACTGTGTGCAGCCTGCACCGACGTTGAAGCAGTTTCCGAAGGTGCTGGCGATTCCACCAACTTTGCAAGGACGGTTTGCGCCGCAGGTGGTTGCACCAACGTCGAAGGCGGTGGCAAGGAAGAGACATTCAGATTGGCTGAGGAGCGTTGGACTTCCCTGTCCACCGGACTCAGTTCCACCGAAGCGCCTCTTGCTTGCGAAGAAGGAGACCATGTCCGACAATGATGATGGGGGTGGGATTGCGAAGAAGGAGACCTCAGGAGAAGTTCCAGGAGAATGGTGGGGAGATGATGATTGGGGTGAGTTGGCGGACCTTGATGATTTTCGTGAGATGGCGGACCTTGATTATTGGGATAAGATGGCGGACCTTGAAGATTTTAGTGAGATGGCTTCCTCGTCGAAGGACACAGTTCCACCGTGGCGCAGGTGATGTCTGGCCTCCTAACTGGCACTATTGGGAGGCGCAGTCAAGGAGGAAGGTGAGCAGTGAGGTCAAATTTTGGTTCACTGGTATCATCGTGTTCGGATGCTATCCGTTGCGCTTGGCTCTCTGACAGCGGGTGATTGGCGTCATGTGCAGAAGGGCAAATTGTTGTTCACTGGTATCATCGTGTTCGGATGCTATCTGTTGTGCTCGGCGC
>MPMD02257257.1_pt1 | contig 15922 bp, 11 predicted proteins | sample 1617291 | NCBI WGS metagenome assembly MPMD02 (sample SAMN05944810, study PRJNA350692) | marine metagenome | biome: marine; feature: ODZ; material: water; isolation source: 120 m water sample filtered on 30 um supor filter | place: Pacific Ocean | collected 2012-04-09 | depth 120m m | reverse complement strand
TTTGCTTTGCCGAAGTGGATCAGGCATGTTTCTGTGTTATCTGCCGTTTCTTTAAACTCTTGCCGATCTGTTGGAGCGACCCACCTGGCAACAGGCTCCGGATACGTGAGGGCCACAATCTTGCCCGCATCTTCCGTTCCCAGGCGACCTGCCCGCTCGTTAAAGCCGTAGCTATTCTCGCCCTCGCTTGCTGATGGTGAGTTCCAGATATCTTCAGCACCTTCCATATACTCACTCAGGTATTGTCGGAAATTGTCCCCGTCGGGATTTAGCTTCTCGGCGGGAATGTTTGCGCTCGCTTTTTTAAGCGCAAAGCAGAGCTGGCGGAGGTTGTTCTGGCAACTGGCCGAGCGGGCACTTGCCCGCGAACTCTGGACGGCCGGTAGCAGTAGCGCCATGAGGATCACGACCACCACGATCACGATCAGAAGCTCGACGAGCGTGAAGCCGCAAGTGCGTTTGAAATAGCGGGTGAGCATGATGGGTTTTTCCGAAAAACACAATCAGCAGTGGCGCGAGCTTTACCGTCGACCACCCCCATGGGTATTGATTAGGCTATCGATTCACTCAGCGGGCGTCAATCGTTATGGTTTGTGTGATATTCGACTGCTGCATGCAGGAACGTGCAAAAAAAACCACAGCCGCCCTTAGGAGCGGCTGTGGGTGCGTTTTATGACTCTTGTTTTATGACTCTTGTGTTTAACAATTCTATCTGTTACGGCGGCGGATTAATCCAATCATGCCAACCATGGCAAGCCCAATCATTGCCAAAGTGGAGGGCTCGGGAACAGCTGGTCCACCTCCACCCGTAGTAAAGGTGAGTGTGGGCATATAAGACGCCGTCGCGGTTTGGGTTGAGTGGAACTTGGCACGGCCATCGCCAACCATGACAAGACCTGTATTGCTGGTACCACCCGAATGTGTACCAAGCCCAGTGTCGCTCGACCAGAGATCAAATAAAATCTGGGCGTCACCGATGTATGTGAATGTGATGGCATTGCCATCCACACCCGTTGTCATTCCATCAGCAGTACCAAAGAGGCTGTCCTCTCCTACGCCACCGGCACCATTTTGCCAGGGCGTATAAGATGCTCGCAATTTGTAGTCCCAACGGGTCTGATTGTTGGCGTGACTGCCACTAAAATAGCTGCCTACGTCCTGGCCTTCCTGCCAGTCGGCGTCGATAGCAGAGACATGTGTGAGCGAAACAGCGGTCCCTGAGTAACCATCCCCCGTTTCGTAGAGAGTGATATACGCCCCTGTGACGCTGGTACCCGCATCTACTGAATTGTCAAAACGGAGCAGGCTTTTTGCCGATGCATTGCCGCTGTAGGTGTCGATCCCCAGATAGCTGCTGTAGCCACGCGCCCTTCCGGTGTTGCCAAAGGCATAACCAACAAAAGTGGCCCACTCGTGACCGATCAAGACGGTGTCAAAAACCTGAGCATTGCCACTGTAGATAAGATCTGCACGTGCCGCGTTGCTGCCCAGCAGGCTCGCAGCAACGATCAGACCTGCCAATGCAAAACTGAAACAATTTCTCATTAGACACCCCTTAAACAAAAACTACTGACTGACCCTAGAGAAATTAAATGATAAATACCGGCTCTCCATTCGTCCCCTCATGGTAAGCTTAATGACAAAATTTGCAAGCGATTTGCGGGAAATTGGCTTGAATTGGTCGTATTTCCTGCAATTTCCGCAAAAAACCCCGCCGCGACGAAAACACTTTCGCCAAGTGTCCCGCCGGTGTAAAAAATCGGAGCCACAAACCAGAGTTGTCTATCTGCCTTGCGGCGTGCTAAATCCTTGAAGACGCCGACCGCAAACGCAATATGGATAACCAGAGCAACAACGGCCGGGATTAACGGAATCACGTCGATGTCGATGTTTTGCTGACTTTGAAAAAGCAACGCAGAATACGACGCAGCAGGCGCGCGCAGAGGGCGGTATGGACTCGCAAGCCACCCTGGGCGGGAACACAGAAACCTCTGTTTTGCCAGAAGATTCCGCTCAGTGCGTCGCGTTGCCAAATCAAACAGTGGGCGATGAGGGACTCGAACCCCCGACATCCACGGTGTAAACGTGGCGCTCTAAACCAACTGAGCTAATCGCCCGAAAAAATCGATCGATACATTCAATCCGGTGGCGAGCATCGTAATCGCCAAACGATCGGTATGTCAAACCGGTATGGTTTTTGAGCAAAAGGAGAGATGTGGCCAAGAGGACCCGCAGGGCGATATAATGTCGCCTTTGCGCGGGCCTGCGAGAACAAAATGGAAGCCACCACGGACATGCTGCGTCTGCTGCTGCTCGCGATCCTGCTCGCGCTGCACCTGGTCTGCGTCAACATTGCCGCAGTGGGACCGCTGGCCTGTATCGGACTGGCCTGTCGCGAACGCAGAAACCCGACCGGAAGCAACAACGAAATCGGACGGTGGCTCGCATGGCTCTGCTGCAGTTTGTTGCTCGTTGGCATGCTGCTCGGCGGCTTGGAAATACTGGTCTACTACCTCAGCGGCGAGCGGGCCTTTTTCGAGGCACTGCATCGCGTTCCGCACAGCCGGCTCCACTGGGCACCCGCCGAACTCCTGTTTTACTTTGTCTGCATGCTACCGGTGGCAATCTGGTGGAAATCGCTCGCCCGCCGCCCGCTGCTGCTCGGACTTCTGGCCCTGCTGGCGGCCACCAACCTGATCTACCACTTCGCACCACTGTTTGTCATTATCACTCAGCTCAAGGCGAGCGGCGCGGAGGTGCTCACCGGTAGCCAATTCAGAGAGCGATTGATCAGCAGTGAGTTGCTCGCCCGCGTTACCCACCATTTGCTCTCGGCAGTAGCCGTGGTGGCCATGGTTCTGGCACTGCGGGCTTCGCGGAATCAAACCGGCTCGGAGCCGGAGCAAAATCTCGATGCTCGGCGACTTGTGCAATCGGCCGCCCGATGGGCGATGGCCGCCACGCTGCTCGAAATTCCCAGCGGGATCTGGTTTCTCTCCGCGATTGCGGTGTCGCCCCGAACCGCGCTGCTCGGCGGCGCACCGCTGGTGAGCGCATGGTTTGTGGTTGCACTCGTGTTGGTGTTTCTGCTGTTGCAAAAACTCTTTGCCGTTGCTGCAGGTGAGACCGATCGCCGCTCGGTCACCACAGCAGCGGGGCTGCTCTTGGCGGTCATCGTGCTGATGAGCGGGCTGTTGCACCATATTAGTGCCGCCCCCCTTTAGCGGTCGCGCTCCGTTCATGTAGATCCAAACAGATGCCCCTGGCACGCAACGAGCGCGCCGCGAAAGAGTGTTGCAACCACCTCACTTTTGCCATCGAACAGCAGTCGGTAGGGATTGGCGCCCTTCTCCGAGAGCCGGACCACCGCGAGGCTCGCGTCCTTGCCCGGCTCGATCGAGCCAAGCCGGTCGGAGAGACCGATCGCCGCTGCACCTGCGAGGGTGCCCATCGCCAAAACAGAGTCACCCGGTATTTTTGGATACCGCTCGGCCACAAACTGCATCTCCGCAAAGATGCTAAGGTCGGGATTCGAACCGCGGCCGTCGGTCCCGAGTGCCAGAGAGACGTTTGCATCGAGGATCGATTCGAGAGGGTAGGGGACGTGGCCGAAATACGCGTGCGTGCGGGGGCAGTAGATGAGCGTGCAGGTTTTTCGTAGCGTCGCCAAAAACCGGATTTCCTCCGCGGTGAGGTAGTTGCCGTGAATGACCAGTGCCCGCCCCACCGCGGCAAGCTGCTTTAAAAGCTCGAGCGGTCGCCGTGCCGCACCGATGAAATCGTCTGCAATCCCAAGCTGGTCTCGGAGAAATTCACCAAACGGACCGCTGTGCGATTCGAGAAACTCGAGTTCCGCCTCCGACTCGGCCAGATGGATCGCGAGCGGTATGCGCCGCTCGGCAGCAGATGCGAGCGCCGACTTCCAGAGCTGTGCGTGGACCGAATAGGGTGCGTGCGGGCTGATGCCGAGTCGTACCGGATCGCACACCGCGCGATCGAGAAAAGAGCGGGCCATCGCCATTTCCCGCTCGGCAGCTTGCTCGTCGGTGGCGATCAACTCGCGGAGCGCCAGATATTCAATGTGTGGCGGCGTCTCCGGAAGGGCATCGCACGTGAGGATGTCGGCAACCGCCACGCTGCCGGAGCGGATCGACTCGGCGATCCCCGCACCAGCGCGCGTCGCGTAGCTCGGCCTCGCGTCCTCCTTGCGGTAGACGATCACCTCTTTGATCCAGTCGGCCATTGCGATGCCGGGCTCGCCAAGCGGCTCTTGGCAGTCGCTGAATTCCAGGTGCGCGTGCGCGTTGATTAGTCCGGGCAGAATCGCCACGTTGTCCGTCTCAAATCGCGGTCCGGCCGGCGCTTCGTCGACGATCGACTCGATGCGGCCGTCGGCAATGCAGACCCAGCATCGCTCCCGAGGCAGCGCACCAGGCGAAAAAACATAACGCCCAAAAAGAGCGTAGCGATCGGGAAGTGGTTGCATATATCAGCCATCAGGTCAGAGCATCGGGTGACGCACCAGCCGCCCCGCCAGCCTCGCGGCCGCAGCGCAAGGAATGGAACCAGTAAAGGATCGCAATCGCCAGCAGGGTCCCCCCGAAAAGCACACTGCCGGTGTACACGTTGTTCTCGAGTATTTGTTTTGTAAGCGGCAGATCACTCGTCAGGTAAGCGGTAGCGTTGTGCATAAAATGGTAGGCGATGCAGGGCCAGATGCTGCCCGCCTGGACCGCCAGATAGCCGAGGATAAGGCCGAGAAAAAAGGCGTTCGCTTGCTGCTGGATGATCGAGTGCGCAAGGGCAAAGAGCAGGCTGCTGAGGACAATCGCCCGCCAGCGGTGTCCCGACCGCCGCAGCCCGGAGAGGATGAATCCGCGGTAGGCAAATTCCTCGCAGAGCGCGGGCAGAAGCGCAATGAAGACGATGGCCATCCAGGGTGCGCCGACTTCGCCCAATTTTTCTTGGAACGCTTCTAGGAGCGAATGGGCACCGGGAGGCAAGGCATACATTTTGGCGACCAAGAGCTGCAATGCAGTGGCTAGCGGATAGAGAGCCACCGCCAGCAGGCAGGCGGCCGGCAAACTCAGCCGCTTCGGCAGTCCGAGTTGCAGCGAACGCGAGGGGCTTTTGGTAAAGAGGAAGGTCATTGCCAGGCTGATTGCGAGGATCACCGCCATCGGGGCGAGGATCGTCCGGAGGACAAAGCTCGAAAACGGAAGTGCCTTAATCGCAGCGGCGGAACTCGGGACATCGATGCTCGACGTGAGAAAAAATTTAACGATTAGGATCAACACACCGCAGAGAATGGCCAGCGCAAAGGAGGGTGTCGGTTGCCGGTCGCGATACAGATGTTTGAGCCACCCGCCAAGGTCCCAGCGTTCGCCCTCGCGAAAGAGGACTTCTTCGCGGCGGAACTGATCGACCGCCCAACGAATCCCGAAATAACAGCAGAGCAGGGTGGTCGCCGCCACCGGAAAGACATAGGGCCAAAGCTGACCGATCGTACCCTCCATCACCGACCGCATCAGCAGCACGATACCGCTCACCGGAATAAGGCTGAAACCGAGGTCGAGCTCCGCGCTCGGGGCCATCGGCAAAAGGATCAGCGGCAGGGTCACAAGAATGACCGGCATTAAATAATACTGTCCCTCCTTGGTGCTGCGGGCAAAGGCGGCCAGGCCCAGACAGACCGAACTGAAGAGTGCAGAAACCGGGATCAGGATGATGGCCAGATAGAAGATGGACGTAAAGGGCGGCGGTCCGACGTCGGCCTTGACCGCAAGTTCCTTGAGCTGCGTCATGACGATCCCGCCCGTGATAGCCATCGCCACGAGATTCAAAATGGCGGTCACAAAGCTGAAGATCATGATGGTAAAGAGTTTGCCGAGTACGATTTCAACGCGGCGGGCCGGGCTGGTGAGCAGGGTTTCGAGTGTGCCCCTTTCTTTTTCACCCGCACAGAGGTCGATCGCAGGGTAGAACGCGCCCGTCACGGCCCAGATCAGCAGTACGAAGGGCAGGATCTTGGACCACAAAGACGTGTTGATGCGGTCTTCCTCTTTCGCGAGGTCGAACTGGTTGAATTCAATCGGCTGGGCCGCCGACTGCGAGAGGTTGCTCTCCTGGAGGCTTTTTTGACCCACTTCGGAAGACCATTTTCTTAAGATGCGATCGACCCGGGCGTGGGCGAGGGCTTTTTTGTCGCTGCTGTTGTCGTACAGCAGAACCGGTCTGGGAACCTCGGGAGGCGCTTGTTCCGTTTGGCCTGCCAGCCGGGCATGATCGCGGAAGCGATTCGGATATTCTCCCAGCTCTTTAAAAAAGTCGGGCGGGAAAAAAATGGCCGCCTCACAATGGTAGCGGCGCATCAGCAACCGTATTTGCATATGCACGATGGCTGCCTGCTCGGGGTTGAGTTCTCCCGAGTCGGGCCACAGGCCATCGCGGACAAAGGCGAGTTTCTCCAGCGGAACGAGCTTGAGCTGCAACTTGTCCATTTTTGCGTTTTCTCTCAGCGGTTGGGCAAACTGGTCCTGGCTTACCAGTTCGGGAAGACTCCCCTCGGTCGATGCGTAGCCGATGATCAGGACCTTGCTGGGGTGCTCGCGAAGAAACTGGGCGATCTGAAAAAAACTGATGCCGAGCAGCGGATAAAAGAGCACCGGCAACACGAGGATCATAAAGAGCGTGCGGCGATCGCGCAGCTGGTCGCGCATCTCGCGTCGAAAAATAAGTTTGATGTTCTGCAGGCTCATTGCGCGCTCAAAAGCTCGTCGTCTTCGGGCGGAGTTTTTCTTCCGCTTCACTGATTAAATCATAGAAAAGGTCTTCCATGTCTGCCGCCTGATATTGCTGCTGGAGCTCGGCGATGGTGCCGGTCGCCAGGATGTGTCCGCGATGCATGATCGCCACCCGGTCGCAGAGTCGTTCCACCTCCCGCATGATGTGGGAAGAAAAGACGATGCACTTTCCCTGCTCGCGGAGCCGGCTGATGATCTCGATCAGACTCCGTGCAACGAGGACATCCAATCCGGCGGTCGCCTCGTCGAGAATGATCACCGGGGGTTCGTGGATCATCGCGCGTGCGATCGAGACCTTCTGTTTCATGCCGGTCGACATCTTGACTCCGAGCACATCCCGGATTTCGTCCATCTGTAATTGGCCAAAGATCTTCTGCATCCGGTGTTGCAGCGTCTCATCGTCGATGCCGTAGAGCCGGCCGAAGTACTCGACCGTCTCCCAGGCGGTCATCCGGTCGTAGACGCCGGTACCTGCGGAGACAAAGCCGATCTGGTGGCGGACCTGGGAGGGCTCTTTGACGATGTCGTAGCCATTGACCGTGGCGGTGCCGGAAGTCGGTTGCAGGACAGTGCTGAGGATCCGCAGCGCGGTCGTCTTGCCGGCTCCGTTGGGGCCGAGGAGCCCAAAGACCTCCCCCGGCGTCGCATCGAAGCTGATGCCTGCCAGGGCGATCTGCTCGCCGCGCTTAAAATCGGCGTACTCTTTGCGGAGTTGATGAACGTGGATCATGGGGGCCGAACTACCCTGTTGCGCCATTCGTTTCTGGGAAAAACGACATTACAGTGGTTGAAACTTTAGTTTGTTGTGCAGGCGCCGGCCGATTGTTCCGGAGCGTCCGGTACGAGTTCATAAAAAACGTTGCGCTGTCGCGGTGTGTAGCCAAGATCGGAAATGCAGTGGCGGATCTCTGTGAGTGAAAGGTGGTGGACGGTACCAGCCTGAGCCACGACATTTTCTTCGATCATGAGGCTTCCCATGTCGTTGGCGCCATGGAGCAGTGCCAGTTGGCCGGTCTTCATGCCCTGGGTCACCCAGCTTGCTTGGAGGTTGGCAAAATTGTCGAGATAGAGCCGGCTGACTGCCAGTGTTTTGAGGTACTCAAAGGCACTGGCGGGCGCGATATGCGCCATCTCTGTCCGCTCGGGTTGGAATGTCCAACAGATAAATGCCGTGAATCCTCCCGTTTCATCCTGCAATCTGCGGAGCCGTTCTAAATGTTCGATCCGCTCCGCGAGGGTTTCTACGTGAGAAAACATCATCGTTGCCGTACTCTGCCCGCCCAGCAGATGCCAATTTCGCATCACATCGAGCCAGCCGTCGGAGAGGACTTTGCCGCGCGTGATTTGTTTGCGGACCCGGTCTACGAGAATTTCCGCACCTCCGCCGGGGATGCTGCCGAGCCCGGCGTCTTTGAGTCGCTCGAGGACGGTGCGGATCGACAGTCGGTTCAGCTTGGTGAACGCATACAATTCGGGCGGACTGAATCCGTGGATGTTGACTTGCGGAAAGTGCGACTTGATGTCGCCGAGCATTTCTTCGTACCACTCGAGTTTGAGCTGCGGGTGCATGCCCCCCTGCAGGAGAATCTGGTTGCCGCCGAGTTCGATCGTCTCGGCAACTTTTTCTAATAGAACGTCGCGCGAAAGGACATAACCTTCGGGGTCTTTCACGCCGCGGTAGAACGCGCAGAAATCGCAGACCGCGCTACAGATATTGGTGTAATTGATGTTCCGGTCGATGTTGTAGGTGCGATAATGTTCCGGGTGCATTTGCCGGGTGACGGAGTCGGCAGCGCGGCCCAACTCGGCAAGATGTTGTGACTCAAGAAGCAGGAGCCCTTCCTCGGGTGTCAACCGGGCACCGCGATATTCGCTTCCCGTTGCGGTCTGTTGCGTCCGCTTTTCAAGAATTGGCGTGATCGGGTTGCTCAATGTGCCTTCCCAGCGGAGGTCGTCAGATTTTGCCCAGGAGTGAGGAACCCAAGTTTTTGGGAAAGTGAATAAAACAGGTCGAGCCCCTGTTGCTCTTTGGAACCTAAATGAAAAGACAAATTGTTGCTCAGGTAATCGAGACACTGCGGTTGGGTGAGCCCCAGGGCGGAAGATTCCGCCTCTGCAATGTCAGCCAGATGGGCAACTCCATTGTCGCGGGCGGTCGCCAATGCCAGCTCGATTCCGTCGAGGGGTGTTTCCTGCCGCGCACACCAGAGGGCGAAGACAAAGGGAAGTCCTGTCCAGCGACGCCACTGGTCTCCCAGATCCCAGACCGCTTGAAAGCTTTCCGCCGGAGAGTGGATCGCCCGGTCGCCAATGAGCAGCACCGCATCGCTCGCGACGTCTTCCAGTACCGCCCCGATCGGCAACGGCGTAAGTTCGGGCCGCACGTTGAACTGCTGGTCCAGCAAGATCTGGATCAACGCGATGCTGGTCCGAGAACCTTCATCGAGCGCAAGGGTGCGGATCTGATCGATCGGCGTCCGGCTGAAGAGCTTGACGCTGAGTACCGGACCCTGGCAGCCGATGCAGGCGTCCGAGACGACTCTGTAGCGCGAGTCACCCAGCAGTTCGATCGAAGGGATCAGAGCAACATCGAGTGTTGCATCCGCGAGTGCATCGGCAAGCCGGCTCGGAAGGTCGTAGAGGAGCGTTGCTGTCGGCGCTAGCTCCTCAAGCCCGTACACCAGCGGTTTGGTGTTCAGGTAGTTCACGGCGCCGATTTTTATCGGTCCGCATGCATCCATTCCATTCACCTCGCTGGGGAACATTGGTTCACTTGGCTCTAAATCCAAGGTCTGATTGATTATAGAGCCCGCCTGGGGTCTGAGGAAGATGCCCGGAATATCGATCGGAGGTGATCCTCTTTTTGCTCGCGCCGATGACAGCGGTGCGTGCAGCAGAAAGTTGGTGATTACAAATCTTGATCGGCCGGATGTATTTTGTTACTTTCCCCCCCTCGGAATGTATTTGTTCCTCGCCACATTGCTCCTTCTTTGCACCTTTTGTTTACCGATGAATCCGTTTTACAAACTGCTGCTTCTTGCCTTGGTGCCACTTTGTGCGGTGCCGCTGCGCATCTCCGGCGGGGATGAATATCCACCCCTTGCCAACGCCCTGCCGGATTGGGGTGAGGCTCCCTATCGGCCGATGGATGAGGATCAGTTCATCGACGAGGGTGTCGTGGAAAATATTGTGATTCTCGATCGACCAGATTCGGTTTCTCTGAGTCCATCGCTCGCCGCAGAGTTGCCCAAGATCAAGCTTGGGCCGGAGCAGGGCGAGGAGAAAGCTGAGCTGTCGCGGTCGAATCTCGTCGATCTCCATCTCGTAGAGGTGAACGATGGAGCCGCTCCGCAGGCGAATAGCAAGGCGGTCCTCAAATCTGAAATTGAAATTCTCGAAAAACAGTGGAATGTCAGTTTCAAGATGGACATGAAAGAAAAGAGTGCGGTACAAAATTCGGTCCAGGTTGGTACGGTTGCCTCTCTTCGCACGCCGCAGAAAAAGATTAAAGTCGGTTTGGACTATTCGCGAAAAAAAGGCGATGGTGCAGAGACTTCCAATCGGTTTGTTCTCGATAGCCATGGGGAATGGTATTTCAATGCTTCTCGCTGGAACCCGTATCTGCACGGTACCCTGAAATACGATAAGGCCAAAGAATTTGATACCCAGATGCAGACCGATGCGGGCCTTGGATACTCCATTATTCGCAATCCGGCCAGTGAGTTGAAACTTCGCGCTGGTGCGACCGCATCAAAAAAGCTTTCAGGGATTGAGAAAGAACTTGTTCCCGATTCCCTGTACGGAATCGACCTGAAGCAGAAGATCACTTCGGGGCAGCAGATCAAGACGGCGCTGGAATACATTCCGGAGTGGAACCAGTTTTCCAAGTACCAGGTAAAGACGCGCGCCAACTGGGAGTTTCTTTTCGGCTCAAAAAAAGATATGAGCTTGAATGTCGGTGCTGCAAATTGTTACGACAGCGAAACGGGGCTGAAAGATTTTAGCAAAGGGGTCGATTACAAAACGGAGTGGATCTGGCGTTTTTGACCCGCTTCTTCTTAGATGGCTTCTTCTTAGACGTCGACCCGCTTGGGGCGATCCTTTTGCGATCTCAGATTAGGGATCCCGGAGCAGCTCGTCGCTGATTTGTCGCAAGACGGCTGCCGCAATGTCATCGGAACCTTTGGGGCCGCCCGATCCATGCCAGTGATCGATGTGTGCCACCTCCGGCATGACTGCAAGGATGTCGGTTCTGAGATTTTCCAGCAGGTTGCGGGTTCTCTCAGGCTGATCTTTCTCGAGGATGGTGACAACCGTTTTCATCATTCGCAGCAGTCGCGCGCGGATATTGACCGGTGTGGAAAGGCGGTCATCCGGTTCGACCAGGATTTCCGCTGCAGGCACATTGAGTGCCTTTTGCCATCGATAGACAGCAGTGAGCGGTAGATCGCACGTTGGGTCTTCCTGGGCTCGGATCTCCCGTACCGGCACATGCATCTTCCGGGCCAGGGATCGCAGCGAAACATCGTGTTGGGCGCGAATCTCGCGGATACGATGCAGCGGCCGGTCCAGTCCGGCTGGATGGGGAGAAATCGTCCTGTGATCTACCGACGGGTTCCTATTTTGCGGTAGCGTACCCATGCTCAACCTCCTGGTCTGTTTCGGCCCTGATGTCCCTACTGTTGTGAGCAAGGCCAAGAGAGTGTTGGCCTTACTAGAGAAATTACCTTTTGCCGGGAAATCCGGACACGTCAATTTGGAAAACCGGGCAAAGTCGGTACTGGGAGTGCAAAAATGCCTGGGAAAACGCTGGTTTTCCCGAAAAAATCAGATCTCTCCCCTTCCACATCCCGGCGCATTCGGGGGGCGGTTGGGTCTCAAGAGAGAGGCTCTGTACCTTGCTGCGGCACCTTTGAGGGACCGGCGGACTGCCCGGTTGCGTCGGACGTATCGAAAAGCTGCAGGAAAATAGCGACCAGAATGAGTCCGATCATCACGCACCCGAGGATCATCTTGGCAAACGTCCCGGCCAGCCGTGCCCAAAAGGCGGCCTGTCCCACCTGAAGGCTTTCATTGACGTTGCGGCCTTTCCACTGCTCACCGAGAAAGGCACCGAGCAGTGCGCCCCCACTGGCAAAAACCAGCGCACCGATAATGCTCCCTACCAACGGCACGATGGCGGTGCCGAGGATCGCCCCGACGATCGCCCAGACGATGCCACCGAGAAAAGAGAGGACCGCGCTGCGACGGCTGCCCCCGCGTTTGCGGACCCCGTGGGCACTGGCAAGCGTTTCGATCGCCTCGCCGGCAATCGCCAGAAGGCCAACGGCGGCAAAGGTGATCCACCAGATGGTCGCATGATGGGTATCGGGAACAAAATAGGCATAGATCCCCGTGGCGATGGCGGTCAGCCAGTTGCCCGGCAGGCCCAGAACGCCCATGAACCAGAAGATGAGTACCAAAACCAGTAGGAGGATTGTCCAGAAGATTGTCATGCCGGTCCTTCCGGTCGGGAGGTCTGCTGAACATGATACCATGCCGGGGAGCCTGGGCCGCGTTGGAGTCTGCTCATGAGGGGTCTCGGTTCGATTTTTTGATCGCTTTGAGTTGCTCCGCCTCAGGCAGTTGGCGGTAGTACGCATCGAGAGGAAAACATCCGGAAACAAGGCCGTGACGCGGCGCGGTGGTGCAATCGCTGAACGTGCGACAGATTCTCTTACGGCTGAGCGTTCCGGACTCAAGCGTATCGGCCGGTAGTTCCGGATAGGCCAGCACCATCCGACCGATGCCGACCGCGTCGACCCAGCCATTGCGAACGGCTCCTTGGGCGACGTGCGGCAGATAATCCTGCAGGTAGGAATAGCCGGTGCCGACGATCGGCAAATCGCCGACCGCCTCTTTGCAGGTGCGGGTAGCGTGGATCTGACGCGCAACGCCGCAGAGTGGGTCCTCCGGCGGCAGGTAGCCATCGCTCGGAGGAAAAATCGCCGGTCGCTGGAGGTGAGGATTGTAGTAAGGGCTCCCGCAACTGAGGTTCGCCATGACCACCCCGAGTTCGCGGAGTCTTCGAAGTAACTGGATCGTCTCGGAGAGATCGCCTTCCGTTGGGTTTGTCTCCGAAATTCCAAATCCGTAGCGGTGTGCCGGCAGGTGCTCGTGCGGTACCGGTTTGCCGATGGAGGGAGTGCCCGCAAAGGGGACCGTATCGAATGCGCTCAGCCGGACGCCCACCATCAGGGCGGGATGTTCTTCGCGGATCCGCTCAATGATCGTAATGAGCAGTCGCGTGCGGCCCGAAAAATCTCCTCCGAAGGGGCCGGTTCGGGTATGGGCGCCGAGGAATTCGTGGAGCATGTAGCCATGGCACGCCTTCACATCGACAAAACGAAATCCGGCCTCTTTTGCCACCCCCGCAGCGGTCACGAATGTTTCGATGACCGCTTCCAACTCGGAATCTTTCCAGAGTACCGAATCGTCGTCGCTCGCGATGGCGAACCTCTCATCGAGCAGGGGGTGGTGGTAGGCGATTTTTGGCTCGAGCTGCTCTGTGTGCGGGCGGCAGAAAACGACCCGAGTGGGTCAGTTGCAGCCCCACGAGCAAATCGTCGCAGTTGCCAAATTTTTCGCGATGTGCGGCCTGTAACTCGCTGAGCAACGACCGCAAGTGGTCACCGTTGGCTGGTGTTGCCAGGAGTTGCCGCGGGTTCGCCCGACCCTGCGGCATTACTGCGGCCGCCTCGCCTCCCCAGATCAATTTGGCGCCGCTCAGGCCAAACCGGTTCCAGCGGCGGAGTGTTCGTTCGCTCGGTCCGCCATCGGGCTCACCGTCCCAGCCTTCCATCGGATGGATGCACCAGCGGTTGCCGACCGTAAAGTCGCCGACACGGAGCGGCTCTGCCATCGGACTCTGCTCGCGGAGCGAAAGGATAGTATCCTCGGCCGGCAACGAGAGGCCCAACTCCGCGAGCCGGCTGCGGAAGGCGGCGACATCTTTGAGTTGGGCGATTTTTGGATATTGGGACATCGGCACTCACTCGACGGTGCGGAGGGGCGCTCGCAGTACTCTGCCTATCTTACGACTTTCGGCCAACCGGTCGGAGGGGGCTTTCGTCAAGTCGGAATTTTCGCACTCCGGCGGTTACAAAGTTGACCGTGGCGGTCCGCCTTTGAGCCGGTCCGCTCAGGGCTGCAATTTTTCCTAGCCCATATTTCGGGTGCGCAACGGGCATGCCGACGTGGAACGATTCGCTATCGACAGAAAATGTTTCCGCGACGGGCCGACTGGCAGCGGCAGCTTGCCCCTTGCCAAGCTCTGCGGCGGTTGTCAGGGCCGGTGCCTCTGCGGATGCCGTTTGGTGCCGTTTGGCGACTTTTTTGGCGATTGCCCCTGCGTCCGGCTCCTCGATGCCATCGTAGCCGCCGAGTCCTTCCGATTCGGCCATCCGCAATTCGTCGCGGGGAAGTTCCATGAGAAACTGGCTCGGAATGGTCAGCCTCCGCTGGCCGCGAAAGTCGCGCCTCCGCGCGATGCTTATTTTTAGTTCCTGCTGGGCCCGGGTGATACCGACAAACAAAAGCCGCCGCTCCTCCTCGATCTGGTCGGGATCTTCGCGGGATCGTTCGTGGGGGAGCAAACCCTCCTCGGCGGCAATTAAAAAGACGACCGGAAATTCGAGCCCCTTGGCCGCGTGCAGGGTCATCAAGGTGGCCCGGTCCGTTTCTTCCTCCCAGTCGTCGGTATCCCCGACGAGCGCAATCTCCTCCAGGAACACTTCCAGGCAAGCCGCTTCCGGATGCTGGGCGTCAAATTCCCGGGCGAGGGTAAGCAATTCCCCAATATTCGCCAGTCGTTCGAGATCCTCTTCGTTGTCCGAATGGGCCAAGCTTTCGTGGTAGCCGGAGTTGCTCATTACCAGTCCCATCAATTCCTCAATCGGCGCCGCGGCCTTTTCGGAGAGCCCGTCGATGATGGCGACAAATGTTGCAACGCGGACCGCGGACCGTTTGGCAATCTGTCCGATCATGCCCGCCGAGCGTGCACTTTCCAGGAGCGATATGCCATGCTCTTCGGAGTGGCGCGTCAGACCGTGGAGGGTCTTTTTTCCGATTCCGCGCCTCGGGGTGTTGAGCGTTCGGAGAAAGGCCACATCGTCGGATGGATTATTGATCAGTTGCAGGTAGGCGATGATGTCCTTGATTTCCTTGCGCTGGAAGAACTCGAGTCCCCGCACAAGTTGGTAGGGAACGCCATGTTCGCGTAACGCCAACTCCAGTGTCCGGGAGAGCGCGTTGATGCGGTAGAAAATCCCGAAATCCTGTGCGCGACGGCGACCGGAGTCGATTTCCTCAACGATGTGCCGGGCAATCGCATTCGCTTCTTCGCGTTGATCGGCATAGCAGGTCAGCTCGACCGGGTTTCCCTCGGGGTTGTCGGTGAAGAGTTCTTTATGCTTTCGATTGACATTGTGTACGATTAATCTGTCGGCGAGGCGGAGGATCCTTTTGGTGCTGCGGTAGTTCTGCTCCAGGCGGACCACGCGGACATCGGGAAAGTCCTCTTCGAACCGGAGGATGTTCTCAATGTTTGCTCCTCGCCAGCCGAAAATCGATTGATCCGGGTCACCGGTCGCAGCGAGATGCCGATGGTCCTGGCTCAGTGCGCGGAGGATGGCGTACTGCGCAAAATTGGTGTCCTGGTATTCGTCAATAAGGACGTACTTGAATTCTGCGTCGAGTGTTTTTCTGAGTTCCGGATTCTCTCGCAGAAGCACTGCCACGTGCAGCAGCAGGTCGTCAAAATCGACCGCCGAGGCGCCGAGCAACTGCTGTTGGTAGAGCGGATAGATTTCAGCGACTACCGTTCCGAGCGGCATGCCGTTTGGCGGTTCGTACTCGTCGGCCCCTACCAGATTGTTTTTCGCACGGCTGATTTCACTTGCGATCTGTCGGGGGCTGAATGTGGTGTTCGAGATGCCCGCTTTTTCCAGTGTGTGGCGGAGTGCTCGGGCGCTGTCGTCCGTATCGTAGATCGTGAAATGCTCCCCCAACCCGACCAGGGAGGCATAGCGCCTCAGAAGGCGGGAGCAAAAACGGTGGAACGTGCTGAGGTGGAATTCGCC
>MPMD02136824.1_pt1 | contig 16074 bp, 11 predicted proteins | sample 1617291 | NCBI WGS metagenome assembly MPMD02 (sample SAMN05944810, study PRJNA350692) | marine metagenome | biome: marine; feature: ODZ; material: water; isolation source: 120 m water sample filtered on 30 um supor filter | place: Pacific Ocean | collected 2012-04-09 | depth 120m m | reverse complement strand
TTTGTATGTATCTAAGACGACTATTAAGGGGAACTTATCCCAATATGGTAAAATTGCTTTCAGTTTAGCATCATATCCAAACGTAAACATCTTTCCTGGCTTCAAGACTGCTGGTTTGAACCCCTTTGCACTCTCACCAACTTTCTTTTTGAACCAAGCGACCGATTTCTTTGCTTGTTTAGCCTTGGACATTCTGGCGCCCTGAGCCGAAGCATTCAATTCAGCACCAATAGCCTTACGAGCCATCTGTCCTGTCCTGCCTGACTTGGTTACTTTACCCCATTGTTTACCGAGATAGCGATACTTAATGCCATCCGATGCAACTTTCTCAGTTCCCTTAGCGATTTGTATTAATTTCTTTGCAACTTTAACTGCCATATTACTTTACCAAATGGTCCTCTGTTAGTAATTTAAATTGCCACTTTCTGTCACGACAAAACTCTTTTGCTACTTTCCATTTTGCTTCATTGACTTTCCACGTTTTCAGTTCACTTAAATATTTATATTTGCTTCTAGAGTTTTTAGTTTTTGGTGGGTTTGGTGGACCACACTCTTTTTTGGGTTTGACTTCAATAACCATTGTCGATAATCGGCCATCCTCGCTCCTTTGTTCTATCCAGAAGTCTGGGAAGTATCTATGGATTTTCCCGTCTACTGGACTTCTATAGGGCAATATGAGTTCTTCACTGCTCCATCTCACAATTTTGGATTGCGTAACATCACAATACACCATAAACCTACGTTCCCAGGACGACCGATACTGAACATTATCTACAGCACCAACATACTTGTCACGATTTTTAACTTTATACTTTCCTTTATAAGACATCGCAACTATTTATATAAATAGTTTAAATACGTAACTTCACACTGAGGTAATAATAATGGTTTCAACTCATTCTGGTATGCCAGCAACTAAAGGTTTTTCATCTCCAATATCCGTACAAGGGTCTTCCACTGGTAAAGTTCCAGACTTTGAGACATATGCTCAACAATTTACGCCAGATGAAGTAGTAGCACCTAAATCCGAAGGGCCAAAAACATTCAAATTTCCAAATGATGATGTGACTGCTGGAAATTTCTGGACCAGACTGATTGTTAATTCTTGGGTGCCTGTGAGACCAAGAGAAGAATTGGTCGACAAGCAAGGGCATAAATTAACCAGATATCACATAGCAAACATTTGGTTGCCGATGCCGCTTGTTCTTGGAACTGCTTATAATCAGACTTATACTGAATCAGATAATATGATGGTGAATAGAGGGTCAAATAATTGGGACTCTTGGGACGCAAAGTCTCAGACCGGCTGGATGAGTACATTCGCCAAGCAGGCCGAAGCAAGGGGACGGGGAGCTATGAACGAAGGTTATGATTTTATAACATCTCTTATGAATGTGAACAACTCTGGTAAAATGGCTGTTGGTTCAGTAATGAATCAGCAAATGGGATTAGTGTATGACGGTGCGGCCCTACGTTCACATTCTTTCTCGTGGAGAATGACTCCTAAGAGCAAAGAAGAACAAGAAGCAATCTCAACAATTGTTTTTGCACTTAAAAGCTACGCGGCACCGATTATTATGGGTCCGCTGGGAGGTGATGTCAATCACTATACAGCGAAAGATAAACTGGAAGCCAAAACTGCCGAGGTCAACAACGCATCTGATCGGATGATGATTGAAAAGTACGGAGGCGTTTATGACGCCAATCGCCCGTTTGATAACTTGGAGCGATATAATGTTCTACAAGAGCTTCGGGCAGAGAAGGATTTCGATTCAATGAGAAATATTGGTCGACTTGGTATTCCTGCAACTGTTAATGTAGAATTCTGGTTCGGCGATGCAGTCAATCCGAATCTATTTATGATTAAAGACTCTTTCATCACTGCTGTAGAAGTTAACTATACTCCGACAGGAACGTGGAATGCTTATAAAGATGGCTCGGCTATTCAAACTCAAGTAACATTATCTCTTAAAGAAAACGTTGTTGTAGCCCAACACGACATACACGCCGCAGGAGGATATTAAGAGATGCCTAAATATTCAAAAACGCTTCCTAAGTTGACGTATAACGGAGTAACTATTGCTGATATTACACACAGAATAGATATGCTCAAATCCGTAAGGAAATATGAAGCCCTCTACTATACAGTAAGAATTTCAGAAGATATGACTCCTGAATTGTTAGCAGAAAAAACATATGGAGACCAAGATTATTGGTGGATTATTTGTACAATAAATAAAGTAATTGACCCATTATACGACTGGGTCAAAAGAGAAACAGAAGTTTACGCTTATGTGGATAAACTTTATGATGATAGATATGGTATACACCACTGGGAAGATTCCGAATTCAATCAGTATGACGAAGATAGTCCAGAAAATGACAGAGTGGCAGTAACTAATTTGGACTGGGAACTTTATTTGAACGATAAAAAACGAAGTGTTTTGTTGCTCAAACCCCAACATATTCCTAAAATCGTAGAGGAATTTGGTCGATGGATGAGAGATACTAAAATACAATATCAGGAGTAATGTATAATGAGTAACAAAATGGGCTCCGGTCTTGAGGGGTTAAATGCCACCGGGGAGGCAGAGTTACCGCAACAGTTTGAGACTCTTGACCCACGCTCAACTTCACAATGGAGTGCGACATTCTATAACGCTGGATATGGCAGGGTTGTAGGCGACATCTCCAATTTAATAACGCAGATGAGCATCTATGAGTCCATATACAACAATTGTATGTTCGGCAATATTAAGATTGAAGATGGAACTGGATTTGTCGAAGCAAATGGAATCGTGGGTTCTGGTCGTGAATTAGTACACTTTGAAGTGGTGACCGAGAATACGTCTCCATTGGGCGCCTATGGCGCAGATACCGCTAATCTAGAGAAAACATTCACTATCGATTCCATATCCACTGGCAGAAAGAGTCCTAAGTATACAGAATACGATATAGGCATTGTTTCTCCATATCTAATAAAGAACAATAAAACCAAAATAAGTCGTTCATTTAAGATGGGTGAGACGGCATCTGATATAGCGAATTACATTGGAGCAGAGATTTTAGAGTTTGAGGATGGTGCACCTCACTGGGCAAGATTTGATGTATCGCCCACACTACACGAGAAAGCCATAGTAGTACCAAATTGGAACCCATTTCAGGTTCTTAATTTCTTAGCCAAAAACTCTGTCTCAAAAAACGGAGAATCCAACTATCTATTCTTTGAGAATAATGATAGCTTCAAGTTTATGCCAGTTGACGAATTATTGGCGAAGGAACCAACTCGAAAATTAGCATTAAAGAATATGCCCGATAAGATTAAAATAAATAATGATATCACAGTTGATAACGCTATGATGACTAAGTATTCTGAAAATGCACGATTCAATCTTTCAGACGGTCAGAATATGGGTATGTATGGTTCTGGAATTCTGGCTCATAATATTCTTGAAAAGTGGATGGAAAAATATGAAGTAATATATGATGGTCCATTAGATAAGATAATGGCAGAGACAATCGGACTAAATGGACCAGAAGATAAACAATTTAAAGATTTTAATACGTGGCAACATAGTGGCTTAATGAGTCACAATTATCTATATAATATACACCACTTAGGTGAAAAGTCGCATTATCCACTACACGATATGAAGAAAACGAACTTGAGAGCGAATATCATTAAGTTTGATATTCCTGGCGATACCAACATATTCGCTGGTAATGTTATACAATTAATGATACCGACTCATATACACAATCATAACCTTCCTGAGGACCAGTATTTGACTGGAAATTGGCTAGTGACTGCTATTCATCATAAGATATCTAATGCCGGGTATGTTTGTACATTGGAATGTATGAAAGATGGATTCTTTGGAGACCCAGACGTAGTGATACCAGAACGAGCGTGGGAAACCGGTGGGTATAATGCCTACGCAAACGAATTTGATGGTATTTAGGAGAATAGATTTTGCAATTTATGGGATTTGATGGTTTTATTTGGTTTACGGGTGTCGTAGAAGATAGACTCGACCCTATGAAACTAGGACGAGTGAGGGTACGTATCGCTGGACTACACACAGAAGTACGAGAATTGGGCCTCACAGAGGGGATTCCCGTAGAAGAGTTGCCTTGGGCTCATCCGATGCAACCACTAACTTCGGCCGCGATGAATGGAATTGGAACTACTCCGCTTGGTCCTGTCGAGGGAACTTGGGTAGTTGGCTTCTTCAGAGATGGAGAAAATGCTCAAGAACCTGTAGTGATAGGAACTCTTGGAGGTGTTCCATATGAGCCACCAAAACCGATTGGATTTCACGACCCGAAGTTATTCTATCCAAAAGGAGATCATTTAATTGAACCCGACACTTATAGACGAGCAAGACCTACTTTCATTGAACCGAGAAATGGCGGAGAGATAGAGTCTAAGCCAACGCCTCTTGATGAGAGAGAAAGAGATTTGGGTGTATCAATTGCACTAGACGGAACGTGGTCTGAACCACCTGATCCGTTTGATGCGGAATATCCATACAATCACACTAGAGTAAGTGAATTCGGTCACGTAGAAGAGTGGGATGATACTCCTGAAAACGCCCGCTTGATGAGATGGCACAAATCAGGAACATTTGAAGAAATCAGAGAAGATGGGACAAAAGTAACAAAAATACAAAAAGACAATTATAAAATAACATTAGGTGATGATTTTGTCCACGTTAAAAAGGCAGTCAGTGGTGGAAATATGTACGTTACAGTCGATGGAGACTGTCATTTACGAGTTGATGGTGATTATAAAATGGAAGTTCTGAAGGATTGGATAGCAAATGTTGGTGGAGATATGATTTTCAATGTATTCAGAAATACACGAATCTCTACTGTTGGAACAAAACTAGATAAATCTGGTGGAGTTCACACTATTAAGGGAAGTATTATACACTTAAATCCAACTCCCCCTGGTCAATGTTCACCTGAATGGAAAATCAATGTAGCTTCAATTATTGATCTTGTTATAGGCGCAATTGAAGGCGATGTAAATAGTCTAACTACAATTATTAATCTTATTACAAGCGAAATTGACGCCGCTATAGATGTAAGTACAATTATTAATCTCGTTTCAAGTGTAGTTGGAGCCGAAGCAGATGTAGCTTCAATTATTAATGGTGTTACAAGCGTTCTTGAAGGCAATGAAAATAGTCTAGCTTCAATTATTAATCTTGTTGGAGGCGATGTAGATGTAGGTACAATTATTAATCTTGTTTCAGGCGCTGAATCCGGCGATGAAAAAAGTCTAGCTTCAATTACTAATCTTGTTTCAGATGCATTGGAGGGAGTTCAATGAAGAAAGAAGTTGATGAGCTTGTTACAAACGCTATTAGAGATTTCGGTAAAATGATTGATATTGTTAAAAACGCATTTGGAGACTCTTTACCAAAATCAACCACTATTGATCTTGTTAAAAACTCAATTGAAGGCGATGTAGGTAAAATTATTGGGATTGCTAAAAGCGTACTTGGAGGCGATGTAGATGTAGGTGCAATTATTAATCTCGTTTCAACCGCAAAGGGAGGCGATGAAGATGTAGGTACAATTATTGATATTGTTACAGGCGCAGTTGGAGGCAATGCAACGGAAGACATATCCGGTCTTGACTATTTAAATGTTCCACCAGTTGAAGGCAGTGCAACGGAAGACGTATCCGGTCTTGACTATTTAAATGTTCCACCAGTTGAAGGCAGTGCAACCGCCCCCAGTACCAGCGTGCCACCGGCAATGGGCTCCGGTCTTGACTCTTTAAATGTTCCAGAGGCCGATGTAATGAGCTCCGGTCTTGACTTTATGTCGGTTAGGGATGACAGGTTAAGTGGCGCTGATCGTCCAAATGATCAGGCCAAAAAGTCTGGAGATGCAAGTACAGTTATTGATCTTGTTTCCGCTTATGCGCGTGATTCAGGGGCCGTCGGGCTTTTCAGTACCATCGGCGGGATAATCCTCGGTGATCGAAAACCGTTTGTCGAGGAAACCAAAAACCTCGGTACCCTTGGAAGCAATATAAAAGCGATGCTCAATGCCGCCGCCAGCTTCCTTGCGGGCGATCCAAGACCGGTCCTGGCGGCCCTGCCAACTGAGGTGCAAACGACTATGGCTTTGTTGAGTTCTCCCACGGCATTTATTAGCAACTATATCGTCGGCACTGGAAATAGGCTTGTCAATCTAGTCCTCGCCGACCCTGAAGCGGTCGCCGAGGGCGTTGAAGGGTTTACAGTCGACGGGTTTATCAGAGCAATCGCCGAACCATATATCGAGGAAGGTAAAACGATCCTGGGGGCTGGAGAGCGCCTCATTGCCGCCATCAAAAAAATTCCCGGTGGGGGAGGCGTTGATGTCGCTCCCCTCGACAGAGCGCCCGATGATCCCGGCGCTAAATTGCCGGAAATCTCAACCTCCCCAAGAAAGAGGAAGGGGAACCACCTTCTCAATTTTCCAAATGGACCGTGGCACGGAGAGCCATTTTATTCGACTGATGGGAAGAAGTTTACTCGTAGTCCGCCTCTCCCATCACCCGCCAGCCGGACCAGTGATATCGATACCAGTGATATCGATGATGTTCAGTAAAATCAATTGATAGGGAGAGCCGTTGTTATTGAACCATCATTCTTTCAGTAGTTTTAAGGAGAAATAATATGCCAGAAACAGTAAGATTTACAGACATATGCACCGGTCACGGATGTTATCCACCTCGTGATAATGCTAGAGGTTCACCTAATGTATTCGCTAATAAGTTAGAGTGTCATAGGGTAGGAGATAAGTGGAATACTCACGGATGTAATGACGACCAAGCAACTATTGTTTGGCTCAACCCTGCTCTACCAAGTGTACCGTGGGAGAACCCGGACGACTACCCAAGCGACCCAAGCGGGATGGACTCCGGGCTTGACTTTTTAAACTGGTGGGTGAACCCGGAGTGGGAGAACCCACCGGAGACGGAAGAAGATGAGAACGGAGAAGTATGTATACTACACGAAGGTACTCAGGCGACCGGTTCACCAAATGTATTTGTTAACCGTAAACCATTAGCGAGAATTGGAGATGCAATTGACTGTGGTTCTTTAAATCTAACAGGTTCTAGGAATGTAATTACGAACGGTTAGTATAAATATAGTAGAACTTAGAGGAAAAAATAATGCCGCAACCAATAAGAACACAACGAGTTAGAAAATATAGAGACCTCGACCTTGATATGTTGATTCATCCGCTGACTAATGACGTGGTTGGGCGTTCTGATGTGGATGCTATCAATGGAAGTGTCATTAATATAATAAAAACTCAGCGTGGAGAACGAGTATTCCAGAGTAGATTTGGCTCAACGTTATATCATTCGTTATTCGAGCCTATGTCTACTGAAACACGAGTTATATTGGAATCCGCTATTGAGCAGGCAATTCGCACATTTGAACCTAGAGTAAACTTAATAGGAGTAAAAGTTACCGCAGACCCAGACAGAAACGGTTACGATGTAACCATCGTTTATGTACCAGTAAATGAGGGGTCTCCAATAAACTTAAATTTATTTCTAAACAGATTGAGGTAGTAAAGATATGGCAGAAAATCCAAAAGCACTAAACTTGAGTAATCTTGAGTTTGGTGGAATAAAAAATAATATAAAAGAGTTTATGAAGGGACAGAACGAGTTCGTAGATTACGACTTTGATGGCTCTGGAATGAGTGTATTGTTAGACGTAATGGCATATACTACTCATTATATGGGATTCCATACGAATATGGCTATCAATGAAGCGTTTCTTGACACGGCCACCCTCCGAAATTCTGTAGTATCTCACGCAAAAAGCATTGGATATATTCCAAAATCAGTTACAGCCTCTGAGGCGATTGTCAAATTAACTTTCAATACGACTGGTTTTAACCCATCATATATCATTGTCGAAAAAGGAACACAATTCGTATCTAATATCAACGGAGTACCAACTACATTCACAAACTTAGATACAATAAACATATTCGCTGACGAGGGCGGAGAGTTCGTTGGAGAAGTAAGACTACGCCAAGGTTCATTAAAAGAACTAGAGTGGACTTACGATGCAGTCTCAGAAATACAAAAATTCTTCATTGATGATGACACTTGTGATAGGGGCTCAATCACGTTGACCGTTGATGATAAACCCTGGACGAATAATCAAGTTCTTTCTGAACTAGATGGTACTTCCACGGTATTCTTTCTTCAAGAGGGATTAGATGGAATATCTGAAATTTACTTCGGTAATGAAATCTTTGGTAAGAGACCTCGTGATGGACAAGTAATTAAAGCGGTTTATCTAAGCACTGTTGGGGCCGAGGGTAACTATACATCGACTATTAATGAGCAAACATTTTCTCTTGTATCAACTATTGATTCAAATTATACAGCAGGAGAAGTAACTGTAGCCACAGTGGATATATCTTCTCTTGGTGCTGAAAAAGAAACAACTGACAATATTAAAGAAACTGCCCCTAGGTCATATGAGAGACAAGATCGAGCAGTTACAGCCGAGGATTATAAAACAATTCTTGTAGAGAAATATCCAAACATTGAATCAATTGCTATTTGGGGTGGGGAAGATAATGACCCGCCACAATATGGTGCTGTCTTTATCTGTATCAAACCGAAACACGGATTAGAATTATCGCCATTAACTAAACAAAAATTAACAGACGAAGTACTATCCAAATACAATATATTAGCGATTAATCCTATTATTACTGCACCAGAATACACATATATTGACGTAGATACGTCAGTTAAATATGACCCATTACTAACTGTATTGTCTGCTAGTGAAATTCAAACTAAGGTTATCAATGGAGTAAATAATTTCTTTGAGAGTGAACTTACTCAGTTTAAAGTGACAATGCGATATTCTCGCCTTGTTAATACTATTGATACGTCTGATGATTCTATCTCTAACAACTTGACAAGTATTAAATTTTTTAAGGCGTTTTTCATACAAGCAACGAACACGGTTGGTAACTACATTTTCAAATATAACAATGCAATTACTCCTGGTTCTGTTGTATCTTCAGTATTCGGTAATACAGAAGCAGGTACGCAATTCGCACTACTTGACGATGGACAAGGACATATTCTCTTGTATGATATTATCAATGAAAAATTCTTAAACACTGAACAAGGAACTGTCGATTATGAAAATGGAATTATTGAGTTAATTGGATTCAAACCAGACATCACACAGACAATGCAGTTTCTGGATACTAACTCAGTAATTGGTTTGTATGCTACACCCCAATCAAACGACATTACTGCAATCCGAAGTAACCTTCTTATGCTCAATAATACAAGTGTTACAATGCAGAGTATTAATTGATGGGTGTAACAGCAAATGGCGAGTAAAAAAGACAACTTTACTAAACATCCAGCGAAGTTTTTATCAATCTTTGTTGAGAGAATGGTGCCCGACTATGTTCGGGCAGAACATCCGATGTTCATCACGTTTGTTCGCAAGTATTTTGAATACTTGGAAAGAGAAACGGGCGTAAATGGTGAACTAGGTGAATTCAACCAGATAACAGATTTAATTCAGAACATAGACGTTGACCACGCTCTCGACCAGTTTATTCCAGAGTTTGAGAAACAGTATCTTCACGGTACTCCTCATTCTGCTGTTGACCCTACTGTATCCACTACAGATAAGTCTTTCCTTTCAAAAAATGTTCAGCCAGTCTATAGACAAAAAGGTACTACCTCTGCCTTAGACTTCCTCTTCAGACGAGATTTCGATGCAGATGTTGAAACGATGTATCCAAAGGAATGGATATGGAAAGCATCTGGTTCTGTATGGTATGAGCCACAGTGGATTACAATTCTAACAGACAAGGCCGCGGCCGAAGTTGGTGGCGAATATGAAGGTGCAACTGTAAATGTTCAGACCGCAGATACAGTCAGGTCAATATATAATAAAAAGATTATCGGCCAAGTCTCCGGAGCAACTGCTTTCGTCCATATGGACGAGTCAATATCTACCACAGATTACGAAAAATTACTACTCACAGAAGTTAATGGCGTCTTTATTAAAGATGAACAAATTTGGGAAGACGTAGGAACACAACTCAATGTTGTTCCTTATGTCGCAATCATTATATCAGAAGGCATAAGGACAGAGGGCGAATGTATTGTTAACGGGCATAGATGGACAGATAAATGGATGCACATTTCTGGTCATCCAAATGAAGTTCCCTTAGTTGCGCCACGAATAACAATTACAGGATTAACGTCTGGTGCCACTGCACAAATCTCAGGCTTTGACGTAGACTATACAAAATTAAATCTATTAGAAGTAGATGGTGACTTTCAACTCGGAGAAAAAATAGTTAACTCGGATGGTTTCTATTGGAATCCTACTCCAACCGAATCTTTCTGTACAACATCTACTGACTGGTCAGTTTTAGGCACCTTCGATAATATGATTGACTGTTTGGCGGCCCTGCATCCAGACGGATGGGATAAAGGTTCTCCTTACTATGGTGAATCTGCTTTTCTTGATTGGTATCCTCTTCTAGAAGTGACAACTGTACTTCAGGACGTAGAAAATAATATTTTAAATGGTATTAGTACTCCACCTACCACAAAAGAACTTTGTGAGGCGTTAGTAGACGAATCACAACCTTTAGTTGACACTGCCGTTTGGAAAACAAATGGTTATTGGATAGACTCTGCTGGTTTCTTATCTTCTGACAGAAAATTACAAGATAACGATTATTATCAGGACTTCTCATATGTTGTTAAATCAGAAGTTCCAATTCATACATACAGAGAAGTATTAAAGAAACTTGTCCACCCAGTTGGACTAAAACTATTCGCTGAATTCTCCTTCCGCTCTAGTGTTGACTTGAAAGTTGAGATGCCTCAAGATTATGTTAAGTTAATTGTTGCAATCTTCTCATACCTCGATGTTGCAATCGATATATGGGACCAAGAGTCAGAACAACACGGTACTCTCGGCCACGCTCACACTGGTTTTAGTGTACATCTTGAGAAAGCCTTAGATGAGTATATCATTGAGGTGATGAGTAGATTAGACAATAGGTCCACACTCATTACTCCAAATAATTGGAATGCTCCCGGCGAACACTTTGGAGTAGATATTCAGTCCGAAGACCCACTGAAGATTGAATTATTCCTCGAAGAACAACTGATAACTGCCTGGAAAATCTGGCTTGAAGCATTTATACCCGAGGAAGAATATGCCAAAGAAAAATCTTATGGACATTTTGAAGCAAATAGAGAGAACACAATCGTTCATAAAGTCTATGGAGTTGCAAATGACGTTATCGATTCTGTAGAAATTCAGGCATTTGAAGCCAAAGGTGTAATATACTCACACGGACGTAAGAACGGATTTGCACCATTAGTTCAAATATCGGTGACCAAAGGCCTAACCGAAACTCAAATCAGTTCTTCAGGGGGTTGGCATTATAATGTAGCGACATCAACTTGGGAACCATATGATAATTGGTGAGACTGATGTATAGCCTAAGGCCCCTTCATAAACAGAGAGAACTATTAAAGAGTTTTCTTAAATAAACGTATAAATAGTTGTGATTAAATAATCAAACTAAATAATTTTTAGGAGTTAGCAAAATGGGTGCAATTGTAACCAGTAAATTCAGAACACAGAACTTGATGGTTTTTATCGACCAGTTCAAAACTACTGGTTCTGCAGACGACAACTTCCTGTATCTAGGTTTTGGGCGGGCCGCCGCTTGGCCGAATGATGCTCAAGGAAATATCGAAAGTTCAGGTAACTTTACGCTACCTGACCCACTAGATGAAGATGAAAGTCAGTATTGGACCGACATTGTTGGTGCCAAGCGAATTCAGAACGATGACATTTCTCCGGTACTTCCTCGGCTTGACTGGGACACTGGAGACACTATCGCATTCGACGGAGATACCGCGGCAGGTATAACGGGAATCGCTGACCCTGGTCGTTCATTCGTATCAATAACAGGATATCACTCTACAGTAATGAACTCGGAATATCGAATTTATATGTGTACAGGTGAACCATCAACTGGTAAGTGTTATGTTGGTGGTGTTTATGACGGCGGAACAGCCACATCTCGTGCAACGTGTGAAGCGACTGCCGGTGGATTATGGCTACCTGCTGGTGCTTCTGACGAGCCAACAGGCTACACAGGAGATACCTCAGGTCTTACCGCTCAACCAATCAGTACGTCTGACAACTATGAATGGACATTCCTCTATAAACTAGGAATGAATGACATTATTAACACGACAACAAACGACTGGATGCCTGTTATTCATGGTGCTGGCATTATTGCGGGTTCAGAACAAGCAGACTTTGGAGATAGCGATGCTATCTATACGCAAAAGGTTCGCCACGGTCTGATTCACGTTAGATTGGAAACCTCTGATGGATTTACTGTGGACGATGACTTTAGACAGGTTGGGTTGTTACGTGATCCAGAACTAACAGGTGGTGGAACGAAAGCTCAGGCGGCTGTATATGTCGATGCGGATACAAGTCTGGAAGCAGATAGTGGACAGTTAATCTATCTCGAAAACAGAAGGGCGATTACTCGTGCTTCTGACCAGGTTGAAGATTTGAAACTCGTAGTAGAATTCTAAAAAGTTTTTAGAGTTATACGAATAATATTTTAGGATAATAGCGAATGGCATATAACTTTAACACATCTCCATATTATGATGATTACAATGTAGACGATAGATTTTTAAAAATCTTATTTAATCCCGGTCGTGCGGTTCAAGCCAGAGAATTAACACAAATACAATCAATTCTCCAGAATCAGATGTCGGCTTCGGCCAATCATATCTGGAAGAACGGCTCGCCCGTAGTTGGCGGACAAGTTAGTGTTGCAAAGAGAGATTGGATGCAACTCGCTACAACCGATACTACTTGGTTGAATCGTGTTGTATATGGTGAAACGTCTGGTGCTGTTGCTGTTATTGAGCAACTTCACGATGACGAGACTCAGCCAGTCTATTACTACCGGGCTCTTTCTGGAACATTTGCTCAAGCAGAAAATCTATTCACTTACGACACAGTTTGCGACGGTGGTTTCGATGTCAATGGAGATTGTATTGACAACTCTTGGTATGACTCCACTAAACTCTATAAAGCAGGTGTCATTGTTGGCACTGGAGAAGCATTAGAGGCAAGAGTTGCTAATGGTGTTTATTGGTTAGATGAATATTTCACTCCAGTCTTAGCACAAGCTATTTTCCTAGACCCACTTTCAGCAATTCCATCTTGTAAAGTCGGATTTGATATTGAAGAAGTTATTGTAGCATCTACAACTGACCCACGACTTCTTGACCCAGCATCTGGTTTCTATAATCAGAACGCACCGGGCGGAGACAGATACCAGAAAACTCTGAGTCTTATTAGAGAAGCAGATTCGAGCGTAGCAAACAAGTGGATGTGGTTAATGGATATAGACCTTGGTCTTATCACCACAAAATACGAAGCCACTGACTATTCATTGTTATCTAATGAGATGGCTCAACGAACTTTTAACGAGTCAGGCAACTATACACTTAATCCATTTCCAATCGAATTCAAAGCAGGCTCTGACGCTGACCATTATAAAATTAAAGTAGACCCTTCCAAAGCATACATTAATGGATATGAACACGAACTTTTAGTTCCTATCACAGTCGAAGCCGAACGTGCAAGAACTACTAGACACGTAGCGAATGACCATTTCACTCCAGAATTTGGACCATATTTTGAAGTAGAATCAGTACAAGATATTAACGGCGTATTTAATGTCGTAAATAAAGAATATATTATATTCGTAACAGATGTTGGGCATACGTCTGCTAATACTACACCAACTACAATCGGTGTTCATAAACGTATTACTCACGTTACGCAAGAGGGATTGATGTATAGAATATATCTCGAAAATGCTATAGGTCTTGATGCAATTTCTCCTGCACTATACATTGTTTCAGAAGCAGATGTAGGAGTTTACGCAAAACTTTATCGACCTACTGGTGTTGCAGTCAAGAAGGGAGTTAATTATCCTTGGTTGTATGAAATATATCCAAAAACAGCATCATTAACTCTTGGACAGGTAACATTTTCTACACAAAAAAATTCTACAGCATTACTATCTGGTGCTCTTGCTACTGTACCTGCAGTTTTCAACGATATGCACTGGGAAAAAGTTTTATATATCTGGGATGAATTTACAAATTCAGTTATACCACAATACGGAACTGTAGCCTCTGGTGATACTTGGGCCGCTGACCTATCAGGAAATACGTCTGCACTTATTACTATTGTAGACCAAACAACTGGCACGGCATCTACAAATTTATCTGGTCATAATATTTCTATTATGGCAGATATGTATATGAGCAACGCATCGTGGAGAGCATTGTCGCACGGAGAAACATCTGGTTCTATCGTATTGGCTGATGATAAACTTACTATACCTCACGCTGTTACTGAAATTGTTTCTGTTATTGCACCAGATACTACCACTGACGTAACAGACAAGTTTACTGTAGATGGTGGCGTAACCGATACTACATTCAATGATGGAGTTCTTACGTGGAATGATAGTATTAACGCAAGTCAGCCTGGTACCTATACAGTAACATACAAACATTATACTCACGGTAATATTACGACTGCATCATATTTTGCTGTCAATTCATATACTGATGCTGGTATTATTTACGATGAAGTTCCAGGATATCGTGATACAAGCACTGTAAGTCGTAACCTTGCTGACCACATAGACTTTAGAGCCTCTGATGATGATTACGCAGTTGGTACATATTTACCTCTGCCGGGTTCTGCTATTTCTGTTTCTTATGATTATTATCTACCACGAAGAGACCGATTAGTAATTAACGATGATGGGTATATTAAAATCAAACAGGGATTTCCTTCTGATGATCCTATTCTTCCAACTGAAGAATTAAATGAATTGACCTTGTACAATATATTTGTACCAGCATACACTTATAATCATAGAAATATTAATGTCGCACACGTAAAAAATAAAAGATTTACGATGCAGGACATCCGTGGCATTGAAAATAGAGTAGAAAATTTAGAGTATTACACAGCATTAAATCTCTTAGAAAAATCTACTGCTGATATGCAAGTTATTGATACTGCAGGATTAGAGAGATATAAGAATGGTATGTTAATCGACCCATTCGCTGACCACGGTATTGGAGATGTTGTAGACGAAGCATATTATTGCGCCATATATCCAGAAGCAAGAATTTGTACTGTCCCGTATGAAATGTACGGTATGGACTGCGAAGGTGGTGTAAATACTAATATTAAAACAAATAATCTGACATATACTCTTGATTTCACAGTACAAGAAGGGTGGATTATACAGCCGTATGGCTCACAAGTAATTAACTTGAATCCATTCGCAAGAAAATCTTGGATTGGATTCTGTACGCTTACTCCACAATCTGATACGTGGTTTGAAGAACTTTATATGCCTGACGTTATTATTCAAAACGAAAATAACAATGCAGTACGCCAACAAGTAGAAACTTTTGGAACACAAACGAGATGGAATGCTTGGCAGACTGAGTGGTCTGGTTGGGCTGATATCGGTGGTAGAGAGAATGTTCGAGGCGGAGGAGAATCAGTCTCTTTCTCAGGCAATCTCAGTAGGGGTGGGGGCAGTGGAACAGATCAAGAAGCGTGGGCTTCAGGTACTCACTGGGGTTCAGGCACCATTCCAAGAGGTTCCTCTAGAAATCGCCCTACCCGTCAAAGAACGGTTTGGAGAAATGTAACATCTACTGAAAATTGGGATCAACGTCAACAAGAAACACTAAATCAATCAAGAACCGGAACAAAGTCTTGGTTTGAGATCAATGAAACTCGCAGACAAGTTGGTGACAGATTCGTTGACGCTTCTGCTATCCCTTGGATGAGGTCAGTGCCTGTTACTATTGACGTAGAAAAACTACGACCAAATACTGTAATGCACTTTGAGTTTGATGAAATTGATGTTGATGCTTATATCACGCCA
>MPMD02055211.1_pt1 | contig 16123 bp, 18 predicted proteins | sample 1617291 | NCBI WGS metagenome assembly MPMD02 (sample SAMN05944810, study PRJNA350692) | marine metagenome | biome: marine; feature: ODZ; material: water; isolation source: 120 m water sample filtered on 30 um supor filter | place: Pacific Ocean | collected 2012-04-09 | depth 120m m | reverse complement strand
GATATAATATGTGGAACTACTGATAAAGATGGTGGTATAATAAATGGCGACTCCGTGATGACAGCCGCCCACGCCGCTGTTTATCACGGAGTCGATCTTCCGTTCTACGAGCTCGATCTTTCTTCTGTTAATCAAAGAAGAATAGCCACCTCCATAACCGCAGGAACATTAATTGGCTCCTTTAGTGATCCTCCAGAAATATTTATAAAGGAAATAAATTCAATAAACGCACTTGAGTTGTCTTCCGAGTGCTCTCATGAATTAATATATGGTTGTTACTCTAAGGGAGATTCAGTCCATCAGTTATTTATAAAGACAACCTTGATATGGTGTGAATACGAGATATTGCCTTTCGGTACCTATGCAGAAGCAGCGTTAGGTAAAGATCTACTGTCCAATCTGGACAAAAGCAAAACTATATATGAAGGAGTATTTACATCTAGGGAAGATTCATGTAGTTGGGGTCCATTACCGGTATTGAATGGTACAACATCGGATAGGCTTGGTACTGATAAGCAAATTAATATATGCCAAGCCGGTGCAACGCTCAACGCCAATTGGGCCTTCGTCGACGCTGGAACTGTGAGAAGTGGCCCCATTGAGACTAATTCAGGTGAAAAAGATACTCCAGTTATCGTGCAGGCTAATGGGATAATAAAGATTGACCCTGTTGCTGAAGTAGGTGGGCTTATAAACGGTATATATGGACGCGTAGGGGCTACTGCTCGATATGAGGGGTTAGTAGGCTGTTTCACTATGTGCGCTCCTACTAAGGAAATATGGTTAACTTTTCCGAAAGGAAAGAACAATGGATTTATGTTAAATCTAGACATAACTAAAACTGATGGCGCAGACTGTTTCTAAAATAAGAAAAGTATATCCAAGTGAAATATCAACCTTGGGAAAAAATAGGGACTCGAAAATGGAGTTCGTTTTCTCAGGTGGGAAAAAGAAACAAGAGGAAGAGAAAAAAGAATATCCTTCAAAAATTCAAATGGCCAAAAATCTTGGCGAGAGCGTAAAGGAAAATGTTTCCAGCCTATTAAAGGGAGATAAGGTTGCTGCTTCTGACAAGAAGGTAAAGATAAGGGAGGAGACTTGTCTTAATTGTGATTGGTTTGATAAGAAAAAGCTTAGGTGTTTTAAGTGTGGATGCATTATCCCGATAAAGATCAGGCTCGAAAAGGAGTCGTGTCCTCTAAATAAGTGGTAAAAAACCCCTCACCGCATTCACGGGAGGGGTTCGTATAAGTTGAGAACTTTCGTTCTCAGGAGGATTCTATTAATTTGAATTAATTTTTAAAATTGATTGAATGTTTCACTTCTACTACATGGTACTCTCACTAACGATGGTTCGCTTCTCCCAAATGATTCTATCAGTTACTGTGGCTCGTTTTTTCACCATGGTTCTCTTCCGCTACCTGACTCGTTTGGTGTTAATGGCTCCCTCTTGAACTGTGACTCGTTCGCAAATTATGGTTCTCTTCCTGATCCTGACTCATTCAGCTATGATGGTTCTCTCCAGTTGATTGATTCGCTCTTGAATTTTGGTTCTCTCCATGGGAGTGGCTCGTTCGAAACTAATGGGGGTCCTCTTAGTCATTGACTCGTTCGGTTTTTATGGCTCTCTCTTAGTAAATGACTCGTTTCCGTTCGATGGTTCTCTCTCCGTGAATGACTCGCTTCTTCATCTTAGTTCTCTTTATCTACATGGCTCATTCTACACTCTTGATTCTTTCAGTGAACTTGATTCGTTTGGGGGTCATGGTTCTCTCAGTCAAGCTGACTCGTTCCACGAACTTGGTTCTCTTTATCTACATGACTCGTTCGTAACCATTAGCTCTCTCTGGCCATTTGACTCGTTCTTTTTACTTAGTTCTCTCAAAGACGTTAACTCGTTCGACAGCGTTGGTTCTATTACCTTGTCATTGACTTAGAAAGTAAGGTTTCCAAAACAGGAAGCGTAAAAAAAGGATCCGTTTTCGTAATAGGTTACCAAGCAGAAACCCATCTGTTAATCAACCGTAAGACTCAGCCTATTGGTTAAAGCTTTCATGACTCTTTCTGCTTCCTTATATGGCCTGAGATAGTCCTCAACCTCTTCTGGGTTAGCCATTCTTAGATCTTTTACAGGCACAGAACTCTCTTCTTTTTTGTGGTAATAAGTAACCACTCTTGCATTTGAAAAGGTTTTTGATATTACCCTTTCGACCCTATCTCTTTCCTCATTGTAATAAAGAGATCCGTTTTGTATGTCTTTTAACTTCATTTCTTGTTCTTAATTCGACCAAGTAGTTCGAAGATCTTTGTCTTGGGCAAGTCTTCCACCTTGTCCATGCGGTCAGCTTTCTTGTACCCTTCATTGATAAGCTTGTCCTTTATTGAAGAAAAGGTAACGTTCTTTTGTTCCATGACTCGCCTTAACATGGCCGCAGGAGAAGAGTCCTTAACACTCTTCTCTGGAATCTCTTCAGTAGGGGTTTCTTTAGGGGTTGTGTACCCCTTGTTTGGCCCAAGTTCATCTTGAGAAACTATGTTGATCTTTAGGAAGTTTCTAATGCATCTTCCAAAGGCTCTGTTCTCAGCCATTTCCGGAAGGTACACCTGCCCAAAGTCATTGGTGTTGTCCAGCGAAGCTCCCGCTATCGCCTCAAAGACTATCTCTCTTCCTTCAGTTTCGTAATTAGGTATCCAAGTGATACTGCACTTCGCGACAGTCTGCTCCCTCGTTGCCTTAACAACGTCATAGGTGACGCTACTGTAGCCTCTCACCTGTGCAAGATACTTTAACCCTCCAAGAAGGATGATTAACTGGTCGTCCCGAAGCTTGTCGAGGTCGGTCTCCTGAGTCTTTTGCCTGTTCGGCTTAAGAAACTCAGGGCGAACCATCTTTCTCCAGTCAACGCTTCCATCCTCATTGAAAACGTAGCTTATCAAGCCACTGGAAATTAACCCATGCTCATTCCTGCTGAATTCCGTAGGCGGGGTTACTATTGATTTGTTTGTTTTACTCATCTATTAAGATACTAACACACCTTGCGAATAAGGTCAAGCTTTCTTTTTGAGGAAATAGAAATGCTCTTGATCCTCCCAGAAGTCTTCATGGTCAATTATAGGTAAGACTCTGGGCTTTATGGACTTAGAAGCTTCCCCTTCCTCAATATGAGATCTACTTGGATAAATTTTACCTCCATGAGAGTAGGATTTTCTAGACTTAAAATACAAATCAGATAATTTAATTGAATTAATTTGTTTAAAATCTTTTTTAGTTAGTTTCTTTTTATGGGTTATTATTCCATAGTCCATGTATTGTTCTTTTAAAGGTGAGATCTCTTCTTCGCTTAGGTATGATATTAAATTGTATTTAATCATATGACTGTGAAGGGTTCTTACAAAGTCGCTGGAGCTATCCTTATCTATGATATATGTAAGCCTCTCTATACCGTTTTTATGGACATTAAATAGGGCGTTATCAATAGCCTTAGATGTTGTGACGCAAGCCTTGGAGGATAATAGTTGTGCATGGAGAGCCTGTTCATCAAAGTTTAAGTCCATCCTTACGTTAGGAATTACGTTAACTCTAGGGGTAGTTATTGTCCTGTTGTCTATTGGAACGTGATCTAAATGAGGCTCATGATAAAGGTTTCCAATATGCACCGTCTCGAAATCATATTCAAATTCAATTCCAAGAAGAGATAGCGCGCTTTCCGCAATTTTTTCGGGGCTAATTGTGTTAATTTTGCTTAAGGTCTCGTTTGAGGAATAGGAGTATTTACTTCCTCTCATGTCAGGAATAAGCGAGATGACTTTATCTTTATCAGACCAATATGGTTCACATGATGAAGGTGTAGCTATGGAAAACATAACTACCATTTTCTTATTCTCGGATGAAGCTATGTGGCTTACTAATGAGTCGGGGCCAACATATAATATACTTTTTTCTATTATGTAGGAAAGCTGATTTGGGTTAGCTTGCCCACACGCAGTATAACAATAAGGATTGTTTATCTTCATGCCCTTCTGTGGGCCAACAAGCACTATCTTAATATTATTTTCTTTTAGTTTTGGAATAAGGATATCTAGAACTTCATTCCAATAGTCATAGCGTTTTGACGTTAGCTCAGAGGAAGGCTGTATTACAATAAAATCATCCTCAATTGAAAGAGGAAAAAATTTATTGTAAATATAGGGCTTGTCGATTTTCGCTCCGCTATTTAGAGCATATGATTCTATTAAGTGCATTTTAGTATTTTATATCAAAAGCTATTTTATCTTTTCCGTTTCTGGAATAATTAGATATTCTTTGTGTGTTAACGTATGGCAGGAAGCCGATCTCAAAGAATCCTTTATGATCTTTTCTTCCTTCAAGCCAGAGAGCGTCATCCATTTCATTCATGTAATCTATGACCGCATGGACATGGGGGTTCATGTCTAGCACGGATTGGTTTTCTTTTTTAGTCGCTACGTATAAATTACAGTCAGGATAAAGCTCTTTAAGAGACTTAAACAAAGCAGTAGATAGAAAAACATCTACCTCTGAGTCGGGCATAACATAGATAATCCTTTTTCCTTCGTCTTCTTTTCCAAGAATTTCAGAAAGCTTTAACTCTTTCTCTTCTGACCCACCTTCTGAGGCGACTTTTCTAAAATAGTTTTCTATGTTTTGTCTTTGTTGTCCATTGGATAATTGTTGTGTCCAGTATTTATGGCCTTGGTCATTTCCGTCGACTTCCATGCCTAGAATATGTTTATACATATAAATGAGCCACTCTGAGTTATCTTCTATGTCAGGAATGGTGGCATGCTGGTTGAGATTTCTCTTTTCCTCAAGTTTTAAAAAATTAAATTCGGTAGGCTCACAAGAGTCCAGAAAATCTTCAACCTGTTTCCCTACGCTTGTTAAGGAAAAATTATCCAGCGCCCAGTTTCTTCCGGTCTCGCTTAAATCAAATTTTTCTTTAGGATCAAGCTTTAAAACATAATCTAATTTTTCTGCTATGGATAGCGGAAGAGTGGAGGCTTTTCGAAACTCAGTCCCATGTTCTCTGTACTCCGCCCAATCTAAAGGAATCGTTCCCGAGCCTTCCTCACAAGACTCTTCTCCGCAGCTATAATTAGTGACTAGCGTCACGACTCCAGATAGCTTTGCCTCTTGTATAGGAATCTCCTGCCCTCCGCTTGTGAACGGGTGACAGTAGGCATCCATTAAATTATAAATTTCACTAAGCTGTTGCTCTGTTACTCCGCATGCAACGCTTGGTGTAACCAAAGTTTTTTGGTCACAGTTTCCACATCTCTCATCTTGCCCTGTATATTCTTTAATTTCATACTTCCGGCATGCCTTGCAAATATAAGTCGTCAGGATTTCTGATTTATCTATTTTGTATTCGTCCGCAAGCTTGTGGATGTTCCATCCTTCTTTCCAGTGCGTGTGGAATAATAAGCGAGTCTTTGTGTCTGGGTTTTTCTTTTTAAATAAAGAGTACCCTTCTAAAAGATTGGGTACAGATTTCCTTAACTGGTTTCGGAATACAAATCCGATAACGAAGGTATCGTCAGTTATGCTCTGCGTATTCCTGTGTTTGAGTCTCAGGTCATTGGTAAGTCTTGAGAAGGAGCTTTCATCTATCGCTCCATGCATTGTTCTGACGTGAGTATGTTTTAATTCGTGAAACCTTTTCGTCGCAAAGGAGCTCCAAATCCAGTAGTTCTTTATTTTAGGAGCTATCTTGATGGCGTTTGGATAAATAGGTAGTGAGTCTAAAGTTGTCCATATAACGGAGTTTATTTTATCAAACCACGGTTTCTTTGTCGCATATTCGACTCCCCAAATATCTTGGACGGCTATATACACGTCTGGTTTTTCGCGAGCTATTGTTTTATCGAGTAGATAGGCTCCATAGTTAGTGTCTCTTTGAAACTGAGGGTCTTTATTGGAGTTTATTTTAGAAAGCTCGGTTGCGTTAGAGGGTAAACAGCCGATTGATTTCCAAGGTGTCCTAATTAGGTCAGGACTAGCTTCGCTTGTTCCGCAACAATAATTAACAATATCATATTTGTTAGTTTTGTGCAAATAGGAAAGAAGGGCTCGGCAGTTCCTGCCGAACCCTGTTTTAGCTAAACTGAAATCGCTGTGAAACAGTATCTTTTTCTTCTTCATTCTACCACGGATCTTCTTCGTCTCCAGCTCCCGTTGAGCCATCTTCCAATAAGCCGCCGTCCTCTTCTTCGGGATCCTCTTGCTTAACGGGGGCTTTTTCTGCGTTTGCATTAACCGCTTTCTTAATAGCTTCTTTAATGTTCCGCTCGAATATATGACGTAGGGAAATAACTAAGTATTCTCTTAAGGCCTTAGCTTCTCCGAAATAAAACCCTATTAAGAAACTGGTTTTCTTACTAGTGTCCTCCTTGTCATCCCTAGTCACGGCAAAGGAAAAACCAAGTTGCTTATTGTCCTTCATGTAAGGGCTAAACTTCATCTTAACAACCTGCTTAGGGCTGTCATGGTAAGCAGAGAACTCATCGTTTGAGTCTAAACAGTGCAAAATGCTTCCTACCTCCGTTGCGCTAAGTTTGAATACCCCCTTCGCAGAAGGGTCTTTACTCGCGAACTTGCCGATCTTCTTCTTGGCATCCCAAGAAGCCTGCTTTATATAGTTTACATAGACGCAGCTGTCCTTCGCGCTTACATTGAAAGAACAAGCAGCGCCCGTATTGCGTGGATTTGGTTTATAGAATTGTATCATAACAACATATTAATAATAAAACACCTTGTAGATTTTGTCAAGATTTATTTTTTAAATCAGATAATTTTGTGTATATTTTGTGGCTTTGGGATTTTATCTCTTGGATAAAGACGCAGTCGTCTTTCCTTACTCCCCTAACCATAACAATATCCTCTTCTTGAGGGACGTCGCCTCCGTTTAAGGCTCTACATTCTTGGATTTGTCCATCATTGAAAATAAGCCCTGTGCAAAACGAGGTCTCATCAGATATTTGATACCGAAGATACTTTGTTTTGCGAGCTTTTCTGGAGGTACCAGAATAGTATTCAGTAATGAATCCAGTAAAAGTCACTAAGGAATTAACAGGACGCTCAAAGACTTCCCTTATGGTTATTGAGTTTGGTTTTGTTTCCTTGAATATTGCATTCAACCCTTTCCCGTGGTTGTAACCAAGCAGTTTCCTTTCGTAATACCAATTTGCAAAATCTTCATTCTTGCTATTCTGCATATAAATATCACGGTATGGAATGTAGTTTCTTTTTATTGTGCCGAGTCGGCTATCCTTAATTTGACTCACTCCCTTATCGTTCAGAGTCTTGTTTAAGAATTTAACTATTGCGAATAGATCGTAGTCATTCTCTTCACCTAGCGGGGTAACCAGCAGTTTCTCTCTGGGAGTAAGGAGGTTCCACAGCTGAGCCTCAAGAACGACCTTGCTTCTTATCTGTTTGAAGCCTTCTAAGGCCCCCGCTTGGATTAAAGCTGACAATACCCCTATAGAAACTCCCGCCTCGTTGGCGGCTTGGAATATTTCAAACTTGTTAGAGTATTCATTTCTAAAATTATTTAGTTTTTCTATGGTTTTATCTGATATCCCTTTAACAGATAGTAGTCCGAATCTAATATCATTTCCCTCAACTGAAAAATCTAATTCAGATTTTATTATGTGAGGAGGTAGGAGCTTTATGCCAAAAGCATGGAGTTCTCTTTGTATTTTTCCAACTTCTTCAAGCGGATTTGGTTCATGCTTAGTCATCTTCAGCAAGGAAAGAAAGAATTCCTTTGGATGATTAAACTTAAGGTATATCGTAATAGCAGACAGCGAAGCATAAGCTAGGGAGTGAGATTTATTGAAGGAATAATTTGCAGAGTCCTCTAGGATTTTCCATAAAACTTCACCTGCATCAACGTCGCCTTTAGATCCCGTCCACTCATTGCTTAGCCTATTCTCCTCAATCTTTTCGTTGATCTTCTTTTTCCATTTCTTGACCTCGGAAACCTTTTTCTTTCCGACTATCCGGCGTAAGACCTCTGCTTCGTCAAGGGTGAATCCAATTTTATGAGCCATCTGCATTAACTGTTCTTGATACAGAGCTACCCCTCCTGTGCTTTTTAGAATCTCATCGAACAGGGTATGAATGGGTTCGTAAACATCGTTATTGCAGTAATTAGCGTACTGGTCAACGAATTGCATCGCCCCGGGCCTACCTAAAGCAAGAACGGCGCTTAGTTGCTCTAAGCTTTTAGGTTTTATCTTTTGGCAAACACCGTAGTTTGCGTCAGCTTCTATCTGAAAAAGCCCGTGTTGGGTTTTAAGGTCGTCTAAGTGGCTGTAGATTTTTTCATAGTCATTTAAGTCTATGTTCAAGGGATTAATTCCTATCCTGTTACAGGCGTCGTAAACAACGGAGACGCTCCTAAGTCCAAGGATATCTAACTTAACGTTAGATATGGACGCCCAGTTCATATCGAAAGACGAGACTTGGTTTTTGTCAGAGGTTAGCTCTGTAGGTACATTTTTATCTATATAGTCATAAGAGAGCAGAACTCCCGAAGGGTGCACGCTTTTGTTTTTAATTAAGCTTCTAAGCCTTAACGCTGTACCGTAAACCTTTTCGTTTTCGTCACACCACTCTTTGAACTTTTTGACTTTTTTATAAGCGTCTTCAAGGTCGTGTACCTGACCGTATACCTTCGGAATCAAAGCGGAGACTTCGTTCATTTCGACTTCCGTTTTTCCTCCTGCTATTTTACCACACTCCTTGATTAGAAGTTTACTGCTTAAGGTATTCAGAGTGAGGATCTTGCAGGTTCTTCCCTCGAACTTTTCCTCAAGGTATTTCAGTACCTTATGCCTGTTGTAGTAGCAGATATCTAAATCAACATCACACATAAGTGATCCGTCTAGGTAAACTACTCCGTCGACAACCTTCTTCCTCGCTCTAATCTTGGAGATGAATCTCTCAAAATATAAATCATATTTAACAGGGTCAATATGGGTAACCCCTATTAGGTACAATACGAGGCTTCCTGCGGCTGACCCCCTGCCTAGCCCAATCGGAATAGAGCTTTCTTCGCAGAACTTTACCACGTCCCAGACTAATAGAATATAATCAACAAACCCAAGTTCTTTTAGAATTTTAAGTTCGTGGTTGGCTCTCTTTAAATACTTAGGTTTTTCTTCTTTAAAATCAAATCTCTTAAGGTTTTCTCTGCATAATGCTTTGAGAAACTTTAGGTTATCTGTATCTTCGCTTAGACCTAATTCTTTTTTGTATGAATCCTCTATTTTAAATGCAGGGAGCCTTACCCCGTGCATCTTAAGGTCTATTTTTTTGAATTGTTTTGTAAAAGTATTCATTAAACCTCGATTTGCCACTTTAGTTTTTTCCAAACTTTAAAGTTTAACTCTAAGTCAACAATTGCATCGTGAAGTTTTGTTTCGTCATGCTTTATGTCCAGTTCTTTAGCTAGGTACTCAAGCCTAGTGCGAATGCCTTTGCGTCTAGTGTGGTACATTTTATATTGGTAGGCTAGGAAATCGCTTTTGTTATCATAAGGCATTTGCATCTTTAATCCCCTCGCTAGGCAGTTGGTGTCGATAACCTTTGGGGTTAGGTGTTGATAAGGGGCGTTCATGTACTCAAACATCCACTTAATTATATAAATATCAAACCCAAGAATATTATGTCCGACTATATGGTCGCATTCATTTAACCATTTTTTTATGTCAGGAAGAGCTTTCTCTGGGGGAACGCTTTTGCTTTTTACTTCTTTCTCATTATATTTGGTAATAAACTTAGCTTCCTTGCTGATTTTTAGTTCAGTCCCCCAGTCTATAAAGAAGTCTCTTTCATCAATTTTTTTATCATTCCTAACTTTTATCATCGATACCTGCCAAGCGATATTATGAAACTCGTTAAGGCAAAGATTGAAAGTTTCGCAATCAATGAAAACGTATTCCTTTTCGGGATTAAATCTTAATAGATGCTCGTCCATAGTTTAATTATAGGACACCTTGCATCCTATGTCAACTACAAAGTAATTTCCACACTGGGATATTGTAGCAATCAGCTTTAAATGTGAAATTATTAGCAGGGTCTACCTCGCCTTTCTTGTGGAAAACCGCCGTCTTATAAAAGTCAGACTTACTTACTTTGCCTAAGTACCACGCCTCCTTCATATTGTTTAAGACGCTTACGAAAGCATACTCATCACAATCTTGTCTCGTATTGAAGTCAGCAACTGAGCATTCGTAATAAAGTTTTGGAGGGACTGTTCTCTCTTTTGTTTTTACGTCTACTTTGGTACCGTTGTAGATAATGTCATAATCATAGGTATCTTTGATGTCTCCGTCTAAGACTTTTTTAACCACTTCTTCACCTATGTAGGCTACGAGACTGCCTTCGCCTTTTCTTATGGAATTATTTAACAGAGGGAGCTTGCTCGCCCTCTCTTTAATTCTTTTTAGCGTTCCGGAACTTATCGAAAACTTTTTCATCGTTCTGGTAAGATGCTGCTCCTAAATTCCTGCGGCTGCATCCTAATTTTTTTCTCATTAATTCTCTTTGTCTAACCCGATGCATGAGGGAATGTTCGTCACAGAATTTCCCTTTAGATTGGGGTTTGCCGCAGACTATACAGAGGCCTTCTTTGGCTTTTCTAAGTTGCCACTCTCTTTGTCTTGATACTTTTTTTTGTTTTGCTTTTGGTTTTGTAGTCATTTTATTTTTTACCGCCAAAGTATTCTGTTGCGTGACCTTCTTTCACTAGGGTTTTATTATAGCTTGCCCCGACCCCGGATGGGTTGAAGAGTTCTCCAAGTAGCCTACCGTATTTACCCTTCTTATCGATAGAGGTCTCTACGATAAGTTCATTCTTGCCTTCCTTAATTAATTCCTTCAGTCGAGCTTTAGCTGCGAGGCCCCTTTTTTTCTCCGCTTTGTTTCTGGTGCGGCTCTCTGGCGCGTCTATACCGTACAGCCTAATGCGTTCCTTCTTGAACGTACTAAACCCGCAATCGATCATTGCGTCTACAGTATCTCCGTCTACTACTCTTATTAGCTTTGCTTTGTATTGGTACATTTTCTGTAAAGGTCTCTTATTATATTCCTAATCCGAAATTTTAGGGGCACCTTCCATCCGTTGGGCCTTGCGTGCCAGTGTAGATGGTCGAGAATTTCATTTTGTTTTTTATCTATATAAAAATCCTCATTGCCAAACTTTTCTACGGCGACTTTCTTGAGGGACTCCTCCATCTCTTGGCGGTCAAGCTCTGATACTTCCATTGTGTGAAGAGGTTGCCCTCTCCAGACTGACATGGGAAGCTTGCAGTTCATGCAATCAATTATGATCCATCTTGGGTCAGATTCATCATAGGTATGAATCCTTACCTTTAGTTCGCAAAGAGCGCATGTCATATAAGGGCGACTCCTTTTCTTTGAACAACCTTTGATGCGCAGTTGTTTGCGTATTGAATTGCTTGTTCTATGTTTTTTGTTTCTAAATATTTGGAGACAAGAGCGGCTTGGAATGTATCTCCTGCGCCAGACAAGTCATAAACCTCTACTTTTTGAGTAGGATAGAATTTATTGTTATACATACATCCTCTTTCCCCCAAGGTTACAATTAGTTTGTCAGTCCAAGATGGTACGTCAATGTCTTGCTCGATAGCCTTAAATTCTGGCTCATTTATTTTTATAAATTTAGCTTTGCGGCAAAATTCTCCCAGTTTTTTCTTCGTATCCAAGAAAACGTTTTTATTTAGGCTGCAAATATGCTTGATTGCGTCCTCGCCCAAGAAGCCTTTCCCGTAGTCAGCTACAACTATCGCTTCGTAATTGGGTAGTTTTTTTCTGTTTAAGCATGTTCCGATAAAGCTTACGGGTTGAACCTTGTCGTTCCTGTCTATTCTTAAAAACGTATAGTTAGTTTGTTTGTCAACGTACCGCTCCTTAACTATTGTTTTAGCTGTCGTTTCTTCGGGCGCTATTAATACATGATGATACCTTCCGCGCTCTAGTGAAACTAGGTTGTTGTAAACGTTACCTGCCATTCCAAGATTTTCTTCTGTCCTTTCTGGAATGAATACAGGAACTGGGATGTCGGGACAAAGCCTTTCTGATCTACCGTACACAAATCGGTCGATACAGCTATCACCTATTACTAAAATTTCATTCTTCACTTAAAAAATAGTCTATTGAATTAATTGCCTTATCGCAAATGAATAAATCATATCTTGGTTTCTCGAATTTAAGCTTGTGAAACTTGGCTCCCCATTTTTTTAATTGGTCACGGGTTATTTTGATATAATCTTTTCCCGTCTTGGAGGATAGCGATTGACCCCTAGCTGTCCAATAGATAATGGTGTGACCTTCGCCATACTTTTTGTTTATCTTTTGAATGTTTTTTTCTATTGGCGTGGACTTACTGTAGTCTCTGTCTTCGGGAGTATTACAGATGGTTTCGTCTATGTCTACATATATAATCATTTATTTATAAATTAAAAAGTACCCCGGGCGGGACTCGAACCCACAACATTCTGCTTAGAAGGCAGACGCTCTATCCGGTTGAGCTACCGGGGCACTGCGTGTTCTAGTGGTTACTTACCTTCGTAATCTTCGTTGGCATTAACCGCTTCTTCTAACGTTGGCTCGATCGGTCCTCCGCATTGATCTGATTCCGTGTCGTTAGCTGGGTCGTAATCACCCGACATCGTCAATGGCGTAGCGTTACCGTTTTTTGCAGCTTCACCTTCGATAACGTCTTCCCAGTAAGGATCGTTAGTCTCCCACTTAGGTAACGCTGCTTTCCTCACATGTGCATGGCCTAAGTGAGCCACGGGGAATGGTAAAGGACGCTCCTTCTTGTAGTGATCCTGATAGGCTATCTCATGCCAATCAGATAAGAGCATCTTCACCGCATACCTTCTTGCCCTAGCGTGTATATGGCCCGGAGGAAGCATATGAACCCCTTCGCCTTCGCCAACAGTCTTCGGCTTTACGAGGGAATTAGTTTCCTTCTTCTTGAGGAACTCTTTGTACGCTTTGGTAGTTACTTTACCTGCATACCAATCGTAACTCACAGACTTATTAGCCTTGAACTTTTTAGCCATTTCCTTGGCTTGTTCTGCGAATAGGCCTTGCTCGTTACGGCTCATTTCAAGAGCCTTGCGCTCCTCATATATTTTTCCGTAAACATCTTGACCTCTGCCCTTCACCTTCACGAAGCTTTCTCCAATTTTAAAACACAAGGTCTTAAGTTTGGCATTAAAGGGGCGCTTCTCTCCCTTTTTCCATTCGCGAGTAGGATCGAAGCCTGCGTAACTCCACAAGTGTCCAGCTGTTGGAGCTTGTTCAATCTCAAGATGAACCAGTAGTCCTGCAGAGAGGACAGGCCCGATTCCACATTGCTCCATTGCCCACTTGCCCATAAAGTTGTTCTCAGCGAACTTCTTAAGGGCCTTCTTAATCTGCTCTTCAAGCTGCATATTAATAGTATGCATCCATTCAAGAATGGTAGCTGGGCTCTTAACGGCTTCCTTTATATAGTCAGCCCACTCTTCTCCCTTATAGAGAGATCTAAGTTGACCTTCCGACTTGATTCTGTCGTCTTGTAATTGGTAATATCGATCTACCAAAAAACGACCCTCGCTTGGCTTCAGTTTTGACCCTGCCTTAAGCAACTCTTTAGATAGAGCAACTTTATTTGAGTCAACTTTAACCACTTGGATACTACTAGACGCCTTTGATGCGTCTACCGTCTTACTACTCTTACTGGTCTTGCTAGTCTTGCTAGCTTTTTTATTTGTGTTATTTTTCATAACTTTTGCATTGAATACTCAATGACTTTTTGTAGCTATTGCGTTTCATCTTGGACTTTTAACCTTCTCAACAGTCCTCACTCGAGGCATTGAGTTATTCTTCCAAGACTCGACACAAAATTCGTTAGAACACATATGGTCCAAATTGGGTTTCTCAAGAGTAGTTCTCTTGCTGAGGCACCTAAAGGTAAGGTAGTCTTTAAAGTCCTGCTTCTTTTCGTAGTAGATTGTTTGAGTTTCAATAGATTCGTGCCCTGACTCACAAAATTGATCGACATACTTACGAATGAGAGGATCAAAGGGTAAATTATTTTCCTCCAAGAAGAAGGTCGGTTCACAAAAACTGAAATCTGTAACGCACTCATTGCTCCCTAATAGATTCTTAAACAAAAAAGAATCATAGAAAGGAACGCAGAGCATCAGGTCTTCATTCGACCAATGCTTCTTAAGCTTTTCAAAATCGCATCTAGGAATATAATAAAACCCGTCGGTCGCTGCTTCGGAATAAATTTTAATTAATCTTCTATAGCCTTCAGTATTCTTTGCGAAGATGATATATTTGGATTCCTCTGAAATTGATTCGGTGGTTTTTGTTTCTGTATCGTTACAGAAGGTCATCCTAACCCCGAATATTAGTTTTATTTTTGACTTTTCGCAGTTTTCATAGGCTTGGAGGAACCCGCTCATGCTATCCTCCGTTAAAAATAACTCCTTGATGTCGTTCTCTAGGCAAATATCTATGATAGACTTAGGCCCATTATCCTTGCTTGTTTCTGCCTCTTCCAAGGTGAGAATGGATCTGCCTATGCTATAGTGCGATTTAAATAGCGGTAAGGTCATATTAACAGCGCTAAAGATTAGCTTAGCACACCTTGTTACCCGTGTCAAGTCCTAAAAGTTGAAGGGGTCGTCAGGGTCTTCCTCTGCTACCCTGTTCCAGTGGGGGCATCCCTCATAGAAATTTTCTTTAATTTTTTCTCCTTTTTTTGGATTTAATTTAATTTTTTCAAAAGAACTTGAGGTAATTTCTCCCTTTTTATTCACCGTTGTATAATACTCAAAGGGTTTCCTAGCTGGGCAAATCCATTTATTCTCCTTGTCGCTTCCGCATAGCCATCTGTTCCGACCATAGACAGCGAAGTTTGCTTCGGCGTCTTTTGTATCGAAAGAGGAAAGGAAGTCAGCGATTCCTGAAAGGTATTGCTCGAAGCCTGTTAGCTCATCTTCTTGAAGTATTGGAGCCTGCTGCTCTGGGCTTCTGGGAAAACGCAAGAAGAGAAAAGAGACCTCTGGAATAACGGAGGTAAGCTTATAACAGGCGAGTGAATACATTAAGACTTGGAGGTTGTTTTCCAGTTCCTCCCTGCCAAATTTCGACTTACTGCTTTTGTAGTCTACAATTTTAGTTTTGGTTTTAAAAGTAGCGGTCTTATCAACGAAGCCATTGATGATAAAGTTTTTACCTTGGATATAAAAATTCTTTTCAGCCTCGAGCTTCTTACTCCCTTTGCAGAGAAAATCAAAGGATAGCCCCGTCGCTACCATCTGGTAAATAAGGGAAAGGTTTTCGTCGTCGTTTACGTTCAACCTCTTTGCATGTTTTTCTATGAGTCTCCTTACTGGCTCACAGGAGGCTACAGCCTCTGCGCCTTCTTGAAGTTTTGTGGAGTACTTCCTGTGCCGTGGCTTAATTAAGGCCTCGAATATTAAATGAACAATAGTTCCCCTAGAGGCTCCATCGTTTGAAATATCTGGAACCTTAAGTATGTACTTGGAGTGATATAACCAACTACAATTGTCTAATGTTTTGATTTTACTAGCGCTGAGTTTAATTTTTTTTCCCATAGATAGGTTCTTTCCATTCCTTGATTAGTCTTTCTCTGTCGTTTATAAGCATATCATTAAAGTCTCCTTCGGGTGGGAGTTGGATTTCTATTTGTCTTCTATCGAACCATTTCGATAGTTTCTTCTCTGCCTTCTGGGCCGCTATATTCCCCGCGTTGTTATCTTTCGAGTCATTATTAAAAGATATTAATATTCTATCTGGATCTACCCTTATTAAAAAATTCAAAACAGATAGACTAATATCTAAGCCGAAAGTTACCACGGTCTCCTTGACTCCTATATCCCAAAGGGAAAGCATATCCCCTATGCTTTCTACAAGAATAACTGTTTTACTTTTTATTATATTTTTAAAATTGATTTGAGCTGGGTACCTCCAGTCTTGTTTGTTGCCTAGGTGTTTCCATTTTATTTTACTTTTGCCGGAAATGTCTCGACCGCTGAAGCCTACTAT